>Ga0213921_1000292_pt1 | contig 18148 bp, 26 predicted proteins | sample McNCre2017MG_FD_165041 | JGI IMG/M metagenome (GOLD analysis project Ga0213921, IMG submission 165041) | Freshwater microbial communities from McNutts Creek, Athens, Georgia, United States - 20-17 MG | ecosystem: Environmental > Aquatic > Freshwater > Creek | place: USA: Georgia | collected...
CAATAGTCAGGGTATTCAAGGTACTAACGACCGATTCATACTTGCAACTATTGCAGCAACTAAAACAATTTTAAACAGTAACACACCAACCGCAAGAAATATAAATGTACCATTTGATTCTACGACTTTACTTTATTTTACGGAAAACGGAACTAAAAGCGTATTTACTTATACTGACGGTACAAAGACTGTGCGCGCGTTGGCTTCAATAGCCGGAGTTTATCAGACAGACGCCGCTTCTTCAATTACTGCGACTTTATACGTTGCAGGTGTTGCAGTTCAAACATTGACACAAAATACATTTTCGGCAAATAACCCTTATACATTCAACTTTGATTGGACAGGGAATATTGCAAATACAAACACGGTTTATATAAACATAAGCGTTCCCGGAACTGCCAATACTTATATTGTGACTGTGTCAAGTGCTAACTTTACTTTTACTCAATTAGCTGCACAGTTAGCAACTGTTGCTTATAATGGTACTGTTTCAATAAACAATAACCTTCCAAAGGGTATATTCCAAAAGGATTTCTTTTTGTCTATTTGCAAAATGTTCAATCTTTATGTTTATCAGGACAATATCAATGACAAACAAATAAACATTGCGCCTTATATTGACTTTTATTCTGACGCCGTGACAAATTCGTTGGATTGGTCACAGAAAATTGACACTTCTTCAACTATGTCAATTAAACCAATGTCACAATTGAACGCGCGTTATTATGCGTACAGATATTCAACAGATACTGACTTTTACAATGATAACTATTTAAAGAAATACGGTCAATCATACGGCGATTATATTTACGATTCAGAATTTGACTTTGTAAAAGATACGGCAACAAGCCAAATTATTTTTGCACCAACAATTATAACATTGCATACAGGACAGGATAAATACCACCCTGCAATTTATAAATTGTCAAATAATAATACGGTTGAAGACCCTATGGATTCAGTTATTCGTATTTTAATGGCTAAGAAAATTACAGGCGTTTCTTCGTGGAAAATACAAGACGACGGCGGCGGAACTTTAGCTTCGCCTACTGCTTACGGATATGCGGGACACTTAGACGACCCGGCAAACCCAACTGTTGACTTGAATTTTGGCGCACCGAAGGAATTGCAATTTCCTGCGTCAACTTACCCAACAAATAACTTATTCAATACATATCATAAACCGTATATTTTAGAAATTACGGATATGGAATCTAAGCTTTTAACTTGTCGTGTATATTTAAACGCGATTGATATTTATAACTTGGATTTCAGCAAATATATTTGGATAAATGGCGCATTGTTCAGACTTAATAAAGTTGAAGCATACGACCCGACGGCAAATAAAACAACAATGATTAATTTACTTAAAGTAATAAATACGAATTAATGGCAGACGAAATTATTGGTATAAAAATAACGACAGACGCCGCGCAGGCGACGCAAGACGTTCAAAAATTAGATAAAGCTTTTGAGAATACCGACAATTCGGTTAAGAGTTTACGCCAACAGTTAAAAGACGCAACGGCAAACGTTGCAATTATGGCTGACAAATTCGGTGCGACTTCAAAGGAAGCAATTGAAGCGGCTAAACGTGCGGCTGACTTAAAAGACCGTATCGGGGACGCAAAAGCATTGACTGACGCCTTCAACCCGGACGCAAAATTTAAAGCAGTTGCAGCTTCTTTAGCAGGTGTTGCAGGTGGTTTTAGTGCGCTTCAGGGTGCAATGGCATTGTTTGGAAGTGAGAATAAAGACGTTGAAAAAGCTTTATTAAAAGTAAATGCTGCAATGGCTTTGTCACAGGGATTGCAGGCAGTCGGCGAAAGTGTGGATTCCTTTAAACAATTGGGTGCGGTTATTAAAAGTACAACAACGTTCCAAGAATTAAATAACGCAGCTACAAAAACGGCTGCGGCGGTTCAAAAAGCATTTGGAATATCAGTTGAAACAACTTCAACAGGATTTAAGGTTTTAAAAGGCGCAATTGTTGCAACAGGAATCGGTGCATTAGTTGTTTTATTGGGCGAAGTAATAAATAACTTTGACGCAATTTCAGATTGGATTAAAAAAAGTCCGCTTGGCAAATTAGCTGACGGAGTTGGTAATTTAGTTACAGGATTTACAGACCTTATTGGTGTTACAAGCGAAGCAAAGCGTAATATGGACGCTTTAGCGGTTGCGAATGCACGTGCAAACGAAGACATTGCTGCACGTATTAAAGTATTATCTGCTCAAGGTGGGAAGGAAAAAGAAATTTACGATTTAAAGGTTGCACAGACTAACAACGAATTGGCAGTTTTACGTGAATCTTTAAAAGTGAAAGGTTCTTTAACAGACGAAGAACAAAAGAAATTCAGGGATTTAAAGAATGACCAATTAGTTGCACAGGCTGAATATAATAAAAAACAAGCTGACCAAACTGCAAAAGCGGCTGAAGAAGCTAAAAAGAAGCGTGACGAAAACGATAAACAAGCGGCTGAAGATAAAAAGGCAGCAAATGACCTTTTATTACAGTTACAAAACGAAAAAGCTTTAAATGAAACTAAGTCTGAAGAAGAAAAAGCTAAGGCACAATTAAAAATAAACTTTGACAAAACTGAAGCTGAAATTGCAGCTTTAAACGCTTCTGACAAAGTAAAGGCTGAACTTAGAAAATTAAACGAAGCTAATTATCAGGCAGACGTTAAGGAAATTGACGATAAAACTAAGGCTGACCGCGCTGAAAAAGATAAAAAGTTTGAAGAAGAATTACAAAGCACATTATCTGAAGCACGTATTGCTAAATTCAAAGAAGGAAAAGAAAAAGAAGTTGCTGCATTGGACGAAGCATTGGCAACTGAAACACAAAAGGTTTTAGACAATTCAGATTATACCGAAAAACAAAAGCAAGAATTAATTGCTGCTTTAAAGGAAAAACACGGCGCTGAACTTGCTGAAATTGACACTAAATACCAAAAAGAAGCTGACGATAAAGAACAGGCAAGACTTGACAAAATAATTGATAGTGAAACGCTATCTTATGAAGCAAGAAAAAAAGGTGTTGACGACGCTTTAGCTTTAAATAAGAAGTTATTTGACGAAGGTAAAATTGACGCTGAAGAATATAATAAAAAGGAAAAAGAATTAAGCGACGCCCGCGTTGAAATTAGCAAAAAAGAAGCGGCTGCACGTGCAGAAAACGCAGCTAAAATTAGTTCAACACTAAAGAACGCAGCGAAAGCCATTGGCGAACATACAGTAGCAGGTAAAGCGGCGGCAATTGCAGCGACTACAATTGATACGTATATGAGTGCAACGGCTGCATTCAAGTCGTTAGCAGGTATTCCAATTGTCGGTCCGGCATTGGGTGCGGTTGCTGCGGCTGCGGCTATTGTTGCAGGTTTGAAAAATGTTAAGTCAATCTTAGCAGTAAAAGCGCCTGAAGTACCTTCAGGAAGTTCTGAACCGGGATTTGTAAATATTCCAAGTCCGGGCGCACCTTCAACAGGCGGCGGTGGTGCTTCAATGCCTGACTTGGGTGGTGGTTCTTCGCCGGATTTATCAGGTGGCGGCGGTACAAGTGGCGGCGGTGGTGGCGGTGGCACACCTGCAATTCGTGCTTATGTTGTTGAACGCGATATTTCAAGCGCACAGGCACGTGACAGGGAAATTCAAGAACGTGCAAGATTTGAATAAACGATAAATATTAAAAAATAAACTATTTAAGATTATGAATACTGAATTACCAATATATATGTTGGATATTACTGAAGACATTGAAGACGATTCGCAAGTTGACTTCATTGCTTTAGTTGACCGTCCGGCAATTCAAAAGAATTGGAACGCATTTAATAAAACACAGAAATTTGAAATCGTTAACGAAGACCGTCGCATTATTTCAGGCGCTATTATGTTGGCTGACACTCCTATTTTTAGGAGTGACGCTACTTATGGCGATTATTACGTTGCATTTAGTGCAGACACTATTCTTAAAATTGTACAGAAGTTTTTTAAGAAGGGTTTTCAAAGTAACGTGAATTTAATGCACGATTCAAACGCACAATTTGAAGGCGTGACATTATTTGAAAGCTTTATTTCTGACCCTACGCGTGGCATTATGCCAATGAAAGGATTTGAAGACGCACCTGTTGGAAGTTGGTTCGGTTCAATGATTGTTGACAATAACGAAGCTTGGGCGAAAGTAAAAAGCGGCGACATTGCAGGGTTTAGCGTTGAAGGTTTATTTAACTACAAACCAAAAGAAGTTAATAAAGTTGCTTCAATGGTTGACGAAATCAAAAAAATATTGTCACAGGTTAAGTGATAAACATTTTATTTTTTAACTATATAATAAAAAAAGTATGAACGCACAGGAAGCGATTTTAAAAATCAAAGCTTTGTTTGAAGAAAACAATGCAGCGCCTGTTGAAGAAGTAAAAGCTGAAGAAACACCTGTTGTTGAAGAAACAAAGGTTGAAATGGCTGAATATTCTTTAATGGACGGAACTAAGGTTGAAATTTCAGCTTTAGAAATTGGCGGTTCTGTAACTATGCCTGACGGTACACCTGCACCTGCGGGCGAACACCAATTGGCAGACGGAACTATGATTCAATTAGACGAAAACGGTATTATCATTGAAATTTCTTCTAAAGAAGAAGACGCAACACCGGAAGAAGACACTGCACCAATGCCTGAAGATATGGGCAAAGAAGCAGATAAAAAAATGCAAGAAATGGCTGAAGCATTTGAAGCACAAATTGCTGAATTAAAAGCAGCAAAAGAAGCTTCTGACGCTAAAGTTTTGGATTTGGAAAATAAAGTTAAGCAAGGATTTGCACAAGTAGCTGAATTGATTGAAGCACTTTCAAATACACCAAGCGCAGACCCAATTTCAAAGCCAAATTCTTTTAATTCATTTATCAAAACAAATGATATTAAAGAAGAAAGACTTGCAAAATATAGAAACGCAATTTTAAACACTAAAAATTAATAACAATGGCATTTGATGTATCAGCATTAGCCGCATATACTGAACAAAACGCAGCACAATTAGTGACTTCTTCAGTATTAGGCGCAAAGACTGCAAACTTGATTAAGAGTGCAGGTAACGTTATGGTTGGCGTAAAAAGCGCAGAAACTATTAACATTATGGACACAGACGCAATATTTCAGGCAGGTGGTACTTGCGGATTTACTGCTTCAGGTTCAACAACTTTCACTCAAAGAACTGTGACAGTTGGTAAAATTAAAGTAAACGAAGCTTTATGTCCTAAAGACTTAGAAGCTAAGTATTTACAAAAAGCATTGCCTACGGGTTCAATGTACGATTCTATTCCTTTTGAGCAAGAATTCGCAGACAAGAAAGCGAAAACAATTGCTGCTCAATTAGAAACTGCTATTTGGCAAGGCGACACTTCAAGTGTTAACGTTAACTTAAATAAGTTTGATGGTTTAGTAAAATTAATTGGCGCTGCTTCAGGTGTTGTTGCTGCTAACGCTTCAACTTACATTTCAGGCGCACCTTTAAGTTCAATTACTGCTGCTAACGTAATCAGCATTTTTGACGGTGTTTACCAAGCTATCCCTGCAAAAGTTGTAGCTGCTGACGATATGACTATCTTCTGCGGTCAAGACTTATTCAGAACTTACACAGTTGCATTAAAGAATGCTAATAGCTTCCATTATTCTGTTGACGCTAAGGCTGACGGCGAATTTGTTTTACCGGGTACAATGATTAAAGTTGTTGCGGTTGCAGGTTTGAACGGTACTAACAAAGTATATGCTGCACGTTTAAGCAATTTATTTATCGGTACAGACTTATTGAACGAAGAAGAAAAATTTGAAATCTTCTACGCTAAAGAAGCTGACCAAGTACGTTTCGTTTCTGAATTCAAAATGGGTGTGAATATCGCATTCCCTGACGAAGTTGTGAAATTCGTATTGGCTTAATTATTCGGGGGTTGAAATATACCCCCACTTTTTTAAAATATTAAATTAATTAACAATGGCGTGTGCATTAACACAAGGATACTCTTTAGATTGTCGCGATAGTTTAGGCGGAATCGTTGAAGTGTATTTTACAGAAGCTGCGAACGTAACTGCAACAACTGAAGCAAGCGGAGTTATTACTGCTTTGACTAAGGCTGCGGGTAAGCGTTTTTGGAAATATAGCTTAGTAAAAGATACTTCAATGTTCAACCAAACATTAAACGCTTCTGTTGCAAACGGAACTGTTTTCTACGCGCAAGAACTTCAAATTATCCTTAACAAATTACAGACCAATACAAGAAATGAACTTTTGTTATTGGCACAAAATAGCTTAGTTGCAGTTGTAAAAGATAGCAACGGAATCTATTGGTATTTAGGAAAAACACGCGGTATTGACTTAACTGCTAACGCAGCAAGTACAGGTACTGCGCAAGGCGATAGAAGCGGATTCACTTTAACCTTCACAGGTTCTGAACCTGCATTAGCGCCAAGTGTGACTTCAGTTATTGCTTTAGCATTAGAAACACCGGGTTCTTAATAAGCTTGTTTTTCATAGGTTTATAGGTTTGCCGCCGTTCCTTAATTGGTTCGGCGGTTTTTTTTTGTCCTGTTTTTTATATAATAAATTGGACAAAATATGTCACAATTTTATATAAATACGTGACAAAGTAAAGCCAAAAGTTTACTTTTAATGTAACAAAGTAAAGGTAAAACTATACCCTTTCGCGTATAAATAAAGGTATTTCTTTACTTTTATATCTTTTCGGGTATAAATTTTTTATAGTAAAATGTGTCATAAATTGCACATTTTGACGTGTTTTTGTCCCTTATAAGTCATATTGATATATAATGTGCAACAAATTACATTTTTGGCTATTTATTTATATGATTAGGTTGACGAAAGGACAGACGCAAAATATTATATTGACTTTAACCGAAAAGCAGTTATTGACAAACCCAAATTATTTATTTGTGTTTACTAATAGAAGCGCAAACACGGTTGTAAAATTCGTATTGTTAAACAATGCAGATATTAGCCAATATAAGGACAGATACAATGAATTTACAATTGTAACAAACACAAATTTTGGTTCTTCGTTAAATGGTCAATATGTATATCAGGTTTACGAACAGACAAGTACAACAAATACCAACCCCGCAGGTTTAAATTTATTAGAAACGGGCATTATGGAATTGGTTGGAACGCCGTTTGAATTTACTGAATATTCAACCACAGACACATACACAATAAGACAATAATGGATTTACGCGTATTAACATTTGCAGAAGCACGCCAACCTGAATTCAAGGAAAAAAAGGGCGAAGGATATATTCAGTACGGCGACCGAAACGACTATCCTTTATATTTAGTTGAATTATTTAACAAGTCAGCTAAACATAACGCCATTGTAAAAAGCAAGGTGCATTATATAACCGGTAACGGTTGGAAGGGCAGCGAAGGCGCAGACACTTTCATTCAGAAAGTTAATAGAATGGAATCTTTGGACGATTTAACGCGCAAAGTTTCATTGGATACCGAATTATTCGGCGGTTATTACTTAGAAATTATTTGGTCACTTACAGGTCAATTGGCTGAAATTTGGCATTTAGATTATACTAAGATTCGTACAAATAAAGATAATACGCAGTTTTGGTATAAGGAAGATTGGTCAGACAGAAACGAAAAACACAAAGTTTATTCTGCATTTAATCCAAACCACCCTGAAGGTAAACAAATTCTATATGTTAAAGAATATCGCCCAAATATGGGTATTTATAGCTTACCGGGTTATTTTGGTGCGCTTAATTATATTGAATCAGACATTGAAATTTCTAAGCACGTATTAGGTAACGCACAAACAGGATTCAGCGCAAGTAAATTAATTACTTTGCCAAATGGCGAACCTTCTGACGAAGAAAAACGTAATATTGAAAAACGCTTTACTAATAGATTTAGCGGTTCAGACGGTAAGAAGTTTATTTTAGCTTTCGTAAACGATAGCGCAAGAAAACCAATTGTTGACGATTTAGGCGCTTCAGATATTACAAAAGAAGACTTTGGACGTGTTGACACATTAATACAAACTAATATATTTAGCGGACACCAAATTACAACGCCTTCAATATTCGGTATTGCTGAAGCGGGTAAATTGGGCGCACGTTCTGAAATGCGTGACGGTTACGAAATATTCAAAAATACTTACGTTAACAGTAAGCAAATGCACCTTGAAAGTGTATTTAATATGTTAGCTAAATACAGGGGAATTGCTGAACCTGAATTAACGATTATTCCAACAGAACCAATTGGTTTTGAATTTACTGAAAACTTATTGAAGGAAATTGCACCGAAGGAATGGTTACTTGAAAAAGCGGGAATTGATATGACTAAATATCAACCGGCTGAAGAAACTGTTCGTGTTGTACAGGAAGCGCAATTTAAAGACGATTTCAGCGCCTTTTATGAGTTCGGCGAAGCAAAGGAAGGATTCAATGTTTGGAAGCAAAAAACACGCTTTAACGACGATTCTGAATATCAAATGTTTGCAGACGTAAGCCAATTACAGGCAAACGTATTGGATTTGATTGATAAGGATAAAAGAATTACGCCGGAAGTATTGGCAACAACACTTGACCAAAACGTGGACACTATTGATATGGTTATTGCTGACTTAATTGACAAAGGTTATATTCAATCAAACGAATACACAATAGGCGAAGGAATTGACGGTAACGTAATTATTGAACATACTTTGACTGCACCAATTGGCGATATTTTAACTAAGATTCAGCCGCAAACTAAGGAATTATTAATTCGTTATTCGTACGAATGGAAGCAAGGTTTTTCAAATAAGGACAAAAAAACAAGCCGTCCGTTTTGTGTTGCTTTATTAGACGCAAACAAAATGTATTCACGTTCAGAAATTGAGCAAATAAGCGCAAGACTTGGTTATTCTGTTTGGGACAGAAAGGGCGGTTGGTACACTAAGCCGGGAACTAACGAACACGAACCAAGTTGCAGACACCAATGGGTATCAAACATAGTAACAAGAAAATAAAATGAGCAAAAACACGTTATTTATATCAGTACAGACAATTAAGGACAGAACCGGCTTACACGCTAACGTGGACGAAAAATTGGTTTTACCTGAAATTAAGACCGCGCAGGATATGTATATTTTGCCGGCTTTGGGTTCGGCGCTTTACAATGAATTACAAAATGCAGTTGTAGCAAATAGTTTCACGGCTTTACAAACTACTTTATTGGACGATTATATTGTGGATTGTTTAGTATATTATGTTATGTCTGAACTTCCAATGGGTTTATCATACCAATTTTACAATAAGGGTTTATTAAGAAAATCAGGGGAAAATACAGAAAACCCTTCAATGCAGGATATGATTGACGTGGCTAATAGATACCGCGCACGTGCAGAATTTTACAAACAAAGACTTATTAAATATTTAAAACAAAACAATGCTTCTTATCCAAACTATTTAAACTTTGGTTCAGGCATTGATTCAATAAAACCTGACAACGACGGATACACTGTTTCAATGTGGCTTGGGGATAATGGTTGTTGTGGCGAAGGCGAAAGCAGAAAAAGCTTTGAAGAACGTTATCAGGGTAATATCGGTTGTTGTTAAAATATGAGTAAACAAGTAACAATTAAAAACCAAAATAAGCTTAAAGTTTATTTGGAAAAAGCAAAAAAGAATGACATTAAACCAAATAGTCAAAGAATTAACAACGATAGGCAACGCCCACGAACAAATTAATTTTGTTTATTTCGGGGACGTTTGGGAACGTTTAAGCAATGGCGAAGTAACTTATCCTGCAATGTTTTTCACGTTGACAGGTGCGAATTTTGCTGCAAAAGAAATCGGTTTTCAGTTCAGTCTTTATTTTATGGACAGAATGTTAAGCGAAGAAACAAACGAAACAGACGTACTTTCGGATATGACACAGGTTGCAGGCGATATTGTTGCGCAATTAAGATACCCGACAGATTATGCAAATGTGACTTGGCAATTAAACCAAAATTTGCCTATTACTTTTTATACTGAAAGTGACCCCGATTATTTGGCAGGTGTGAAATTAGACGTGACGTTGACAGTACCATTTATTAACAACAGGTGTGAAGTACCTTCAAATTATACTTATTAATGGAATCAAAAAAAATTAACCAATTAGCGACAGAACTTGCGCCGGAGTTATCAGATTTAACGATTATTGGCGACCCTACAACAGGTATAAGTAAGAAAATTACGCTTTCACAAATGGCGTCTTTGTTTACAGGTACAGTTGAAGAATACGCTTCATTGTCTGCATTCCCTTTGGTTGGTGCGGCTGACACAATTTATATTGCTTTAGATACAAATATTATTTATCGTTGGAATACAGGTACAAGCGCTTACGTTGAATTGTCGCCAAACATTGTGACTTCATTGGTATTTAATGACGCAAACGGATTTGACGGGACGATTAGTTTAGTTGGTTCAACTGCGACTTTGACAATTACGACTGCATTAACAACAGGTTCAGTTGGTTTTATTGGTGCTTCAGGTGCTTTATTAGAAGATAACGCAAATTTCTTTTGGAATAATAGCACAAAACGCTTAGGTATTAATACAAATGCGCCAACTACTGCTTTGGACGTTTTTGGTTCAGGCATTATTGGACGTGTAAATGGAACTTCAACTAATAATGCTTTTATTGGTTTTGCAAGTGCAGGTACTAACAAATGGTCAATTGGAAATGTTCAGTCTGACCATAGATTTCGTATTTATAGTGAAGCAAATACTTCTGAATTAATATCAGTTTTACAAACAGGTCAATTTGGTATTGGTATTGCAAACCCAACAACAAAACTTCATATTGATGGCGGTGCTTCAGCTTTAATTGCAAACTTAGACGCTGACGTTTCTGTTGCAAAAAGCATTTCCTTTCGTTCAGACAATAGTGCAAGAATTAACTTAGAAGTTTCAGGCACAGAATCAGGTTCAAATGCAGGAATGAATTTTTATTTGCGTACATATACTGACGCAGGCGCTTTATTAGCTACTCCTTTGACAATTACGCGTTCAACAGGCGACGCAACATTTTCAAATAATGTTTCTGCTTTTGGATATTATTTTTCTTCAATACCGCAGGGTTCTGTTTTGTTTGCAGGTGCTTCAAAACAAATAACACAAAATCAACCAAAATTTTATTGGGACGATACTAATTATAGATTAGGTATTGGTACAAATACACCACAAAGAAGTTTACATATTGTTAATGCTTCAGATACAAGATTAATGCTTTCAGATAGTGCAGTTAGTGGCACAAGCGGATTGTATTTAAGACAATATGGTTCAAAAACTGCAATTGTAAATCAAAGTAATGATATATTTCAATTAGGTACAAATGATACTTATTTTATGACTGCAACGACTGCGGGTAATATAGGTTTCAATACAGATACACCAAATAGAGCAGGTTTAACAAGTGGAATTACTGTTGTAACAATTGCACCTGCATCAACTACAACTGAAAGGTGGGGTGCTTTAGAATTGTGTGGAAACAGAACCGCAGGCGAAAATCAGGTTGGTTCTTTATATTTTACTAATATAAATACAACAAATACTGCTATTGCATTAATTCAAGCGGTTAATGGTTCAGCTTCTGTTAATCAAGGTTCTTTATTATTTTATACAAATGGCGGTACACTTTCTGAAAAAGGGCGTTTTACGGGTTCAGGATTTTTTAAAGTAAGTAATGACGGAACTTATTTGAATACTACAAGTCCATATCATGAAATTGTATCTAATCAAGCAAATAATGCATCAGTTGTAGTTACAAATAGAAATTCATCAACACCTTATGGTGTTTATTGTTTATTTAATTCAGCTTCTCCAAATGATTCAACGCGTTGGTTTTATAATGGGGAAGATTCAACTGCTACAAGATTTACAGTTCGTTCAAATGGTGGAATTGCTAATTATCAAGCAAACAATGCGAATTTATCAGATGAAAGAACTAAAAAAGAAATTTTTCCTTTAGAATCTTATTGGAATAAATTTAAAGATATCGAAATTGTTAAATTTAAATATAAAGACCAAACACACGACGATTTTAATATTGGTGTAATTGCGCAACAAATAGAAAAAGTTGCACCTGAATTTGTTGATATTGACGGATTTGGAAATACACCTGAAGACGGAATTCCATATAAAACAATTTATACCGCAGATTTACACCACGCAACAATTAAAGTTCTTCAGGAAGCAATGGCAAAAATTGAAATATTAGAAGCAAAATTAAACGCTAAATAATGACAATATTTTTAACCATAGTATTTTTAGTTCACTTAATTAGTTGGATTTTATATCAAAAATTCCAATTTAAAGAACGCGACCTTTATGCAACCGATTCGCATAATGCTTATGAAGCAAACAAAAAATGGCATTTTTGGAAGGGAATAAACCATTTATCAGTATATGTTTTGGTTTGGTCGCTTTATGGTTTTTGGTCAATGTTATTATTTGCAACTTCTTTTTGGTTTGGCTTTGACATTCTTTGCAATATTATTGTCTTAAAAAGACCTGCATTTTATGTTGGTCAAACTGCGCAAACAGATTTATTTATTAGAAAAGTTGCAGAATTTATAAAAATTAAACCTGAATATGCTTCTGCATTAATAAAAGTATTAATTTTACTAATATTATTAATATTAAAATAAACTTTATGACTTACAAACAATTATTGGAATTAGTTGACAATTTGAATTTTGAAACAAGACAACAACAGGTAAAAGGCGAAGACACAAAGGTTTCACAAAAACTTGGTAAAATTGCTAAAAAGCTAACTAAATACGTTGATGAATACAACGAACAGGTTGAAGAAATAAGAATTGATAATGCTTCAACAGACGACAAAGGGGTTATTTTAAAAGAAGAAAAAGGCGGGTACAAGTTTAGTAAGGAAGGTTTGAAAAAAGTTATGAAGCAAATTAAAGAATTAAACGAAAAAGAATTTATTTACGAAAAAATTAATGTCGTTAATCCTTCAGGTTTAGAAGAATTTACTTTTTTACAGGATTGGTTAACAGGCGTTGAATTTGACAAAGAAATTGAATTATAAAAATGACACACCATAGCAGTCAAGCCGACATAGGCACAGGAATAAGCGTATTAAGCGCAATTGTTAGTATTTCAACAATTCAACCGATAGTCACTTTAATTGCCGGTTTGATTGCTATTGTATCAGGTATAATGGCGATTCGCTATTATTACAACGCAACTAAAAAAGTAAAAAATGATTAAGAATTTAGTAATTACAGTCTTATTGATTGTCGTTGCTTTATTTTTATTTTCAGACCCTTCGTACAATGGCGGTTCTGTGACCATTGTGCGTGATACAGTTTACCAACAGAAAACTTTTACCAAGTACAAAAAAGGAAATGATATACATTCATATACCATTTTAACCGATTCTGTACAGATTCCAATACATGATACGGTTGAAGTATTAACCGATTATATGCGCAAATATGCGTATTCAGATACTATTAAATTAGATACGAATAAAATCGTATATATTCAAGACACAGTTACCCAAAATAAAATTGTCGGGCGTTCGGTTGGGTTAAATATCCAAGAAAAAACTATATATATTACAAAGACAATAACACCAAAAGATAAAACTGCGGTTTATTTTGGCTTTTTAACCGATTTAAGGCAGGATAATAAACAATTGGGTGTTGGTATTGGTGTAGCAATTAAAACGCCTAAAAAGGGAGTTATAACGCTAAATGCTACAACTAACAGTTATTCTTTGGGATATTATTTAAAATTTTAATATGCGTCAATTCTTTACAGAAGATAACAACCGCTTAAGTATGAAACGACTTTGCGGTTTTTTGTGTTCAATTTCCCTTTGTATTAAATTGATTCACACGCCAACAGACGCTTTGGTTTATGCAGTTGCAGGTTTAGCAGGTGCGGCTTTTGGGTACACAATGGCAGAAAAAATTTGGAAAAAAGATAAAACTGAAACAAATGAAGCTTAGTGAACATTTAGATTTGTCCGAAGTTATAAGAAGTGAAAGCGCCAAACGCAACGGTATTTCAAATATGCCAACCGAAGCGCATATTGCTAATTTAAAGTTATTAGCTGAAAAAGTATTTGAACCAATAAGGAATAATTTTCGTTGCCCTATTATCATTTCAAGTGGGTACAGGTCAAAAGAATTAAATGCAGCAATTAAAAACAGTAGTCCAACTTCACAACACAGTTCAGGCGAAGCTATTGATATTGATATGGACGGAACGCCAAATAATGTGACAAATAAAATGATTTTTGACTATATTTATAAAAATTTAGAGTTTGACCAATTGATTTGGGAATTTGGAACGAACGAAAACCCGGATTGGGTACACGTTAGTTACGAAAGCACCGGAAAACAAAGAAAGCAAGCTTTAAAAGCATATAAAGAAAACGGCAAAACACACTATAAACCTTATTAATGACAAATTCAAACCTAAAAACAAAACGAAGACGACTATTTTTTGATATTGAAACTTCGCCGAATATTGGTTTATTTTGGGAAGCAGGATATAAAAAAAATATTGATTATTCAAACATAATTCAAGAACGTGCAATTATTTGTATCTGTTATAAATGGGAAGACGAAAAAGAAGTTTACGCCTTACATTGGGACGCTAAACAAAATGACAAGAAAATGCTTCAGCAATTTATTGAAGTTGCAAATGTCGCTAACGAATTGGTGGGTCACAATGGGGACAAATTTGACTTGGCTTGGATTAGAACAAGGTGTTTGTTTCACGGTATTGAAATGTTTCCAAAATATACAACTATTGATACCTTAAAGGTTGCACGTCAAAAGTTTAGATTTAATTCTAACAGGTTGAATTACATTGCAGACTATTTGGGATTGGGTCAAAAGATTAAGACCGAATTTAACCTTTGGAAGGACATTCTTTTACATAAGGATAAGGACGCAATGGAAGCTATGCTTAAATATTGCAAAAAGGACGTTGTTTTACTTGAAAAAGTTTTCAAACATTTAAACACACATATTGAACCAAAAACGCATTATGGCGTTATATTTGGCGAAGATAGGGGTTCGTGTCCTGAATGTGGTTCGGACGATTTGATTAAAAATAATAAAGTCGTGACTGCAACAGGTTTAACGCGCATTCAATATAAGTGCAAAACTTGTAATAAATATCATTCAAAAACGGACAAATAAAATGAGCAAAATTCTATATAATATTATTGACGATTTGTTAGCGCGTGAAGACAAGGGAATTAAGGAATACGGTACGACAATGGACAGGACAGATTTGACCGAAATTGATTGGTTACAACACGCTTATGAAGAAGCTTTGGATTTAAGCATATACTTGAAAAAACTTATAAATATTAAAAAAAATGAAAATGCCAAAAGGTTTTAATAAATGGACACTTCAGCAACAGGAAGACTTTTTTTCTAAAAAGCTTCAGGAATTATACGCAATTGAACAGGACATAAGAAGAACTTTGGCAAAGATTCGCGGCGGCAACAGAATGGAATTTAAAGAAGTTGAACGTCCTGACGAAGCCGAATTAAAGGGTTTATAATGCAAGACGAAAAAACAAATATTGAACCCGAAGTTTCGGAAGAAGCCATTGAATGGGAAGAAGCCGAAACAACCACGCGCAGCGATTTAATTAGTTGCGCGTATTACGCTTATAGCGCAGTTGAAGATATTGACTTGACTTTAGTTTCAAAGATTGAAGCTAATAAAATACGTCGTATTAAAAGACAATCATTAGACATTATTGCCGAAGTTATTGGCGAAATGCACGCTGAAATTTTTGATTTAGGCGAAGAAGACTAAAATTTTTAGTAACTAATTTATTTAGCAATTACCGTTCATCATTTTATTTGACCGTTCGTCACTTTTTATTTGGTGGTTATGTGTATAACCTGTATATTTGTTGTATAATAGTTCTTTATTTATTCATATAAAACCAACACAAATGAAAAAGACAACAATGAATTTCAAAGAAATTAAAAAACTTTGGAGTTCACAACCATTCCTTGAAAAGCTTTTATTCTTAATGAACAAAATAAAAGTTTCGGAAGATGAAGCTACAAAATTAGCAAAGTTAGAATTTGAACAAATTGACGACAGTTATAAGTTTCAAATTTATAAAGTATTAAATTAAAAAATTCAGGGGTGCGACTGTAACGCACAATTTTTATGACAATAACAACTGAAACAATTGGCGAATTGTATTTAAAAAACGCAGTTCGTGCCGCAGATTATGCAGGCGCTTTGGGATTTAGTCGCGGAACTTTAAACCTTATCTTAAATTATGTAAGTGAAGGAAATTTAGAACGTATTGAAGAACTTTCACACGAAGCTTTAGAAGAAATTGAAAACGTATTTATTAAACACCAAATAAAATAAAATGAATCAGTTAGCAAAATTAGAAAACTTGCGTGACAATGTTCGTTATTGGGAATGGCTTTTTGATATTAGCGACAAAACAAACGCGCGTCAAAGGTTGGAAGGTTTAAAGTCTGCACGTCAGCATTTAAAAAACCACAAAGCAAAATATTTCCCGCATTTATTGCAGCAACCTAAAAACAATTTCCCAAAAGTTCCGTTTATTCCTATGTCAGATTGGACAGAAAAATTTGAAGAATACGGCGATATGTATTAAATTTATAAACCTAAAAAAACCTATATGAAATTAGTAAAAATTCAATCAGAATTAAAAGCGCCCAAAGGGCAATTAAACAAGTTCGGAAATTACAGATACCGAAGTGCAGAAGATATTATTGAAGCTGCGAAACCAATTCTTCATAAATACTTTTGTGCGTTGGTTATTAGTGACGAAGTCGTACAAGTTGGCGACAGAATATATATTAAAAGTTCAGCATTTTTAATTGACGAAGAAACAAAAGAAACAGTCACAATGGTTCACGGTTGGGCGCGTGAAGAAGAAGTAAAGAAAGGAATGGACGCCGCACAAATTACGGGTTCAGCTTCTTCGTATGCCCGCAAATATGCTTTGAATGGTTTGTTTGCAATTGACGATACCAAAGACGCAGACGCAACAAACGAACATAAAGACGAAATCGGAAATGACAAGCGTTTATATTTATTGACTTTGTTGGAATCCACAACCTACGACGAACAGGCAAAAGAAAAATTAGCAGTTCGTATTGAAGCAATTACAACGCAAGAATCATACGATAAAGCTTTGACAAACCTTCAATCAAACCAAATACAAGACAAAGACCGTATTGCAATGGGTTTGAATTACAACCAAAACGATATTAAGAAAACAACAAAAAGAAAATAATGCGCGAATATACAATTGAAGAATTAACGAATAAAGCGGAACGAATGTTAGACTTTTTACAGAAACCACTTCCAAAAAACGATACGCCGGATTATCACGATTTATTGATTAAACGTTTAGATACTTTAAATGTGGCAATGACACAGTCAGGCGAATACAGAACCGCCGCAGAATATAAGATTGAATGTGTAATTGACGGCGAAATAGGCGACAAAATCGGGGAAATTATGGACGGTAAGCTTGCAACGTCAACTGTCAATATGTGGATTAAAAGCAAGGCGCGCGAATGGTCACGTTTACGCAATGCCTTTGACAGAATTAACGCTTCTTCAGTACACCAAATAGACGCCATTCGTTCAATTCTTAGTTGGGAAAAAGCAAAAATAAACCTATAATATGAAACAAGAAACCTACCAAGACTTAGAAAATGGAATGCAAAAATTGCTTCCAATGGAACGACAAATGTTATTAGCTGAAGTTTATCATTATTGTTGGTATTCGCCCGAAGCTTATAACGAATTAAAGGCATTCCTTAATAAATGGGAAGAAGGTTGCCAAGTGAAAGCAGTATTTTTTAAACCGGAATCAGAAGATTCCACAAAACAAATATAATGTCAGAAGTAAAAAAAGAATCAATTGGCGCTTGGAAGCGTACAACGCCAAAGGGCGAAGTAATCAATTTCACAATTAACGGTCAGCGTTACAATATGTGGGTAAATGCTTATAAAGACAAACCTGCACACCCTGACTATAAAATTTATGAAGACAATTACGTTGCACCAACAGAACCAAAACCACAATCAAAACAAGAATTT
>Ga0213921_1000304_pt1 | contig 17865 bp, 18 predicted proteins | sample McNCre2017MG_FD_165041 | JGI IMG/M metagenome (GOLD analysis project Ga0213921, IMG submission 165041) | Freshwater microbial communities from McNutts Creek, Athens, Georgia, United States - 20-17 MG | ecosystem: Environmental > Aquatic > Freshwater > Creek | place: USA: Georgia | collected...
CAGTTTGGCCGTCGCGCAGTTCAACGCGGGTGACGCCGAACTTGAGCGGGCGAAATTTTGCGGGGGTCATGGTTGTCTCCGTGTGTGTTTGTGTAGAGGCTGGCTGTGCGGCCTGTGCCATCTGTCGTGGCTTGGGTCAGGCCGCATGCCTGCTCTACAAAAGATCAGTCTTTGCTGACCTTGGGTGCTTTGCCTTCGAGGAAGGCGCGAACGCGAGCCTTGGCTTCGGGCGCAGATTGGGCAATCGACGACATCAAGGCCTCGGTCATGAAGCCGTGGTCCGCGGGCTGCTCGGCAATGCGGGGCAGTGCGTGCATGAGGGCGTAGTTGGTGAGCGGTGCGTTGGTGGCAATGCGTGTGGCCAGCTCAATCGCTTTGTTCAACGATTCGCCAGTGGGCACGAGGTATTGGGCAAAGCCCAAGCGCTCGCCGTCTTGTGCGTTGTAGACACGACCGGTCATCATCATGTCGGTCATGCGTGCCACGCCAATCAGTTTGGGAATGCGCACCGAACCACCGCCACCCACAAAGATGCCGCGTGTGCCTTCGGGCAGTGCGTAGAACGTGCTGTCGTCAGCCACGCGAATGTGTGAGGCGGATGCCAGTTCCAAGCCGCCACCCACCACGGCGCCGTGCAAAGCGGCAATCACAGGCACGCGGCCAAATTGCACGGCTTCTAACGCGGCGTGCCAGCTGCGTGAGTGGTGAATGCCTTCACCTGCATCACGCTCTTTCAACTCAGACAAATCGAGGCCTGCACAGAAGTGGTCGCCTTCGCCATGCACCACCGCTGCACCAGCTTCAGCAGGCAGGTTTTGAAAAATATCGCGCAGCGCTTCGATGAGGGTGTCGCTCAAGGCATTGCGTTTGGTGGGGCGGCACAAGCGCACCACGGCAACAGCGCCGTGCATCTCTAGAGAAACGCCATTGCTGCGGGCACGTTCAATCGACGGGTGAAAGGTGGTGGTCATGTCAGGCTTCCAGTGGAACAGTAAAGTTATTTTTTATAACCTTTATTGTGGAGTCCGCTGGCGCTGAAAAACATGGGATTTACCCGAGTTTTTTAAGAGGTCCGTGAAAACCCTAGTGTTTGCGCGTCGATGGTTCTTTCAATGGTCGTTGCGACATCATGGAAGCTGATCGGTTTATGCAGCACTTGAATATTTAACTTGGCAAACAAGTTGATGTGAGAGGGCGAAGTGTCGGCCGTGACGATGATGGCTGGGATTTCTTCGTTGTAGCTGTCCCTGAGCTTTTGAATGAGTAGATCGCCTGTGGTTTGGCTCAAGCGGTAGTCACTCAAAATGCAATCGATGTGATCGATGGATTCAAGTTGTGCCTCCAGTTCACTTTCATGTTCGGAGAGCACATGCACATACGCCCCTTTGTTGGCCAGCGTCTGTCGGTACGCTTCAACAATGATGGGGTTGTCTTCAATCACGGCGATGTTTTTACCTTGAAGACTGCGATGTGAATTTTTTGTCTTTGGCACAGGGGGCGCTGCAAAAATTTCTTCCTCATTCGACGAGGCTAAAAACGGGGTGGCGACGATGAATTGGGCGCCATGCCCCAGTTCTGACACGACACGAATGTCAGCCCCAATCAGGTTGCATAAACGTTGAACAATCGACAGTCCGAGGCCCAAGCCATCGTGCTGCGCGCGCGTTTGTTCCGCACGGTAAAACTGATGGAAGATGTCGGACTGCTCGGTGGCCGATATGCCGCATCCAGTGTCGCTGACTTCAATCAGCAAGCAATCCTGCTCGATCTGAAACTTCACATCGACTTGGCCGTGCTCGGTGTATTGAATGGCATTCGAAACTAAGTTGTTCAAAATTTGCTGCAGCAGCAATTTGTCGCCACGCACCATCAAATTAGGACACTCAATGGTGAACACCAAACCTTTTTCAATCGCCTTGGCTTCTGCCAAATCGCGTAGCGTGCTGGCCAGGTCTTCTAAGTGAAAAACACGATGGCTGACTTGCATGACATCCGCATCCAACTTGCTGATGTTCAGCAACGAGTCAAACATGGTGTTGAGGGTGGTGATGCTGCTTTTGATTTTGGAGAGAGATTTCTTTTCTTGCGTCGGTAAGTTATCTAGGTTGATCAACTCCAAATAAACGTTCACCGCATGCATGGGTTGGCGCAAATCGTGGCTTGCCACCGCAATGAATTTAGATTTAGCCACATTGGCCGTCACGGATTGATCACGCTCATTGGCCAACTCTTGATACAAGCGTTCATTGCGAAATCGAAGCCGAACCGAGTCTTCAAACGTTTTGGCAAAGTTCTTGGCAATGCTGATGACGACGATGTACAGAGAAGCCAGGCCCACGGAGAAAGGCCAAGGGAAAATGGTGGTTGGCCACAACACCGTGCTCAGTGACGGAATCATGATGGGCAAGGTGAATGCCAAAAACGTCACGTGATGGACGCTGTACGCAAACATGCTGGAGATCATCGCTGCCGTGGTCATGTAGACGTAGATCATGCGATTGACCATCAGCAAATCAGGGGCCATCAAAATCCAACCCAAGCCCCACCCGAAACCTACGATGCCGACGGCATAGCTCATGATCTTCAAATCACGTTTGGGATCGATGATCTTCTCGGCTTCGTACGCCAAGCGATACAGCAACCAAGTGCGCACCAGCACGGCGACGAACATGTAGCCGAGCCAGAGTGTCAACTCGGAAGTGGGCACTTCATCTTTGAACATCGGGATGCACAACAAAGGCGCCAAGATGTTGGCGAGTGTGGCTGAGCGTGCTGCCTTGGTGATGTGTGCCGATTTTTCTCGGAGCAGATTGATGTTGTTTGCTTCATCCATCCAATAGCGACCTCACAGCAATAGCTGATGTTTTTGTGCTTTGAGAACGGCTTGTGTTCGGTTGAACACGCGCAGCTCTTTGAAGATTTGATTGATGTGAATCTTGACCGTTTGCTCGCTGATGCCCAGATAGTCCGCAATGAGTTTGTTGGGGTGGCCTTGCGAAATTAAATCCAGAACCTCTGTTTGACGCTGCGTGAGGCGGAAATCTTTTTTCTCCACAGCTTCGCGTGTCACAACGTTGTCAGGTTGATGCGTGACCAGTGGCCTGAGTTTGCGAATGATGAACTCAGCGGTGTTGTTTTTAGAAAGAAACATGGCAGCGCCCGCAGACACGGCTTTGGGCTCCCACGCGTGTTCGTCTAGCCCCGAAATTGCAACAACTTCTTCAACCTGACTCAACTCTTTGAAAACTTTGATTCCGGCTAAACCGCTGAGGCCCGGCATCAAGATGTCAAGCAAGATCACCCAATGCTTGTTTGTTTTTTCAATCAGTTCTAAACCTTCATGGGCGCTGCTCGCAACGGCAACGTCAATTCCGTCGGTGACAAATTCAAGTGCGAGTTTTTCGCTCAGTGCATCTCGGTAAACGGGATGGTCATCAATGATGAGCAAGGATTTTTTTGTGATGGCAGTCATGGTGCAACGATGCTAGTGAACCGTCGCCATGGCATCAACTTGGCTTGAATGACGGTTTTGTCATCAAGCGTTAATTCCTGCTGGAAAGTAAATAAAAATACCCCATTAGTGCTTGACATACGGAGCTTCACGTTTGTTTTTCAGCACAGAGAAGCATTGCTCAAAGCAACTTTTGATGTGCGCCACTTGCGGTGCCAGATCCGTTTGGGTTTTGGAGATGGCACCGAGAAATTGGATGGCATCCGGTGTTAAGCCAGCGCCTTTGCCGCTTCTGCCCCACACGACGAGGCTTGTGTTGAGCTCATGTTCCCAGTGTTTGAGTTCACCCCAAACGTGACGGTAAGAGCGCCCTAAGCGCTTGGCTGCTTTGTTGATGGAGCCGGTTTGATGCAAGGTTTCCAATACGTCGAACAGTGGATGCGCCATCCGCGCAGGGTTGTTTGCGTACGCGCTCCCAATCGCCAACTGGAAAAAATCAGAAGAATTGGACATGCCACCAGACGATTGCCACTTCGAGTTCATAGGCGGCAATGCTAGAGACACCAAGGTTTGGGCTCAATAGCCGATTGGTTCTAGATAAGATGCAGCCCTTATGAAACTCATCGTCTCATGGCAAGAGCGGCTTCGGTCCGCAGTGGGTGCAGGTTTGGGCATTGGTGTGACAGGCCTGAGTGGGTGGTGGCTGTCGGGCCAATTGGCCGAGGGCTTGCCGTGGTTGATGGCACCCATGGGTGCCAGTGCGTTGCTGGTCTTCACCATCTCTGCCAGTCCGCTCGATTTGGAAGTGCTGATTGAAGAAGCGGTGTCGCTCAAAGCAGCGTCCACCGCGACGGCTTCAACTGAAAACGTGTGACTCCGCTTTAGTGGCGCAAATCCAAAGCCAGTTTGCCAAACTGCTCGGCGCGTGACATCACATCGAGTGCTTCGTGCACTTGGGCCATTGGGTACACGCGGTCGATGACGGGGCGAATTTGGTGTTGTTCGCAAAAGGCCAAAAGGTCTTTGAACTCTTGCAAGTTGCCCAAGGTCGAGCCCAAGATTTGCAATTGACGGATGAAGATGCGCCGCAAATCCGCAGGCGGTTGGTCGCCGCTGGTGGCACCACACGTCACCAATCGGCCACCACGCACGAGGGATTTCATGGCGTCACCCCACACGGCTTCGCCGACGTTTTCAATCACCACATCCACGCCGCGTTTGTTGGTGAAGGCCATGACGCTTTTCACGACGTCTTCGTGGGGCGTGTGAATGCCCAGGTCTGCGCCCATCGACGTGGCGCGTTCGAGTTTGTGTGCATGGCGTGAGGTGACGATCACCCGCGCGCCCATCGCCTTGGCAATTTGCAGCGCGGCGACCGACACGCCGCCGCCAATGCCAAACACCAACACGGTTTGTCCGGCTTTCAATTGGCCTTGGGTGACCACCATGCGCCATGCGGTGAGGTGCGTCACGGCCAATGCCGCAGCTTCAAACGCGGTGAGGTAGCTGGGCGCGGGCAACACGTTGGCCGTGGGAACGACCACGTATTCAGACCACGCACCATCGCGGTGTTCGCCCACCAAGGCGATGCGGGTGCACAGCACGTCATCGCCACGCTGGCAAAACTCGCAGTGCCCGCAGCTGACGCCGGGGTGAATCACTACCGCATCACCCACTTGAAAGCCGCTGTGCTCGTCACACGCCGCCACGTGGCCAAAGCCTTCAATGCCCATGACTTGCGGCAACTGGTGGGTGATGCCCGCGCCGCTGTTGCGCATGTACAGGTCCACTTGGTTGAGTGTGCTGGCGCTCATGCGAATCAGCACTTCGCCGGCATGGCGTTGGGGGGCAGGGCGTGGGCCGATGTGCACGACCTCGTTGCCGCCGTGACCATCGATGTAAATGGCTTTCATGTGCGGGTCCTCACACGCCCAAGTAGCTGGGCAGCGTGGGGTCGTTCAACATCTGCTGAGCGTCGCCTTGCATGACCACCAAGCCTTTTTGCAACACCAAAGCGCGGTTGCTGCGCGAGAGCACTTTGTGCCAATCGCGATCCACGATGAGCACCGCCAAGCCGCTGGCTTTGATCTCGTCAATCACGCGCCAAATATCGGCCACGATGAGCGGGGCCAAACCTTCGGTGGCTTCGTCCAAGATGATGAGGTCGGGGTGCGTCATCAAGGCTCGACCAATCGAAAGCATTTGCTGCTCGCCGCCCGAGAGCTGGCTGCCGAGGTTGGACAAACGCTCTGCCAAACGTGGGAAGGTGTGCAACACGCGCTCCAGCGTCCAGTCACTGCGGTCGTCACGGCCACGGCGTGCGGCCATGACCAAGTTTTCGCGCACGCTCAAGTTGCCAAACACGCCACGGCCTTCTGGCACATAGGCCACGCCCATGCGCGCCACTTCGTGCGGGCGCGCTTTGGAAATGTCGTGGCCAAACAAATGGATGTGCCCATCGCGCTGGTGCACATGGCCGAGCAAGCTGCGAATGAGTGTGCTCTTGCCCATGCCATTGCGGCCCAATAAGCCCACGGTTTCGCCTTTGCGAATGTCAAGACTCACGCCGTGCAACACATGGCTGCTGTCGTACCACGCATGCACGTCTTGGGCTTGCAAAATGATTTCAGAACTGACGGACATCAGTGGTCTCCCAAATAGGCGCTGCGCACATCGGGGTTGTTGCGCACTTCATCGGGCGTGCCCGAGGCAATCACGTTGCCGTTGACCATGACGGTGATGCAGTCGGCAATACGAAACACCGCATCCATGTCGTGCTCGACCAACAAAATGGCGTGGTCTTGTTTGAGCTCTTGCAGCAAGGTGAGCATGCGTTCGGTTTCTTCTGCACCCATGCCGGCCAAGGGTTCGTCGAGCAACAACACTTGCGGTGCGGTGGCCAAACACATGGCAATTTCCAGTTGGCGTTTTTGGCCGTGGCTCAGAAAGCCCGCTTGGCGGTGCAACACATCGCCCAAGCCCACGCGCACGGCGGCGTCATGGCCGATTTGTTGGGTGATGGGATCGGTTTCTGCGCTGCGCCAGAACGCCCATGCTTGTTGGTGCTGCGCTTGGGCCGAGAGGCGACAGTTTTCGAGCACGGTGAAGCTGGGGTAAATGGTGTTGCGTTGGTAGCTGCGACCCAAGCCTGCGCGTGCGCGGCGTGGCTGCGGCCACTGTGAAATGTCTTGACCGAGCAATTCGACTTCGCCCGATGACGGTGGAAATTCACCCGAGAGCAAGTTGATGAGGGTGGACTTGCCCGCGCCATTGGTGCCAATGACGGCGTGCACACTGCCGCGCGCTAAGTCGATCGACACATTGTTGACGGCGACCAAGCCGCCCCAGCGGCGGGTGAGGTTTTTACCTCGCAAGAGGATCTGGGTGCTCATGCCGCATCCTCCTCGGTGTGCTTGCTTGGCGCGCGGCCACTCAAACGTTCACGGAACTGTTGCGGCAAGGCCACCAAGCCATGCGGCATGAACGCCACGCAGGCGATGATGGCCAAGCCCAGCCCCAAGTGCCAGTGTTTGGCGTAGCTGCCAAACACGGCTTCGGATTGAAACAACTCTTGCAACAAAGCAAAAGCGAACGCGCCAATCAACGCGCCCCGCATCTGGCCCAAACCGCCCAAGATGATCATCACCAACACGGCACCGCTCAAATGCCAGCTCAGCAACTCGGGGTTCACAAACCCGTCTTTGATGGCAAACAAATAACCCGACCAACCCGCAATCGCACCCGACAAGGTGAAGGCCGCGAGTTTGTAGGGGTAGGTGGAAAAGCCAGTGGCTTTCATGCGTTGTTCATTCACACGGATGCCTGCGAGTGCGCGGCCAAACGGCGAACGCAACAGTTGTGTGAGGAAGACATAGCCCGCCAACAAGCTGAACCAAATGAAGCCATACAAGTGCATGGGTTGGTCTAGGTCAATCCAACCCAGTGCAGGCTTGACGTACATGTAAATGCCATCGGTGCCGCCACCCAAAGGCGTGTCGTGCACCACGTAGTAAGCCATTTGCGAAAACGCCAAGGTCACCATGATGAAGTACACGCCTTGCGTGCGCAGCGAGAGCGCGCCCACCGCCAAGGCATACGCTCCTGCCAACACCACAGCCGACACCAGCGACCACAGCAACGAAGGCGCACTGCCATCTGCCGGCGCCAGCAGCAAGGCCGCATACGCGCCAATGCCAAAAAACGCCGCCTGACCAAAACACACCAAGCCGGTGCTGCCCACGAGCAGCTCAAGGCTCAACGCGAGCAAAGCGTAAATCATGATCTTGGCGACCAAGTCCACGCCATACGCGCTGGCGATGGCGGGCCACAGGGCCAACAGACCAAACACGGCCACCACAAAAGAAGAAGGATGACGCATGGCTTCAGTCCTTGAACAAACCGTTGGGACGCCACAAAAGAATGAGCGCCATCAACACATACACCAACACGCCCGCCGCTTGCGGCACGAGCACCTTGCCAAAGGTGTCGACGATGCCAATCAGCAAGGCCGCCACCAAAGCGCCTTTGATGGAACCAATGCCACCAATGACCACCACCACAAAACAAATGATGAGTACGGCGTTGCCCATATTCGGGTACACGCTCGACACCGGCGCGGCGATCATGCCGGCAAACACCGCCAGCGCCACGCCAATGGCAAACACGATGCGATAGAGCAGCGTGATGTCGATGCCTAAGCTTTGCACCATTTCACGGTTGGCCGTGCCTGCGCGAATCATCATCCCTAAGCGTGTGCGGGTGAAAACAAACCACATGGCCACCGCCAACAGCAAACACACGCCGCTGATGAAGAGGCGATAGACGGGGTAGGTCATCAGTTCATTGAGTTGCAGCGTGCCGTTCAAGAAAGGCGGCACGGTGACACCATGCACATCGTCGCCCACCATCAAGCTGCGTAACTCTTCAAACACCAAAATCAAACCGTAGGTCATGAGCACTTGTTGCAAGTGTTCGCGCTCATACAAGTAGCTGAAGAAGGCCCATTCGAGTACGTAACCCAGAATGACCGAGAGCACCAAGCCCGCCACCATCGTGCTGAAAAACTCACCGCCAAATGCTGCGCCCACCACGGGGGCCAAGGCATAGGCCATGTAGGCACCAATCATGTAGAAGCTGCCGTGCGCCAAGTTGATGACGCCCATGATGCCGAAGATCAAGGTCAGCCCCGAGGCGACCAAAAACAGCAGCAAGCCATATTGCATGGCGTTGAGGCATTGAATTAAAAAAGTTGCAAAGTCCATACAGGGTCCGCTGGTTGCTCACGCTTGCAAAACATCCAGCTGCGCCGAGGGGCGCAGCTGGATGGGGCTTTACATCTTGCAGCCTAAGCCTGGGTCAACCAAAGCTTTCGAGGCCACGCCTTCGAGCACGTTTTCTTTGCCCACCACTTTGCGCAAGTAAATGTCTTGCACGGGGTTGTGACTCTTGGACATCGTGAACGCACCGCGTGGGCTGTCGATCTTGGCGGCACGCACGGCTTGCGCAAAACCTTGGATGTTTTTCGCGTCACCCTTGGTGGCGTTCAAACCAATGCCGAGCATTTGGCCAGCGTCGTAGCCTTGCACGGCGTAGACATCGGGTTGCATCTTGTAGGTCTTGGCGTAGGACAAGCGGAAGGCTTGGTCGCGCTTGCTGTTCAAGTTGTCGGCGTAGTGCAAGGTGGTGAGCAAGCCATCGGCGTCAGCGCCTTGGGCTTCCAACGTGCCATCGGTCAAGAAGCCTGAGCCGTAGAGCGGAATGGTTTTCTTCAAACCGGCGGCTGAGTAGTCTTTGACAAACTTCACCGCACCACCGCCAGCGAAGAAGGTGAACACCGCATCAGGTTTGGTGGCGGCAATTTCGGTCAGCAACGCTTGGAACTCGACATTGGGGAAGGGCAGGTTGAGCTCTTTCACCACGGTGCCGCCGTTTTTCTCAAAGCTCTCTTTGAAGCCTTTGATGTTCTCGTCGCCCGCTGCGTATTTCCAAGTGATGGTCACGACTTTTTTATGGCCTTTTTTGGCAGCCACTTCGCCCATTGCGTAGCCCGACTGCCACATGGTGAAGCTAGAGCGGAAGATGTTGGGTGCGCACATGGGGCCGGTGATGGCGGCAGCACCCGCGTTGGGCACGAGCAACAAGGTGCCTGATTCTTTGGCTGCTTTGGCCATCGCCATCGCCACGCCGCTGTGGACCGTGCCCACAAGCACGTCGACGTTGTCACGCTTGATGAGTTTGTTCACGTTGTCGGTGGCTTTGGAGGGATCGCTTTCGTCGTCCACGCGCACGTATTCCACTTCGCGGCCGGCAATCTTGCCGCCTTGCTCAGCGACGTACAAACGAAAGCCGTTGTCGATGGCTGTGCCGAGCGAAGCAAACGTGCCCGTGGCTGGCAGCATGAAGCCGACCTTGAGTTTGGGCTGCGCTTGCGCCCACGTGTTGGTGGTGGCAGCGATCACTGCAAACGCAGCGGCTGAAAGTAGAACGGTTCTTTTTTGCATGGTTGTCTCCTGGTTGTTTTAAGGTTGCGCGGTGAGTGAAACGTGGGACTTGAAAAACTGCACACACCCCTCGGTGAGGGCTTGCGGTTGGTCGCGATGTGGTGAGTGGCCGCAGTCGTTGAGTTCAAGCAATTCGGTGTGTGGCACGTGGTGTTGGATGTTGCGAATCTGAGCCAAAGTGCCGTATTCGTCGTCGATGCCTTGAATAGCCAGTACAGGGCAGCGGATGCTGGGGAGTTCGTTCTCGATCGACCAGTTGCGAAATTCAGGGGCCAACCAAATGCGGTTCCAGCCCCAAAACGCTGAGTCGACATCGTCATGGTAGCGAGCGAGGCGTTGGCGTAAATCGGTGTTTTCATAGGCCTCTTTGGCCTGTGCAATGCTGGTTACCGACACGTCTTCCACCCTGATGTGCGGGGCCAACACCATCACGCCGGCGCAGGCGTGATGCGCTGCAAACAGCAACGCAATAGAGCCACCATCGCTGTGGCCAAACAGCCAAGGCGCTTCGTCCATGTGCAAAGCCTTGAGCAGCGCTGGCAGCACCTCGTGCGCTTGGCGGTGCATGAAGTTGGGGGTCCAATGTTCATCCGCATCGCGTGGGGTCGATTGGCCGTAGCCAGGGCGCGAATACACCAAACCACGCACACCCAAAGCGTTGCACAGGTGTTGCGGGTAGTCACGCCACATGGCGACCGAGCCCAAGCCTTCGTGCAAAAACACCACCAGCGGTGCATCGTGCAAATGCGCGTTGAGCCACAGGTGCTCAATACGCACAGCACGGCCTTGCCAGTCGATGTCAACGAAAGCGCTCGCTTGAGCCATGGTGGGCATTAGCCTTGGGCTTCTTGTGCGCGGAGCTTGAAGCGCTGAATTTTGCCGGTGGCGGTTTTGGGCAACTCGTTCACAAACTCAATTGCGCGGGGGTATTTGTAGGCTGCAAGCTTGTCTTTCACAAAAGCTTTCAACTCGTCTTCGCTCACGGTGGCGCCTTCTTTGCGCACCACAAAGGCTTTGGTTTTGGTCAGGCCGTCGTGGTCGTTGATGCCAATCACCGCCGCCTCCAACACGCCTGCGTGTTGGATGAGGGTGGCTTCGACTTCAAAGGGGCTCACGTAAATGCCGCTGACCTTGAGCATGTCGTCGGTGCGCCCGCCGTAGGTGTAAGTGCCGTCGGCATTGCGGATGTATTTATCGCCGCTCTTGGTCCAACCGCCTTGGAATGTCTCGCGGCTTTTCTCGCGGTTGCCCCAATACATCAGCGCTGCAGAGGGGCCTTTGATGTAGAGGTCGCCTGGCTCGCCGTCGGGCACGGCGTTGCCATCGTCGCCACGCAGCTCAATGTCGTAGCCGGGCACGGGCCAACCGGTGGTGCCGTAACGCACGTCGTTGGGTTTGTTGGACAAGAAGATGTGCAGCATCTCGGTGGAGCCAATGCCGTCAACGATGTTCACACCAAAGTGCGCGGTGAAGCGTTCGCCCAACTCGGCAGGCAAGGCCTCGCCTGCGGACGACACCAAACGCATGGCGACATCCGACTTCTTCGGCAAATTGGGATGCGCCAACATGCCCGCAAACCCGGTGGGTGCGCCAAAGAACACGGTGGGTTTGGCGCCGCCCACGCCACCTGTCATGCGTTTGAAGGTGGCGTCTGGTGTGGGGCGCTCGGGCATGAGGATGGCGCAAGCGCCCACCGTCATGGGGAAAGTCAACCCGTTGCCCAAGCCGTAGGCGAAGAAGAGTTTGGCGGCAGAGAAGCACACATCGTTTTCGGTCAGTTCGAGCACGTTTTGGCCATACAGCATCGATGTCCAATATGGGTTGGCATGCGAGTGCACGGTGCCTTTGGGGCGCCCCGTGGAGCCCGATGAGTACAACCAAAAACCGGGGTCGTCGGCGTTGGTGAGGGCCGATTTCACCAAGGGCTGATGCGCTTGCAAAAAGGCTTCCAGCTCGACCTCTGCGGGGTGCAGCGGTGCGATGGGTTTGGAGACGATGACTTTGCTCACCTCGTGGTCGGACTTGACCATGGCTGCCGTGAGCGTGGGCAACAACGCGCCCGACACCAACACTGCTTGCGCACGTGAGTGCTCCAGCATGTAGGCGTAGTCGTCGGGGGTGAGCAAGGTGTTCACGGCCACAGGCACGAGGCCTGCGTACATGGCGCCCAAGAAGCTCACGGGCCAATCGGTGCAATCGTGCATGAGCAAGAGCACGCGCTCTTCGCGACGTAGCCCGAGGCTGCGCAAACCCGCCGCCAAGCTGCGCACGCGTTGCGACAGTTCGCCGTAGGTCAACGTGCCTGCGTCGTCGATGAAGGCGGGACGCTCGCCACGCCCAGCATTGCGTTCGAGCAAAAACTGCGCGAAGTTGAATTGCTCGGGTGGTGCTGCCACGGCGTTTGTTGTTGTGTCTGTCATGTTTGTCTCCTCGTGCCGTGTGGTTTTTTATTTGAGTTGGGTTAGCACGGCGGTGCTGGCTTGTATCGCGGCTCGGCGGTGGTAGAAGTTCAAAGCCCTCAAGCCGCCTAGCTCTTCGCCGCCTCCAGCGCGGCCGGGGCCACCGTGGAGCGATTGCGGCATCACGTTGCCGTGGCCGGTGTGCATGGCTGCCACATCGGGCGAGATGACGTGCACGCGGCCGTGGCTGTCGGTCAGCTCGGGCATGGCTTGGGCCAAGGCGGCGTGGTCGCTGCCGTAGACCGAGGCCACGAGCGAGCCTTGGCCACGGCGGATGAGTTGCAGCGCGTGGTCCAAATCGTTGTTGCGGTACGGCACCAAGGTGGCCACGGGGCCAAACACTTCGGTGTCGTGAATGCGGTCTGCGGCATCGCTGCCTGCGGCGTCGCGTGTGCCCAAAAGCGTGGGGCCAACGCAGCAAGCCACGGCTGCATCTGCATCCACCAATGCGTGGGTGCTGCCGTCGTGCAACACGCTGGCTTGGGCTTTCAAATACGCCAAGCCGTCGCGCACGCTGTTGAACTGTTCGCGGTTCACCACCGCGCCCATGCGTACCGTCTCGTTGCGTGGGTTGCCCACGGTGGTTTTGGCCAAGCGTGCGCTGATGCCTTGAGCCACAGTGTCGTACAAAGCTTCGGGCACGAGCACGCGGCGAATGGCGGTGCACTTTTGGCCAGACTTGACGGTCATTTCACGGGCGACTTCTTTGACCAATAAATCAATCGCTTCGCTGCCCACGGCTTCGCCGGGCATCAAGAGCGCAGAGTTCACGCTGTCGGCTTCGATGTTCACGCGCACAGACTTTTTAGTCACCGCGGGGTGCGAGCGGATGATGGCTGCTGTGTCGGCCGAGCCGGTGAACGACACCACATCAAATGGTTCGAGTTGGTCCATCAAACCTGCGGAGCTGCCGCAAATCACAGAGATGGCGCCTGCGGGGAAGATGCCCGCATCGACCACGTCTTTGACCATGCGCTGCGTCAGCCACGCGGTGGTGGTGGCAGGTTTGACGATGACGGGCACGCCCGACAGCAAGGCTGGTGCGGCCTTTTCCCACAAACCCCACGAGGGGAAGTTGAAGGCGTTGATGAACAAAGCCACGCCGCGTGTGGGCGTGAGCACGTGTTGCGATTGAAAGAGTGGGTCTTTGGCCAAACGGGCGGGCTCGCCGTCGTGCATGACATGCACATCGCCCAAGCTTTCGCCCATCTTGGCGTAAGTGCCCAAGGTGTAAATGCCGCCGTCCACGTCTACCGCCGTGTCGTTTTTCACGGTGCCGCTGTTGGCGGTGGAGATGTCGTAATACGCATCGCGGTTGGCTTGCAGCACTTTGGCCGCAGCGCCCAGCATGGCGGCGCGTTGTGCGTAGGTGAGGGCACGCAAGGCGTTTCCGCCGTTGTGGCGCGCAAAGGCAAACGCTGCTGCGAGGTCAAGGCCTGATGCGTCCACGCGCACCAGCTCGGTACCCAACACGGGATCGTGCAAGGCGGTGCCTGCACCTTTGCCGCTGACCCATTGGCCGCTGACGTAGTTAGAGAGAAGTTCGGTCATGGGATGCTTTCTTATTTAGTAAATTCAATTTCGCCGTTGGGCAAGAAGTACAGCACCAAGGCGCGGCCTTGGCTCACGGTGGGGCGATGGGCGCTGCCGGGTGGGCACACCAGCCAACCTGCGGGGCGGCCATCAAACAAGGCGTCGCCTTCGATGGGCATGATCAGGTCAATCTCGCCCTGTGGGTGCACATGGTGTGGGCCCGCCACGTTTTCCATGTCGACCACGTCGATGGAGAAACCGTGCAAGTCGTCCGACGGTTTGAAGATGCGGCCATAGCGCAAGCCGCCGCCTTCGTATTTGCACAGCCAGCCTTGGGCGACGCCTTCTTGGCAACTTTCTTTGAGCTCGCGGTAGGTGGGGGTGTCTGTGCCGAAGTTGGCGTTGAGCCACTCGTCAAGGGCACTGTTGAGGGGGCGGTTGTGAATTTGAGCGGTCACGGCAGCCAAGCGGTGTTTGAACCGTGCTTGCGCTTGCGCCATGTCATCAGAAGTGTGTGTGCTGCTTGTCATTGCCTAAAACATGAATTATTATGCTTACACGAAGGCTAACATGCGTTAAAGCGCACGTCTAGCAATATATTGCATGTTTAGGGTTAGTCCTAGCGTGGTTTGACAAAGGCAAGAGATGGCTGAAGTGGCAGAAGCGAAGAACCCATTCCTGACGGCGTTGGGCGAGCGGGTGCGTGCTTTGCGTGCGCGCCGAGGCCTCACGCGCAAAGCGGTGGCCGTGGCTGCCGATGTGTCGGAGCGCCATTTGGCCAATCTGGAATACGGCGAAGGCAACGCCTCGATCTTGGTGTTGCTGCAAGTGGCGGGCGCTTTGCAATGCACCTTGGCCGAGCTCATTGGAGATGTGACCACGGCTTCGCCCGAATGGCTGCTGCTGCGCGAAATGCTCAGCACCCGCAGCGAGGCCGATTTGCGCCGAGTGCGCGAACAAATCTCGGGTATGTTTGGCGCCACACAAGAGGCTGCACGCACCAACCGCATTGCGCTGATTGGCTTACGCGGTGCGGGCAAAACCACTTTGGGTCAGCGTTTGGCCAATGACTTGGGCTATGCCTTCATTGAACTCAGCCGCGAGATTGAAAAGTTTGCGGGTTGCAGCATCAGCGAAATCCATAACTTGTATGGCACCAACGCCTACCGCCGCTACGAGCGCCGCGCCCTAGAAGAGGCCATCCAGATCTACCCCGAAGTGGTGATTGCCACCCCCGGTGGCTTGGTGTCTGACTCGGCCACCTTGAACGAAATGCTCTCGCACTGCTACACCGTGTGGCTGCAAGCCAAACCCGAAGACCATTTGGGTCGCGTCGCCGCACAGGGCGACATGCGCCCAATGGCAGGCAGCGCCGAAGCGATTGACGATTTGAAAATGATTCTCGAAGGCCGTGCGCCGTTCTACGCCAAAGCGGACATGACCTTTGACACCAGCGCGCAGCCTGAGGAAGAGACGTTTCAGGCTTTGCGTTCGCGGATGCGGGCGATGTTGAAGCTGCCGTTGTAAAAGGACACCAAGTCGTTAGGTTGTCAACTTAACCAATCGATACAACGCAGGCAAATCGTTGCAAACAGTTTTCCAAACGATCTCGTAGTCAATCCGATCGTAGCCATGCGATAGACGATTGCGCATGGCGTACATCACAAGCCATGGAATTTCTGAGTGCGCTTGGGCAAAGGTGGGATCTGCGCGCTGAATGTTGTTGGCTGCTTCGCCAATGACTTCGAGATTACGAATCACTGCGTCTTGAATTAGCTCACTGGTAAGAAAGCCAATTTCGTCTACGTCATGGGTGTGGCGCTCTATGCGCTCAATGGCTGCGAGTATGTGCCCCAAGTAATCAGGTATGCGCAGTTGCTTGTTCATACGCGAACAGATTGCGCAATTACAGCCTGCCGAAACTTGTCTGGCAAGGCATTGGGCGTTAGCACATCGACCGACACGCCCAAGAGTTGCTCAAGCTCAACCTGAATAGCTGCCACATCCATCAAGGTGGTTTGAGGGGTAGTGTCAATCAACAGGTCTAAGTCGCTGTCGTCGGTGTCGCTACCCAGCAGCACCGAGCCGAACACACGCGGATTGACCGCGCGGTGAGCCAGTACCACGCTTCGGATAGCGTCGCGGTGAGACTGTAGGGCTTGGCTCGGTTTCATGGCGCGATTCTATTTCGTGCTGCATCGCGGCGTCGAGGATAAGTGTTTTCCCTTGTTTTGAATAAAAGTGCAGCTTATTTCATGCGATGTGCAATATACTGCACCAAAGGGGTCGTCAACCTCCCCAAATTCACCGGCAAATTCGCCCCATTTACCTTGGAGACAGACACATGAGCCAGCCCACTACCGTCAACTACCAGATTGATCCGAGCCAATACAAGCATTGGTCCATCAAGTACGAAGGCGAAGTCGCCACCTTGCAGCTGAACATCAACGAAGACGGTGGCATTCGCCCCGGCTACAAGTTGAAGCTCAACAGCTATGACCTCGGTGTGGACATCGAGTTGCACGACGCGGTGAACCGCATTCGCTTTGAGCACCCCGAAGTTAAGAGTGTGGTGGTCACCAGCTTGAAAGACCGCATCTTCTGTTCGGGCGCCAACATCTTCATGTTGGGCGTGTCGACCCACGCTTGGAAAGTGAACTTCTGTAAGTTCACCAACGAAACTCGCAACGGCTTGGAAGACACCAGCCGCAACAGCGGTTTGAAGTTTGTGGCGGCTGTGAACGGCGCTTGCGCTGGCGGCGGTTACGAGTTGGCTTTGGCTTGCGACGAAATCGTGTTGGTCGACGACCGTTCTTCTTCGGTGTCTTTGCCCGAAGTGCCTTTGCTCGGCGTGTTGCCAGGTACAGGCGGCCTGACCCGCGTGACCGACAAGCGCAAAGTGCGTCACGACCATGCTGATATTTTCTGTACCAGCGTCGAAGGCGTGCGTGGCCAGAAGGCCGTCGATTGGCGCTTGGTGGACGAGATCGTCAAGCCCGCACAGTTTGCTGCTGCCGTGCAAGCACGTGCCAGCCACACCGCCGCCAACTGCAAGCGTCCTGGCGCTGCCGCCGCTGGTAAGGGTGTGGCGTTGACACCGTTGAAGCGCACCTTGGGTGCAGACACCATGTCTTACGAATATGTGCAAGTGAGCATTGACCGCGCCAAGCGCACAGCCACTTTGACGGTGCATGCACCGAAGGCCGCTGTGCAAGATGGCGTGGACGCCATCGTGGCCGCAGGTGCCAACTGGTACCCCTTGCAAATGGCTCGCGAGTTGGACGACGCGATTTTGAATTTGCGCACCAACGAACTCGACATTGGCACATGGTTGCTCAAAACTGCAGGCGACGCCAAGTTGGCTTTGCAAAGCGATGCCGTGTTGGCCCAGCACCAAGACCATTGGTTCGTGAACGAAACCATCGGTTTGCTGCGCCGCACGCTCGCACGTATCGATGTGTCTTCACGCTCACTGTTCGCTCTGATCGAAGAAGGTTCTTGCTTTGCCGGTACCTTGGCCGAGTTGGCCTTTGCCGCGGATCGCGCTTACATGCTCGACTTGCCAGACACACCTGAGAAGAACCCACACCTCACCCTGAGCGAGATGAACTTTGGTTTCTTCCCGATGGTCAACCACCAGTCACGTTTGCAACGCCGCTTCTACGAAGAAGTGGGCCCCATGGAAGGCGCACGCGCTGCCGTGGGCAAGGCCTTGGACCCCAAACAAGCTTTGGCTTTGGGCTTGGTCACTGCAGCGCCTGACGACATTGACTGGGCCGACGAAATTCGCTTGGCCGTGGAAGAGCGTGCGGCTATGTCGCCTGACAGCTTGACTGGCTTGGAAGCCAACTTGCGTTTCGCGCAAAAAGAAAGCATGGAAACACGCATCTTTGGCCGCTTGTCGGCTTGGCAAAACTGGATC
>Ga0213921_1000305_pt1 | contig 17829 bp, 11 predicted proteins | sample McNCre2017MG_FD_165041 | JGI IMG/M metagenome (GOLD analysis project Ga0213921, IMG submission 165041) | Freshwater microbial communities from McNutts Creek, Athens, Georgia, United States - 20-17 MG | ecosystem: Environmental > Aquatic > Freshwater > Creek | place: USA: Georgia | collected...
TATATAGCCCTGATTTTGATGGCTTTTTTGACAATACAGAATTACAAGACATTAGACCTTATTTGGATACAGTTGCACAAGTATGGGCAGATATGAATTCTGAATATACTAACCCTTATTCAAATAATAATGAGAAAGTAACTCCAAAAACATTTGATGCTTATTTATCTATTAAGAATTACTTAAGAGGCAAAATAAACGCAAGCCCTTCTGACTCAATAGTTGTAAATAGTGTAGAATGTACATCGCCTTACAAAGCTGCTTCAATGATGTTCTTACAGTCTAATATAGATGGGTTTGTATATCCAGCAGAGTATATGGATGGTCAAGATACAAGAGATGAAAACAGAAGATTAGGCAAGTTCAATTATACTGTTTTTGATGATAATGCTCCTGCAATTGATAGCAGAATGATGATGTCTGTTATGGCTAATGCTACTAACCCTAATGGTTATTTTGAAGTATTAAGCACTAATGAAGACGAGGAAGGTGTTACTATATCTACTTATGATTACAAAAATGAATTAAACCAATCTACTGCATCATTAGAAGTTACTAAAAACTTTAAAACAAATACAGCTTCTATTTCATTTATAACTAAAAACAAAAATGTTTCTGATATCGCTGATACTACAGAGGCATTTGTTAAGATGAGTAAGATGTTGCAAATGGAAGGACTAACCCCTGTTATTGACAATTATGTTAATGGTTATGGTTATGAATTCTTTAACAAACTTGCTGACCAAAACTTATTAATTAAAAATGATTTAGTTGATGAGATAGATGAGTTAGGAGATAAAAACAAACAACACTATTACCCAATACCTCCATTTGCTTATAATTTTGACGGAGAGTTTTCTGTAGATAATATAGGCAACGGGTTTAACTTTGGACAAAGCGTGGAGGCTATGGGGCCTGATATGATGTACTCTATAACAGGAGACAATATAGACAAGCAACCACAATTAACAGAAGAGCAATTTGCAATGTTAGATGATATAGCTGAATCTTATAGAGATACACAGCCATATGTTAAACCTAATTTTGAGCAAGTAAAAGAAGAGTCTAAGAATTGGTTTGGAAAAGTAAGCAATTGGTTTACTAATAAGTTAATGCCTGCTCAAGGTATTGGAGAAAAATACATTAGAGAACAAGAGAAACTTTCTGGATATATTGCTAAACAAAACAGAGAACTTCAAAAAGACATTAACAAATGGACAGATGTATTAACAACTCCAGAGTTTATTTCTTTACCACAATTCAAAAACTTAACTAAAGAATCTATTGCAGAGTTGGTTCACTTAGCATTAGCAGGTGATGTTAAAGCTATGGCTATGATGCCTTACGAAGTTGCTGAAATGATTAAGCAAGGTAGAAATAGAATTAGTGGAATGCAAGAGCAAATGATTCGTAGTGGTTTTGTTAAGCCTTCTACTGCTACTATTATAGAAGCAAGTAAAGGAACATACCTTACAAGAGGATACAGAAAGTTCTTAAGTAAATATAAGATTTACAAAAATAGTGTAACTGACGAGCAAATAAACAATGCTTTAGAGGGTTTCTACATATGGGCTAAAGACGGATTAGTTAAAGAAAAACAAATGTCTGTTAATGTAGTTCCTATTAGCAAAAGATGGAAAAGATTTGATGCTTTAGTAGAGTCTATTTTAAAATCTAATATGAAGCTTAATGTTATTAATAATCAAATTATTAACCTTGAGCAAAAAGGAAAACCTTCTGACAAGTTAGATGAATTAAGAAAGAACAAAGCAATATTAGAAAGAGAAATAGCAAGTTCTCAACAAACTGCTATAGACCAATATAAATCATTAGATGCAGATACTAAAGATTTAGCTCAAGAAGCATTAAATGAATTAATGGCTGACCCTAAAGAAGGTAAAAAGAAAATGCTTAATGGTTATAATGGTAATCAAATACAATTACAGACTCTTAAGCGTAGACTTGATGAAACCGAGTTACCTACTTGGATGAGAGATGTATTGGGTGAAATTAAAGACCCATTACTTTCTTACCAATTAACTGTAACTAACCTTACTAAAATGACAGGTAGAATTGCATACTTAAACAATGTTTATAAGTTAGCAATTAACGATGGTCATGCTTTAAAAGGTACTGATTTAAATGCAACCCAAAAGAGAGATTTAACTAATAAAGGTTGGGTAGCAATTAATGGGTTAAATGGCCATACTACTCAAACTGCATTTGGTCCTTTTATTGGAACATATGTTAGCCCACAATTATATAAACAAGCATTTGGTGATGACTTAGGTATAAGCTCTGTTTATATGTACAGGTCATTTGTAACTATTGGTAAAACAGCAGGTAACATATTCTTTGGCCCTATTAGAAATATGATGGGTAACAAAGGTTTCTTGATGTTAAATGGTTCATTTAGCAAGATTGTATCTAATGCTGTAGGCGGCACATTTAAGAAAGAAAATGATTATATTAAATCATTAGCTAAATCTAAAACAACTAAAGCATACAAAGATGCATTAAACGAGTATTGGAAAGGTGTTACTGATGATGCTGAATTGTTAGGTGTTGTTACTAATGTTAACTCTGGTGCTATTAAAGAAATGTTTACTCAATTCCATAACAACCCTTCTTTAGTTAAAAAACTACAAGATGGTGATGAGGAAGGATTTATGAACATTTATAGAAACTACTTAATTCCAGGTTGGCAAAAAACAAGAGACTTTGCAACTGAGTCTTATATTATGGCCGATATTCTACCTAAAGTGTTTGCTTTCAATATTCAAAGAAATCACTTGGCAAATAGGGTATATGGAATGAGTTTCCAAGAGCTTAAACAAAAATCTAAAAACCAAGCATTTGTTAATACTATTAACGAAATGGCTGCTTCCCATACCAACCAAACAATGGTTAGTGAACACAGGGTTGCCCCATTAGTTGCTAATATGACTAAAGAAAAACCTTGGTATAAAGAAATTCCTACCTTTGTTTTTGGTGGTGATTTCCCAAGATTTAAAGCTGAGGTATTTAGAATATTTGTAACTAACATTGCAAGTGTTGCTAAGAAACACGATACTTATAGCCCTAATACAGTATTGTATTTAGATGAGAAAAAGAATAGCGATATGATTGCTAAACTTAACAATGAAGAAAGAGCCCATACAATTGGTGGTCTTGCATTGTGGAGTAATGCTGCAGCTCAAATGATGGGTATGTATGGTGCTGTATCTGCAGGTTTATTAGGAATGATTGGTCTTGGACAGGGTGGAGACGATGACGATAAGAATGAATTAGAAGCAGAAACTAACTCAGCTAATGCAGTACAATCTCCTAACACCTATGGTAAGTTAAATGAGAACACAGGTATTTGGGATAAAAATGCAGGTATGTTATCTGAAATGACAAGACTATATCAATCTGCTGTAGATGGCGGTATGAGTATGGACGAAGCATTAAGAGAGTTTGCACCTGAATTTATGCATAACCACGAGCTTGGTTTTAGCCTATCTGGAGACGGTAAAGCTGAATACTATGATAAAGGTACGGTTGACCCATTCAGTTCAGTAATGGCCTTAGGAAGAGGCTTTATGTATCGTCCTGAGCAAGGTTGGAACAACAAAGTAACAGGATACCTTGGAAGTACATTTGAAGAGATATTTGGTCAAGAAATGGTAGTATCTGCAGTAGTTGCTTTAATCAAAAATGAAGACTATAAGGGATCTAAAATATACGACAATACCGATGCTTTATTAGGACAAAAAGGTTTTGATGCTTTAAAGTATGCAACCCTTCAATTGTCTCCTGCAGTAGTTGGTTCTGTAATGAGAACTTATAAAAACACACAAGATGTTGAAAACTACAAAGGTGATATAACTAAAGAAGGTATGAGCCTACCTGCTTCATTGGCTAAAGAAACCATTGGTGCAGCTACTGGTAGGACGTATAATATAGACAACCCTGGTGGTGTTTTACAGAATAGTTTGTTTAGACTTAACAAATTAGTAGAGCAAGAAAGATACGAGGAAAAGAAAGAGGACAATGTTAAAAGGGTTCTTTTAAGTATGAATCGTAAAGTTCAAGCTATGAGAACACTTGGATTGCCTGAAGATGAAATTGTAATGGCTGTTGGTAAAACAATTAGAAGCAATGATATTAGAATGGCAGTTTACATGGGTGGCCAATACATTGACAATATTAATGTATTATCAAATGAAGAAAGAAAAGAATTATATAAACAATTAAAATAAAAAATTATGCCAGTAACTTTAGGTCTTGCAGGAGTAGGCGTTGCAGCAGGAGCAGTCCAATCAATAATAGGTGCTTCTCAAGCTGCAAAAGCAAAGAAAAGTTTGTTAAATCAAATAGATAAACAATCAGTTTATCAGCCATCTGAATACGCAAGTAAAATGATGGCAGAAGCTCAAGCAAGAGAAAATGCAAAATCTGCTGCTGTTACTTATGGACAATCAATGGCTGCAAGTGGATTAGCTAATGCTCAAGGCTTAGCCCAAAGAAATGCATCAAGTGGTCAGCAAGCTTTAGCTATGGGTGCTTCAAATGTGGGCCAATACAACCAAGCTATAATGGATTTAGGCCAATTGCAAAATCAGTACAATCAACAAAACATACAAAATACTGCTGCTGCAAGAGGTGTAATGATTGGAGAGGGAGACAAAGCATTTGCTTCAAGAAGACAAAAAGAAGACCAATATGCTAATCTATATGCAGGTCAATTAGCTGCAGGTAATGCTATGTTGGGCCAAGGTCTTTCTTCTATAGCACAAAGTGGTATTAGTGCTGTAAGCGCATCTAAAGATGCAAACAGAGGAGGCGGTAGTTCTGGCTCTTCATTGCCTTCATATTTATCAACCTACAGACCAAAACAAATGAATTTAAATACTTCTATGCCAGATATTTATGATTATTATAGACAAAATAGATAACCCCTCATTTAGAGGGGTTTTTATTAGTGTCCTGTACTTTGTTTGTACTCCATTTTAACCGATTGAATATTCAATTGGTTTTGATAACCTGTTATATCGCTACCTATATTCATTTGTACAAATGGTGTTTTACATCTTATCCTATCCCCCGTAACGCCTGCTTGGTCATAACTATTTATAATCCCAACTACAGAAACAGCTGTTGCTTGAACACCTACCGTTGCAGGAGGGTCTATGATAACAGGAGGGTTACCCATTGTATATCCACTACCGTGGTTAGTAATAATAATATTTGTCACAGAGTTACCATTAGTTACAGCTATAGCAGTTGCTTGAGTACCACCAGGAGGAGGAGGGCCAATTGTAACATTAGGAACAACTGTATAACCACTACCGCCTGTAGTTATATTTACTTGTATTACAAAACCTGTATCGCCTGCATTATTACTAAATCTATTTCTATAAATAGGTAATATCCATTCTCCTTCTCTATATTGGAATACATCAGAATTTGTTTTAGCAATCTGTCCATATCCACCTACTCCATATTTACTATATGGAATTACATTATTTGCATAAGTTCTGTCATAAACAATTATGTCTTTTATAGTAGAAGCATCCAATACAGATAAAGACAATGGCTCAATTGTTTGAGGATATGCTTTATTCATAGGGAATGTAACCCAAGATTCTATTGGACCACTTGCTGGCAAATAAGAATTGAATTGATTATATAACCCTGGATAATTTACAAATTCAAGTAAGAATTTAAATTGACTATTGCTTGATGGACCAACATACATTCTACCTGTAGAATATATATCATCACCAACTCTTATCCAAGCATCAGGATATTGTTGATAAGCACCTTGCCAAGTCTGTGATTTAAAATTAAATACATAACTTAAATCTTGGTCAGGAACATATTGGTTTATATTATTTGTACCGCAATCTGCACCATAATCAGGTCTTGTAAATAGCGAAGAAGGAACTGTTACAAATAATTCAAATGTATAAGGATATATACCACATCTAATTAAATCAGCACTATTATCCCCTGAATATATATTGCCATCATTATATTCTAATTTGCTAAATACTTGTTGCCATAAATAAGCAGCACCTTGTTGACTTATAGGTTTAGCTTCATCTCCAGACAATTGTATTATCTCTTTATTTAAAGCATCTGCCCAAAATGTTACACCTTTATAAGTAACAACACTCTTAGGGCTAACACAACCCCAACCACCTGTAACAGGGGTTATACTACCCATAACATCAGCATATGCAACAAATGCACTTGCTTGGTCTTGGCCATATATTTGTTGTTGCCCTAATAAAGCAATAAAACTACCTGAGCGTGCAAGTATTAACATTCTTGAACCTGCATTAGAATCTTTTGTAGTTAATATTAAAGATGTAATAGCGCCTGAATTAGCATCAATTGTTTTTTCATTTAATGCATCAAAAGAAGCTAACCCATTTTGATTTGAATTAGGTATTTTAACATTAGACCATCTAACTGAATTGGTTAACCATTTTTGTCCTATTAAATCAATAGGTGTAACCCTTCCAAGATTAGTAGCCCAAGTTGTAATGCCTTTTTCATAAGTATTCATTGATGTTCCAAGTATAGAACCAAAACCATTTCTTGCTTGGGTATATGTATCACCAATTAATTGGCATTCTAAAGTATTACCAAAATACAAATTTGGGAAAAAGTTTCCAAATTCTAAAGAACCTGCAGGTCCGTTGATAGGGCCAAATGCAGAAACTTCATATAGTATATCTGAGTTTTGCTGAGGTGTATATATTGTTACATAAAATTCAGATTGTTGCAAAGTTGTATTTGCTGCAATGTATCTTAATGCACCAGTATAAACATAATTTATTGTATTTGTAATATAAGAAACATCATTGAATACTAAATCTTTATCAACCAAAACTATTACATAACCATCTTGTGATGCCAATACAGGGCAAGTAATATTTTTTTCATAACCAACTTGGTCATTATAAAAATTTAATTCACAAGCATCTCCTTCAGCATATGTATAACCAACACCATAACCACTCAATGTTGTTAAAGGTATCGCTAACCCATAGTATTTATATTTTGTAGAAACTTCACTTTGGTTATATACAATTTCTCCCGTTGGAGTTTTATATGCAAATGTTAAAGTTGTTGGACAGAAAGACACAAAAGTTGATGCTTTTGTATTTTTGCTCATACATATACTATAATACTTAGCCCATGGCGGTATTACATCATCTGTTTGAGGTCCTGAAGGCATAAAGAATGATGCTCTTTCTACCCATATTTGATTTTTAACACTAAACGGGTTTATAGAAAAAGAAGTTAATTTTTTTACACCTGATTTTCTAAATAAAGAATCATAGAACTGTATACCTACATTATATGCTGTATCACTTAAAAATGCTCTGTCTTGACTACCAGGGCTTGCTATATAAGGAGGGTTATCATATATAACTGTTTGAAATGCTTGTGTTGCCGTGTTTGTATAATATGGTATAATGTCATTCCAATATGGAGAACCTGAGTTTGCAGGAACATTATTAACAAAATCAAAATATGGATTTATTTCCAACATTATGTTTTTTCGTGCAGTATCTGCAGCACCACTACCAACCCCTGTTGGAGTAGGGTCTCCTGTTTCGTTTAGTAATACTAATTGGTCAAATGAAATAAACTGAGGTATATTTCTCATTGGAGTTTCAATCCATTTTTTACCAGCAGTTGGAGCTATTATTGTACCGAAATTACTATATGAAATACCATATGTTAAAATAGATTTAGGAAATCCATAGTTTTTATTATTTGTAGTATCTCTTAAGAAAAAACAAATAGCCCATTTTTGTGGGGCCCCACCAACTATATCTGCTAATATAATACTATAAGCAACAAATGTAGCAGGGTAAGGTGTAGGACTATTAGCAAATTGATACGTTGTAGTATCTATTGGCGTAATAGCAGGAAACCCTGCAGGAGTATTGTATCCTTCTAAGTTATTTCCAAGAAACAATCTATTAGATGCAGTTTCTAAAGCAAAAGACCTCAATGGTAAACTATCAAATGGTTTATTAGCAGTAACATCATCTAACCTTTCTAATATATTTGAACCATCCCAACCATTTACATATAATTGGAAAGGATTGCCAGGGTCATTATGTGCTGCAATTGCTTGAGCATCTGTGTATGTAACAGCAAATAAACTATAGTATTTTGGAACTTGGTCATCTGTATTCCATTGGTAAATTATATCAAATTTACTATCTGGAACACTTCTTGCTACAATGTCAATTATTTTTGTATCTTCTCCAAATCTTTGAGACTTTTCAACAATTACACTTATTCTATTCCCATAAAAAGGATCAATATCTAATGCTTGTTGTCTAACTGCATTTACAGTAAATGTATATGGAGAAAGAACAGAAACTAAGTTAGATGTATTAGTTGTTCTATATGTAAATTGATAATTCAACTTTTGAGTAATAGTTGCAAATGTTGGGTCACCTGTCCCATATACCCAAGCACCTCCTGGATTAACCCATTGTCTTGCTGCTGTCAATGGCACTATAGGTGGCTCTACTGCTAATGTTAATAAGTTTTGTGGTATTAGTGGTGTGTAACTAAAATAATCTACAGATGTATCAACATATCTAACAGGATTAACGCCATCTGTGAATATTAATAAATTACCTGAAATTCTTGCCACCAAATTTGACTTATAACCAAATTGCAATCCATCACCAAAAGTATTACCATCAGCAACCATTGTACCCATTAATAATACTTGCCAACTTGTTACTGTATTATATAATCCATCAAATGTAATGTTCCCTTTTACTATAAAAGAATTATCTGATTCAGGAGTAGAAATAGAACCATGGCCTTGTCTTAAAAAAAGATAAATATATCTTTCATTTTTTAACCCTATTGCTTCATCTACAGCATACCCAACGCACGTTACTGCATTGCTATCATATCCAGCAAATGTTCCTACAAGTACAGTATTTAAAAGGTCTGACAAATCAACATTACCAGCAATCATATTTAGTATCCCTTCGTTAGCTCTATCATTATTAAAAGGACCGTTTTCGTCATTAGTTAATATTTGATTTAAAGCCACATGAACATTCATTGCTGATGAATATGTATCTTCTTTCATTAAATGAGGGGCGGTGTCAGTATCCAACCCCCCTGTAAAAGTTCTTAATTGATTAGCCATAGTTATTCTTTAGTTCTACCAAATCCTCTTGCAATAACTCGTTTAACATCAGTTGTAGTAAGAGTATTGTTACGAGAACGTAATAATTTATGTTGAGCGTCATAATTAGCTTTTGCTATTGCAGCATCTTGTTGTCTGTTACGTTTTGTAGCAAAGTATTTCCAAGTAATATACGCCTCTATTGCTGCTTGGCCATTCTTTGGTATCTTAGTCATTGTATTTGCATTACCTGTAGATACATAAGCCAAATATAAATAATCACTTGGGAATTGTTTAGGACAAACAATTATACCTTGCTCTACATTTATTACAACAGAGTCTATCCTTGTTCCGTCTCCTAAACCAAATTGACGACCTTTCATTTGTCCCCAATCATTATATAAATCAGAGAAAAAGAATGGAAGGAAACCTTGATATGGAGTAAACCAAGGGTTAGTAGGACTTCCTGCATAACCACTTACCTCATCACCCCAATTGGCATAATCATCATCAATTAATGCTTGATTAGGAATAGGATATATCCATAAATACAATACAGACTGTAACCCTAATGTTTGATTAAATGTAAGGCCTGTAGAAGGACTTATGATAACTGTGCCTGTTGTACCAACTGCTGTAGTTGATACAGCTGCCAATGGCAAAACATTTTGTATCCCAAATGGCATACCTTGTGCTTTTGCTGTAACAATATTATTAAATTCAGCAGCAGCAGCCGTATTAGTTAAATTGAATGTATAAGTATAAAATTCTGCAGTAGAACCCACACTTGGAGTTTTAACTACAGATGTAGCTAAATCTAATCCATAATTATGAGGAGCAGGAAAAGGCATTAATCCTTTTAATACTCCAACAGGTCTCCAAAATTCACCATTTCTAATACCAACGCTAACCCAATCAGTATAATCGCTTGGTAAGTTCCACCAAGATTGTCCTTTTGGTTTAGCCAAAAAAGTTTCTTGTATTAAATGAAGAGAGTTAAAAGACAATTCCCTTACTGCTTCAGTAGCAAAGGTATATGCCTTCATGTAATTATGGACAGTTTTACCATTGGACAAAAGCCAATGGTTAACTATTTGGTCTAAGGTAACATATGAATTAGTAGGTGTTGCCATTTAATATTATTTTATAAAGTTTTCAGGTGACCCTTGGAAGCTCTCATCTCTGATTGTTCTTACTTCATTTACATAAGCTTTAACAACTGCATCAATAACCGCTTCTTCTAAATCAGGAGTTAATGGCAATACGCTGGTTGATGATAATGAATTTAAACTAACCACACATAATTGCATTTCAAATAATTGAGCCAATGTAGTTAGTGTGGCAGTTTGCCATACTCTTACATTAGGACCTTCCCAAGTATAACCAATTCTTTGAGATATTAAAGATGATGATTCTCCTGAACCATTAAGTATTCCATATTGTCCTGGAGGTATTGGTATAAGTTCAGCAGAAGGCAATGAGTTTTTTACAATAACTTTAAATACACCCATTCCATCAGGAAGATACTGAGGGGTTACAGGTATTTTAACCGTATATGATGGATCGTTTACTATACCCGATGCTGGCAAATTAGTATATGTTGCAATCATTACCCCTTGAGGTATTGAGTCTCCATCCATATTATAAGTAACATTGAACATTTCTGCTTTAAGCAATCTGTTCATTGCAGACTCCATATGCTTTTCAATTTCAGCATCTCTTATTCTATCACGCGTACTTGGAAAACCCCCAGAAAGGATTCTACGAATACGCTCTATCATTTGACCTTTAGTAGTAGACATATTTTAATTTTATGATGATGTATATTCTTGTGCAGCTAAATTACTTACTTCTGCAGCACTTAAGTTAACTCCAATATAAGATAGTGCTCTTGATACTACTTCCATCCAATATTCTTTACCAAATTCTATTTCATTATTTGGTGTACCTGAAGGAGTTGTAGCTGCTGGTACAATTGTATTACCAACAACACTATAACCAATTACAGGAGTTGTAGGTTTAGATATGTATTGGAATCTTAAACTATAACCAGTAGCATTAGTTATATATGTAACAGGATATATTTGTATTCCTGAATTTTCAAATACAAATATAGGGGTGTAATCACTTACTGGATATAATGCTGAATTTAAAGCATCTACTAACTCTGTATTTAAATATTGCTCTATTTCAAATATACCTATTCCACCAGGTCCAGCAGTACCACCAATATTATACAAACCTAAATAATAAGCATAATCAGGTACAACTGTTGCTATATCTAAATAGCTTGTTGATGTTAAACTTGAAAGAGGAATATCTTGTTTTTTCCTAAATGGTCTTAAAGCGTCTAATGTTAATTGACTTGAACCATAGTCAGGAGTAGGAGCCCCACCTTTTAATGCCTGGGCAGTAGATGGTAAACCCCAATAGTAATGGAATAAATCATTTTGACCAGCATCTAATGCTTGCGACACCTCTTCAGGGCTTAAAAACCCTCTTCTGTTTTTATCACAAACAAAATTAATGAAATTATATACGTCAAATATTGTAGTCATTGAGCTTGATTATTCTATATAATACGCTCAATAGCTTAAAAAGAAGTGAGTTTCATTATGGGTTTTCTTAACATAATAAGTAATATTACTGCTAACCCAATAAATAATTTTGATATAATAGAATTTTTTCTACTTATTTGATTATCAAGCTCATATATCTTTCTTGCTTGATTTGCACAAGAATCTAACAATATAGCTTCTTTAGCCTTATCAACCACAACGTGGGTTGTTTGTTTATTAATGGTCCTTGTAGGCATTTTACCTAACCATTTAACCCAAAGATTGCCATTCTCTAAATACACGCTAAAATCATTTACTATGGTATCTAAATGACACTCCATAGGCATATTGACCTTAAAGCTATCGTGGATAACTGTATCTTTATAGATTATTGTATCTTTAAGTATTTCTTCCGTAATTGTATCATTAACGCATTCTCCATTAAGGATAACTTGCCTCTTAACTTGGGCATAATATTTGGGATTGCTAAGCACTCTCTTAACAGGGCTACAGGAATAAAGCACGCTAATAATAACGCCCAATAAGAATATACCAATAGCTTTCGTACCCATAATTTATTTTTTACGTTTAAGATTCTTTTTGATTTGAATAACATAGTTAATTATCGCAAGTATTGAAACAATAACACCTAATACAAAGGTAATATTTGTTTTGTCTAAATTAGCAACTATATTTAAAAATAAACTTGCTAACAACCAATAATGGTTTGCTGAAGAATGAGAAGTAGTTACATCCATTATAATAAAATCTTTTTGTAGTTATTAAATCTTTCTAATCTATCAGCAAGTCCGTGAGTTCCACCATTAACCCTTGATGTAATCTTGATTAATGTTTTATCGTCTCTTAAATTGTCTGTATCTGCTATTTTATTTAGGCCATTTTTATTCCAGAACCATATAGCACTTAGTCCTGCATATTCATCATCGGCAACTATATCTGGGTTGTCGTACACTTTGTTATCTTTTATGTCTTGAGAAAATTGTTTGTAATTGTCTTTGCCTGTTAATTGAATATAACCACGGCCTTTAAACTTCCAACCGTCACCACTTTTTTCATCACCATTGCCCATACGGTTTGCATAAACCCTATTAGCTATTTTTTCTGGTTGTCTATGGTAAGCTTCTGCTGATGCAGCTGTAAAATATTTAGGAAAAACCTTAACTAAAGATTCTTTACTATAGTTTAAGTTTTCTGATTTGAATTTAAATGTACCTGATTCGTGAGCAACTTGTGCTAAAAAGTGAGCTGCTCTAAGTGGCGTGTCAATGCCATTAGCTGGCATTTGGTCTAAAAGTGGCTGAGGAACAATGCCTTTTAATTTTTCAAACATATAGTATAATACGCTCATAAAAAAACCCTATATACGTTAGTACATAGGGATAATTTTAATTGAAATACTTGAAAGGGAAGTAGAAACTCCCCCGTTCAAGATTTCAACACAAACACAATCTTAAGTTATTTTTTTAATTTTAATTTATGTTTTGACAACATACTTAAAAGTTCTGTATGGACATCTTTACCTGATTTTTCTTTAGAAGCCCAAGTAGCATATGCTTCAATAACTTCGTTGATTTCCATATCAACTAATCGCATAATGTCTCCTTTAGAATCAGACCATTTAAGTTTTCTTTCTTCAACATCAATGTAAACAATGTCTTCATCAATTGCTAAAGATATTGTTGCTTTAATGTCAAACAATTTATCTTCCATTCTTTCCATAAAATCTTCTGGGAATTCATGGGCAAAACTTTCAATTTCAAAACGAACTTGCTCTTCGCCTAATTCGTAATCATATCCTAATAATGAAGCAACTTTAGGTAAATCTTCTTTTGTAATTAAAGCTGCTTTTTTAATAGCATCCATTTTAGATTTCAATTCATTACGAGCTTCTTTAGCTTCTGCTTCAAAATCAACTCTTTCTAAAATAGCACCTACATGTTCATCTCTAAATTTATTAGATTTATTAAATGAACAAAGTTCTAAATATTGAAATAATTCATCATCTTGTGAATTGCCAATAGTTAAATTTAAAAAACCATTAGTAGAACCTGGCTCTAACCAAACTCTTCTAATTTTATCGTGAAGAGGGTTGCCATAAGAGTCAACTCCTCCTATTAAACCAATCTCAACCCATTCTCCTGCTTTTTCATTAAAAAATCTTGAAAAACAAGGTAACATTAATTTAGCTTGAAATATTGGACTTGTATCTTCTCCAAATGGATCATAACTAAAATTTAAAAATCTATAAGTAATTACTGTACCTCTTTTAGGTAACTTTGGCATTATATCCTCAGGGATATTATTATACATGCCAATTTTTTTAAGTGCCATATTTGTGTAGTTTTGTTTGTGAAGAAATTTTAAAAATATATTGGGGGCACTTTCGTACCCCCTTTATATTAAGTTAACTATGCATTAACTTGGTATTTTGCGAAACGATTAGGAGCAAATACTTCCAATCCAATGTTTGAAGTCCAAGTAGTAGTTAAACTCATTTCTTGGTTAGTTGGAGTTGGAGCAAGAGCACCAGTCATGATTTCTGCAGTTTCAGAAGAACCTAAACCTGGAGTAGGTTGTGGTTGGTAACGATAACGGAAGTAATCAGCCATTCCACCACCAACAGTTTTTACTTTACCCATTGGCATGAAGTATGCAGATTTAGTTACAGTAGAACCAGAGTAGTTCATAACATCTTGGTTAGACAATACTTTAAACGCTTTTAAGTTGAAAGTAAATCCACCATGACGGAATTTTTCTGCTTCTAAATCAATTTCACGACCATCTACAACAATACGAGCAGAGTTAACACCTGTACCTGCAGGAGCAGTTGCAGAAGAACTTGGTAAGTTTTTCAAGAAGTCAGAAATTGTTGCAACAGCTGCATTAGAACCAGCAATCATATACTCAAAAGGAGAACGAGCAGCAATTAACTGAGCTTCCATTTGTGATAAATCACTTAAAGTGAATGTATTAGGAGTAGCAACTTGACCATTAATACCATAAGTAGTAATGTAGCTATCCATACCACGAGTAGTTTGGGTTGCATAAGTTTGTCCATATTGGCTAAATGGATATCCTTGGAAAGTATCAGTAGATGCTTGTCCTAACCATAAAGCTAATGAAACGTCACCACGATGTTTTTGTAAAGATTGAATGTTTTCATATGGTAAGATATAAGGTTTACCATTGAATTCTAATTCAATTTTAGACATATTTTGAACGTCAGTAATTTTCAAAGTGTTTCTAAAAATTTGAGTTTGGTTTTGTAATTTGTTTACTAACCAACGACGTTGTTGTGGAGCATCAGAACCTTCAGCTTGAGCATTTGAAAAACAAGATAATTTAGAAGCTGCAGTTGCAGATAAAGTACCAGCATTTACTGAAGTTACAACGATTGTATTTGTACTTGTGTTTTTAGTAGTTACACGACCAACACCACCTTGTACAGCATAACTTGTATCTGGGAACTTAATTAAGTCATTAAGTAAGATAAAATTAAATGAAGTTGTAGCAGAAGGGAATACAATTGTAATTGCAGTTGTACCGCTACCAGTAATTGTAGCACCTGTTAAGTCAATCAAGTTATACAACTTGTCATTATACATGTTGTAATAGATTGGCATAGAAGTAGCTTCTTTTTTGCCAGCCATCCATAAAAAGTCTAACCACTCAGCATCATCTTGAGTGTCAACTAATTGTTTGTAGATGTCTCTTTGGTCTAATAAAGAAGTAGAAACAATTAAGTTACTATTACTTTGTGAGACCCATGGTTTGTCCGTAGGACCTTGGTTACCATATCCAAAAGGTAATGAACCATTACTAAAATTTGCCATTTTGTTTTTGTTTTAAAAGTTTAAGTTATTGTTTAAAAGAAAGGCTTGTTGTCTATAGATTTAATTTTAAACCCTGAGCCTGAAGGTGCAGATGTTACGTTATCAGAAATCTTAGTGTTTTTTAACTCATCATAAAGCCTTTTTTCTCCAAGTGAACGACCATAAGCTATAAGTGCTTTTTCAACTCCTTCCATACTTGCAGCATAGTTTGCTACTTTATAAAACTTGTTCATGTCCACTTTGCCATCTTGGCCTAAAAACATTTGGAAGAATTTGTTGCTGTCTACCGCTAATTCAGAAAGGTTTAACCCCTGATTAACTTCATAGTTTAGTTTTGTGTCTCCAACTCCGTATTGCAGTAAACGACTTGTCTCAAGTTGTTTAGTAGCAGGATGTTCTTTCACATAACCTTGAAACTCTTGTATTTGTTTCAACTGAGCTTCTTGTTGAGCTTGCATTCTTGCCTCTACACTATTAGGGTTTTTAGATGGTGTATATTCAGCTTGTTCCTTTTTTAATCCCTCTCGGATTTTGTCGGCTTCTACCTTCAATAACAATTTTCCAACCCTGTCTTCTGATTCGTCTTCCGAACCTATATTGTATTCTTTATTCAGTTTTCTTTGAAGTAAAAGATTTCTTTCTTCTTCAGCTAAAGTAGGGTATTGACTTTCAATTTGCATTTTAATTATCTCTTGGTCAGAGATTGCGTCGTAGTCAATGTTTGTCTTAATTAAAAATTCATCTAATGATTCGTTTTTATAAGCCTCTACTAATTTCTTGAAATAATCATCTTCTTTTACTCCTAATAAATCAAATGGGTCAACTTCTTGCTTTGCAACTTGTTGAGGCTCACTTGATTCATCCCTATATATTACGCTCTCATTTTCTTGAGTAGCAGAAGCTTGTTGTTGGCCAGATTGTTCTTGAGTTTGTTCTTGGCTTTGTTCTTGCTTTTGCTCTTGAGGTTCTTCTTTTTGGTTAGTTTCATAACCTGTTGAAATTCCTTTAAATACAAGTTTGTTTTCCTTAGTAGGTACAACTTGAGCGGTTTCAATTTGTTGCTCTTGAGAAGCAGGTGCTGCAGTTTGTTGTTCTGTTTGTGGTGCTACTGGTTGCTCTGCAACTTGAGTAGTTTCTTGTACTTGATTTTCCATTTTATATTTGTTTGTGTTTTAGTGTTATTGTGCTGCTTCTTCAAGTGTTTCTAACCCTGATGGCATTTGCTCTTCTTGTTGAGGTTGCTCTTCATTAGGAGTTGCTCCAGGGTTGCCTACAAATGCAAAGGTATCTAAATCTATTGGTAATTGTCTACCTTGTTGAGTAATTGGTTCTACAGTTGATTTTAATTCAGCTTCTACATCAATTACATTGATTTTTTCATCAAGGTCTTCTTTCAATAGTTTTGTTTTATTGTCTCTTAAGTTAGCTACATCTCTTTCTTTAGCTTGAACAAATGAAGACTCAACTCTACCAGATGCAGCAATTCTTTCTCTTTCTAAATCAAAGTCACCTCTTAATTGAATTAATTTAGCTTCCATTTCTGCTTTAGCTTGAACTAATTTAATATCTAATTCTGTTTGTAATTGAGCAGTTTGTTGCTTAGCTTGTTCAGCTACCATAGCAGATTGTTGTTGAATCTGACCATTCATTTGCTGAGCTTGAAGTGCTTCTTTTTGTTTCTTTTCTAAATTTTTCTTAACCTTATAAGCCAAAAATAATTCAGCTTGTTTAATGTTTTGAATGTTCTCTAAACGAATAACATCATCAATATTAACTTGGCCAGATTGTAGAGCAACTTTCATTAAATCATCTAATTTAGCTTTTTCTTCAGCCGTTGGTTTATCTACGATAGTAATACCAAATGTATATTTAGAAATCTCAGGGGAAACTTTTAAGAACTCAACAGTTCCAGAACCTAAAGACTTTTCAAAGTCTTCTCCATCTCCTGATTTAATAATATCTTGAACACGAATAATAATAGCTTCAGCAAGGCTTTCCGCTAATTGACGGTCAGCTGCAAAGATATCACCCATCGCATTATTAGTGCCAGACGCAGCTAAATTAGCAACAGTAGTCAAGAATTTAGGGTTAGGAGTAGAACCATCAGTCAATTCATTTAACCCTAATGTTTGTCTAATTAGGTCAATGTTTTGATTGATTAAAGTCCAATACTCTTGTATTGAATTACCTACTCCACCCGCCAATTCTTCTACAGCTTTCATTCTAATTTGCTGATTATTCATATTGA
>Ga0213921_1000307_pt1 | contig 17679 bp, 15 predicted proteins | sample McNCre2017MG_FD_165041 | JGI IMG/M metagenome (GOLD analysis project Ga0213921, IMG submission 165041) | Freshwater microbial communities from McNutts Creek, Athens, Georgia, United States - 20-17 MG | ecosystem: Environmental > Aquatic > Freshwater > Creek | place: USA: Georgia | collected...
TTTGCCAGCATACAATGGCAGTATTGGTTCTACTGCTTCAGTAATGAACAACATCAATATGGGTGGCACACTTACTGTGGCTCCCAATATTGTAATTGGTACTACTCCTAGCACAACCATTACCAATGGTTCATACAGCACCAATGGTGGATCTGCCGGCACATTTGTAACTTTAACTGCCAGCACCGGTAATGTATTTGCTGGATCAACCACAGGTAATACAGCAATACAAGATGGTGCTGTTACAACTTCTGGCCGGGTAACTGCTGGTAACGTAACTTCTACTAACGGTTACTTCTGGGCCAACGGAACAGCATATTCAACTGCTGGTGCCGCAACTGCATTCAACGGTAACTTGACCGGCAATGCATTAACAGACAGCACCAACTTGCGTGTGTTGGTCAATGCCAGTCCTTATTCAGCACCCAACACTTCAACTGGTTTAACCAGCAACTATGTTAATACGGTGCCAGTTTATACTTCGGGTGTGCTACAAAGTCCTACACTAAACACCACAGTAGGTGCGGCTGTCAGCAGTAACGTTGCTTACCAGTCGGGTTATCAAGGCACAACCAACAAGACCTATACTAACTTTGTCAGTTACGCACAAGTTTGGCCGACCACAGCCAACACCATGCTTAACCAAGATCGTGTTCGTGCTACAGCCACACAATTAGATGTGCTGTTAAACGGCAAGACCTGGGGAACTATGAGTAGTGCCAGCCAGGGAGCCATTGTTCTTAACTCACAGGGCGGTCAGACCACTGTGTATGGTCCAGGACAGGCGGCCTCAATCGTTGGTGCCAGTGGAACAGTTAACATTATCCCATCGGCTGGTAGTGCCAACGTGCAATATGCCACTGGTCAATACGCGGCTGTTCAACAGACTTCGGGAGCCTCGGGAGCCACAGCCAGTAACATTGCCTATGCTAGATTATTTGCTGGTGCAGTATCTGGGCAAACAGGTAACATTACAGTTCAAAACGCAGTTGGTCTACACACATTCTCTGGTTGGGTAAGTTCAAACGTAAGTTTGGTAACCAATGCTTATGCTGTATTGAACGAAGATTCACGAAGCATAATTCAAACCAATGGTAACTTGACAGTTACTGGCACATTGACCACAACAGGTAACACTCGTGTTACAGGTTATTGGACACCTAACAAGAGATATGCCACACCAGCATCTGGCAACGTTGCTATCAGTGGCACCAACATGCTACCATATCAGCAGATTGCTCCAACTGGTAATTTTGGTATTACCGCAAGTGCACCGGGATTTGATACTGTATATGACTTTAAGATTGGCCAGGACGGCACTGGTGGTAGAACAGCCACTTGGTATAATGCCGACGGTTCAACTGCCGCAACATTTGGTTGGTTGAATCCACGACCAAACGCTGAAACTTATGCTCGCGCTATCATGAGTGATACCGGCATATGGACTGTGTCGTATGGTAACCCAGCCGCTGTCAGTGCCACAGCAACACAATGGCAAGCAGTCACTGGTGTTGTTGGTGCTATAGTAGCAGTTTCAGACAATGGTGGTCGACTTGCATACTGGGATACAACAAATAATCGCTGGAGTTATGTATTTGATAACTCCGCAGTATAAGGACACGCAATGGCAATTAATCCAGTAAAGACACCATTTGGCAACATGAGTTTTACTCCTGATGTGCCACCACAGGCATTAACAGCCAACGAATACAATGATGGTTACAATGTTGAAACAGATGTGCGTGGTGTTCGTTGTGTGAATGGTGATGAATATATTTTAAACACGGTTCCTGGACATACAATATTTGTTACAGCCGGTTTTCGCACAGGCACAAACTATTGGTTCATTGTGGCCACACGTGAAGGCTATTGGTATGGCATTGATAGTGCTGGTATTTCAAGTCCGTTGAATCCTAGTGGTACACCATTTTCTTACAGCGATACAACCAATATCACTGATAGTTGGAACGGGCAGACATTGTTTATCAATGACACAATCAATCCTCCTATGTATTTGTTGCCGGATGAAAGTGAGTTTAGATTTTATGACACCAGTTATCCTAGCCAGACTCCCAACACTTATGTTTGGAATTACAATCCAGCCTGGAGTACATTAACTGCTGGTTTTATGCGTTTGTTTGCCAGCCCCAATGTGGGATCACTGTTGATTGCTGGTAACTTAACCGCTAATGTTATTGCAACAGGCACCACAGTTAACTATCCCAACACAGTTCGTTGGAGTCAGAACTTTGGTCAAAACGAAGGACCCACAACATGGGCACCTACAGCCACAAACGTAGCCAACGAATTAGAAATTCCTGTGCGTGGTCCTGTTGTTGATGGCTTTCCATTGAACGGTAACTTTTATGTGTGCAGTTATTGGGACACCGTAGTGTTTAGTCCTATTGCATTCCAAAACACACAAACTCCTGTGTTTGGTGTCAAACTAATTAACCAAGGTCGTGGCTTGCTTAATGAAAACTGTTGGGCCAATGCAGACAATACTGTGTATGGTCTTGATGCTCGTGACATTTGGGTATTCGATGGTGGCAATTTTAAGTCATTGGGTAACCAACGTGTTAAGAATTTCTTTTACAGTAATTTAAGCACAGACTATGCTGATCGTGTGTTCATGGTCAACAATACCAGCAAGAATCAAATTGAAATTTATTATCCTGATCTGGAATCTACGGGCTGGTGCAATAAAATGTTGGGTTATCGTTATGACCTAGACATTTGGAATCCACCACGCGACATTACCAATGGCACACACGCCGTTGAAAGTCCTATCTGGACCGGCAACACTTATAACCTGGCCACAAGAACTGTTGTTTACAGTGAAGGCATTGTGGCCAATGTGCAGTTGGTGCAAAAGGATCAAGGAACTGCATTCTTGGGTAATACTGCCATTGACAGTAAATTCATTAGAGACAACATTACATTTGGACAACCATACAGTAAAAAAGTCCAGGTGCATCGTGTGTTGCCGGAAGTGATCGGCACAGGCAACATTGATGTTACTGTGGGTGGCGCAGACAGCGTTGGCGCTACTATTACATACAAGCCCACAGTGACTTTACCAATTGCGACAGATAATCCATGGTGTCAAATCGATCAAAATGATGTGCGTGTAGTTACTGTTGAATTCGGCAGTAATACTACAACTTCAACATGGAATGTGTCGGCCATGAACTGGCAAATTAACATTATTGAAGATAGTTATTAATGGCAAACTTTGCACTTAGCACAAGCGATCCCTATGGTGAGGTAATATCCAGCGTTAATTATGTGTTGGCTAACCTAGGATCAACCGCGGGCATTGATGGCAATGTCCTGATAGCCAACGTCACCACCGGTGAAATTACCAGCAATGGCTCGGTGGTTTCATATCTATATCAATATATGGATGTGCAGTATGCCAACAGTTCAACTGGTGGATCAGGTTTTAGCAGTAACAGTTATAACAAAAGTTACTATGGACTACGCAACACAGCCAATGCTAATCCTATCAGTTTTAATCCTGTTGACTATGTTTGGTATCAGGTATCAGGCGGATTCGGCACAACCAAATCATTGTGGTATCAAACTATCGGTGGTCGACAGGTAGCATTCTTTGCTGGTAATTCGGCACCACAGCCTAGTTTTATTTCTGTGCCTGATATGCCATCAGCCAATAGCACACCTATTGATCTGGATACAATTACATCAGCACAAAACAATCAGATTGTTAATGTAAACGCTTACTATCAAGCCAATGCCACACCTGCTACACCATCGGGTGGCACTTATAACTTTACAAATTTTGTATTGACGCCGCCATCGGGTTGGTCAGCCAACATTCCTGGCTTTGTTGCCAATACCAGTATCTATGTAAGTCAAGCCGCTTTTGTCGGTAACACAAATGCCACTGCGGCGCCTCCAGCCACCGGTTGGACTGTGCCTGCTGTTTACAGTGAACAATTTCAGGGCAATACAGGTCCAGCGGGTCAGCGTGGCTTTGTGCCAATGGGCTTTGTTATTACCGCCAGCGATCCTACTTCATTTAGTAACGTTGATTTTACTAATGCATATCAAAGTAGTAGAACTAACAGTAGTCCTCCCATTGGTTTAGGCTTTGCTCCTATTCAATATGATACTGCACAGTTTGCATATCAAAATTTGTTTACTGGTAATACCACAACTATTGTTAAACAATATGATGGTTCAGGCTGGCAATCAGTAGTTGGCAATGTTATTTCAGGCGGCTTGTTTGTTCCCGGATCAATCAATGCTAACACACTAAATGCCAATCAAATTTATGCACTAACTATTGCAAGTACCAACGCCAATGTGGGCAATGTTGCCAGCAATGGCTTCTGGTTACAGTCCAGCACAGGCGATGCTCGCTTTGGTGGTAACATCAGCATTGGTAACAATTTAACAGTTGGTCAAAATGCACAAATTGGCAGTAACTTAAATGTAGGCACAAATGCTGTAATTAGCAACAACTTGACAGTTGGTCAAAATGCACAAATTGGCAGTAACTTAAATGTAGGCACAAATGCCGTCATTGGCAGTAACTTGTCGGTAGGCACAAACGCCACCATTGGCAACAATGCTGTTATTGGTGGTAATCTAAGTGTAACAGGATTGATTACACAAGGATCGTTGGCCAACGCTGTGGTAACAACTGCTACTCTGGCAGATGGCACAGTCACTGGTATTAAGATTGCGGCCGGTACAATTACTGGTAATTTAATACAGGCCAATACCATCACTGGCAATAATATCCAAGCCGGTAGTATCTATGGTAACAGCATTGTTGCCAATAGTTTTACGGCCAATACAATTAATGGCAATGCCATCATTGCTGGTTCATTGACATTAACTGGTAATATTAATAGTGCAGGTAGCGTGGTTGGTGATCCAAATGCTCCTGGCTATTGGTTAGAATATGACAATGGAAGTGCCCGCTTTGGTGGCAATGTTTCAATTGGTAATAATTTAACAGTAGGTAATTTAATTACAGCCAGCGCATTGAATGCCAATACTGTTAGCACTACAGTACTAACTTTGAATTCGGCCAGTCAAACAATTTTTGCGGCTGACGATCCTGCTGTTAACCAAATTTTGTTTGTTAATGGACCTACAACTGATCCAACTAGCCCAGACTTTTTATGGCCTAATAATACTCGTGGATTTGGAGTAGGCGGTGGCGCAACCATCAATCCAACAACCACAGGAAGTCCTAGTGGTAGTCGTATTCAAGTTCAATACAATGCTTATGTAACCAGCGTAATTGACAATGATCCAAACAACTTAATTGAATTGTGGAAGAATACTCCTAGTTCATATTATCAGATTAATTTTAGAACTTCGGCTGTTGAATATGATGGCACAATTTACCTGGCTGGCGACAGTGGTGCAGTTGCTAGTTTAGAAGCCAACACTTATACCACTTTGGGTGGTTCGACTAATAATTTATATACAGCCACTATATTCCAAGGTATTACTATACCACAGATATATGGAGCCAATGGAGTTTTTTATACTAACTATTCTCCTAGTTATTATATAAATCCGCCGCCAACTACATTTAATATCTATGGCAGTAAATTTATAACAGTTCATGCTCATAGTACAACTACACCAAGCAATTATGATATAAATTGGCCAGGACTAGTTGTAGGTAACGGCGGACAAATTTTTAGAACACATAGTTTCTTTGGTAATGCAAACATTAATGATAGCAATACATTAGAATCTTCTACAACTTTTGCTGACTTATTAAGTATAGCCAGTGATGTTGATGATAAGATGATTTTTAACAATACCAATAATACTGGTGCTGTAAGTTATGTTGTTGTTGGCACCGGTGGTGTATTGTTATACAATTCAAGAACCTGGACGGCTTCTACTTATGTTGCTCCTCCTGGAGATATTAATCCAGCAGTGGGTACAGTTGCAACTACAACTGGATGGGCACAGGCAGTTACCAATACTACACAAAATTTAAATTGTGTAAACAGCAATGCGGCATATTTAAATGCTAGTGTTGCACCACCATTTGGCGATAATGCAGGTGAAAATAATCCTACAACACGAGCAACCAAATGGGTTGCAGTTGGTAATGCCGGAACTATTTTAACCAGCAACAATGCCGGCGGGCCTTGGACCTTAAGAACTAGTGGAACAACACAAAATTTAAATGCAGTTTATTGTGGCGGTGGTGGTCGTTGGGTCGCTGTTGGAGATGCCGGCACAATGTTGTCTAGCACAGATAATGGTCAAACTTGGGCATCTATCAGCAATCCAGCAGATGGATCTGGAGCATATGGTGTGCGTAATTTATATACGGTTATTAGTTCTGTAGATGGTGATAACAATAATCGTTGGGTTGTAGGTGGCGCAGAAATAGTAATGCAATGCACTACTAGTAATCCAAGTAGTCCATGGGACATAAGATATGCGGCTGGGGCATCATACAATAATCAGTTGACACGCTTGATGTATAATGGTAGTTGGGCCAACGTGGCCAATACCAGTGTGCCACCCAATTATCAACGCATTACAAATCAGCAGGTTGTATCGGGCGCAGTAGTTGATACCAACTATACTGCTGGAGTTCCTGTAACCTATTATCTAGTTTTAGGTAACCTAGCAGGCAACACCATTTACACTGGTGGTCCGAGTCTTACAGTTACTGAATACAAACGCTAAGGATGGCCATTTTAATACCGCTAAATAATAATATGAATACACAATCAGTAGAACCAGTAGCACCTGGTGATTTACCACAAACACCAGCCGAAGCCGCTGGTGGCATGAGCCAGGATGAAGTGCAAGAAATCATTCGCATCATGACCGAGTATTTTACTCGTGAAAACGGTGGTGATGCCAAGAAAGCAGAAAAAGATGTTGGCAAGATTGCTAACTTAATTACACATCAAGCCGCTAAACTAGTTCATTTAGGTAATACCGTTTTTCTAGTCTTGGTAAAAGACAAAGGCCGGGTTGAATTCCACACTATGGCAGTAGACGAAGATAGTGTAAGTCTTGCTAAAAATTTTGTTGATTTAGCAAAATATCTTAAGAACATTGATGTAGAAGAAATGTATACTTTCTCAGATGATCCAAAGTATCAAGTTATTGCTAAACGAACACGCCTACCTATTACTACTCGTCAAGAAAAAGTAAAAGGCAAAGAGCAAACAGTTTATTCATTGAAGTTAAAGGAAATATAATATGCCAGCCGCCATAATCGTAGGAGCATTTGCGGCATCAGGAGCCGCGGCCGCTGTCGGAGCCGCAGTTGCAGGTGCTATCGGTATTGGTGCTGTCAGCACATTAACTGCTACGGCCATTGGTGTCGGCATTGCACAAGGTACACTAACTGCTGTTCAGGGTGGTAGTGCCAGTGATGTTCTTAAATCCGCAGTATTAGGTGGAGCACTCAGTTATGCTGGTGGAGCCATCGGTGAAGCCGTATTTGGTTCTAGTTCTGTGCAAGCCAGCGATGCTGTAAATAAAGCAATCTCTAGTGGTGTTAGCGATAACATGATTAACATGGCAATGACTACTAGTGATCCACTTGCCGCACTAAATGCGGCCGCGGGTTGGACTACAAGCGATCCAAGTTATCTACTGAGTATTGGATATGAAGGATTAGTACAAGATTCTATATCAGGTAAATGGACCGATGTTGATACTGCGGCTCGAGCACAGACTGGCAATTGGCAAAATGCGGCAGATACTGGTGTTTCTAATGCTAGTTATGTAGATTCTTCAGGAACTTATTTCAATGCTGATGGTCAAGCAGTTGCCTATACACAACCAGATGGTAGTATATTACAAGCAGGACAAACTGCGGCATCTGCGGCACCCACTGTATCTACTGCGACCACAGGCAATTTACCTGTACCAGGTGCAGTAAGAGTTGATGCAGGTGGTACTTATTTTAACGCACAAAATCAACCCATTGGTTTTACACAACCCGATGGTAGTGTTGTTTCTCCAGGTGGGCAACAATTGGTAGCCTCTCCCAATGCACCGATAGCACCAACCCCAGCGCCTGCGCCAGCACCTACTGAAGTTGCTCCAGCACCTGCGCCAGCACCTACTGAAGTTGCTCCTGCACCTAGTGGTCCGATGCAAGCGGGACCTGCTCCGGTCGTTGGACCGGTGGCGCCTTCAATTCCAGGAATTTCACCTGAACAATATGGTGCTTTGCAACAAACTGCTTATGCACAAGCAAATGGTCTCGATCCAAACTCTATTAGTCAATATTTGAATCAAGGTTATACTCCTGATCAGATTAGAGCCGCTATGGATGCTAATCCCAATGGAGGCTGGGCTCGTTCATTGAATTGGGGAGAGATGGGCGCACCGGGTGCAACACCTCCAAGTCTTACATCAGCGCCTACACCAACTCAAGTATCTGCTCCAGTAGCACCAACACCCGTAACTACAGCACCTATAGATGTTGTTAGTACCGGTATTAGTGATAGTGCTCCTGGTACCATTTACAATGGTCCGAATGGTCCAGAAGTTGTGTTAGATTCTGGTAAAACAGTTAACCTTGCAGAATACCAAGCCGCACAAACATCGGGTGCTCCGGTATCGGTTGATGGACAAGTTCAAACTCAATATCGCGTTGAAGTTAGTGGCATTGCACATACTGTAGAGGCTCCTCCGCCAACAGGCACAGTATTGCCAGAAAATACACAACTTGCTACCCAAGCACAAGTTGATGCTGGAGATGCCACATGGGATCCAACCAGCAGTTCTTGGGTCACTAGAACTGTACCTATAGAATTAACACCTGTTGTTCCAACTGAAATTCCTGCTGGTACAAGTCAAGTAACTGGCGTGACCGTTGAAGGTCCTCCAACTTATGCGCCTTCAGTTCCTGTAGATACCACTCCGGTTGCCACTGGAGGTTCTTCAAACATTGTTGCTGGCACAACACCGGCACTTGTACCAGAACCATATACCCCATTAACAGTTAATGGTCAAACATTAACACCCGATCAATTTGCTGGTGCGGCCGATACATTAACAGTTAGCCCACAGCCAGTATCACCTGCACAAATTGCTGGAAGTACCGGCGGTACTATACCAACTACAAGTGCCAGTGGAGCACCTGCTGTAAGTTCTACACCAACAATGACTGGTGGAACCATTACAACTTATGCTGATGGTACAACAATTACAACACCACCAGCGGGAACACCAAATCCTGTTGCTACTGTGGATGTAACTGGTGCGCCCACAGGTACTACTGCCGGTACAGGTGGTACACCAACTACAGGTAGCACAACTGGATCGGCAGTGGGTGGCGCAGTAGGCGGTACAGTTGCAGGTCCAATAGCACCTGCTCCAACTACAACAACGCCAACAACTGCAACCAAAATACCAACAACTCCTGCACCAACTACAACTACCACTGCGGCGCCAACACAAACAACACCACCTCCAGGTGTTAACAATAATGGTAGCCCAGCAGTTACCACAACAACCAATGCCGATGGCACTAACACCACAACTTATGCTGATGGTAGCAAAGTCAATTGGGGTGCTGTTGCTGGCGCGGTAGCAGGTACAATGGTAACTACCCCGACAACACCCACAACAGGTGGTTACAACTACACTTACAATCCAGCCGCTCCATTGGATACATTTAAACAACCATTGGCTACTGCTGGATTAAATGCTGGTTGGATTAATCCAACACCAATGTATCAGACTACAAGTCCGGTGCAGGCACAATACTATTGGGGCGCACATCCTTATCAAGCAGGTCCAGGATTTAATGCTGAATTATATAATACTGTTCCGGCCGCACCTGTTGTTCCTTGGGGCTTACAACAACCGCCTGGTCCATTTGACGTAAATACATTTATTAGACAAAATATAACACCGCAGGCGCAGGCCGCGGCGGCTGGCACAGCACCGCAATATTATGCGCCTTATGCACCAGCAACACCAATCGCAGGAGTTAACGTATAATGCCAGCCATAAGAATGCCATTGCCAGGAATTAAACCAGTAGCCGGACGTGGTCAACCTGTTGTGCAGGCTACACGTTCACGAGTTACATTACCCGGACCGGGTGGGTTTGGTGCAAAAACACAACCACCAATAGCAAAACCTGGAGCAGGCAAAGGTCGTGCTCCAAGTATGTTACCACCGGCACAACCACCAATGTTTAATTTGCCAAGCCCGGTACAAGCGCCACCAATGGCACCACCTCCTGCTAGTTTTTTTCAACCAGCACCAGGACCACAAACGCCTATTGGTGGGTTTCAAACTCCACCTCCTGCACAAAATCCTCCGGTTAGTGTTGGTAATTTTGGAACTATACAGCCCGGCCCATATCCAGTCAGTGAAATAGCAATGCCTACACCTAATCCGGTGCCACCAGCACCACCTCCTAATTTACCGGTTGGTGGTCAAATGACACCTGGCAGTATGGGTGATCAAATTGCACAACAACAACAAAATAGTACACCGCCCAATGTTGTTAATCCATTTAGCCAAGTGCCCATTGGAGATCAATACAACACTACATTAGGTGGTATGAATTCATTGCCTGGCATGGGTGGACCAGTATTGATAGGTGGTCCTGCAGATCCATTGCATCAAAATCCATTGTCGATGGGCGGATTGGGTGGACCTCCACAAATGACATTTCAGGACTATATTGCCATGGGTATGGATCCGGCAACCGCACAAACAATGATGGGCCAATTTGGGCCAAAGTAATAAAGGAATAACACAATGAGTATGGGTAAAGGTGGTGGAACCACAATACAAACAGCACAACCAACACCAGAGCAGTTGGCACAAATTAGAGCGGCAACAGACTTTTTTACCAGTACCGTTCAACCATCATTCCAACAAGCAGTTGCTGGTGCCAAAGATGTTTACAATCAAAACGTAGGTGGTGTGGGTGCGGCCGCACAAAATTTAGGTGGCATTGCACAACTAGCACAAGAAACATTGGGCGGTACAGGTGAAAGTGCTTTACGCACTGGTATCACTGGACTACAAAACTTGTTTGGCAATGACTACGAAGCACAACAATTACAGGCCGCATTGGCTCCTGCACAAGCACAGTATCAACAAAACTTGGCAGGCTTACAAGCAGGCTTTGGTGGTGCTGGACAAATTGGTAGTGCAAGACAAGCCTTGGCCAATACACAATTAGCCGGACAAACACAAGCCTTACAACAACAGGCCGCGGCTGGTGTATTGAAAGATATTGCGGCACAACGTTTGGCCGCAGGACAAAGTCTAGCACAATTAGGCCAAGGTGGTTTAGGACAAGCAATTGGTGCCGCAGGACAAAAGATTACAGCCGCCATGACACCACAGCAGTTATACAATCAATATGCCAGCGTATTGTTTGGAACACCTGCACAAAGTTATACTGGTCAGTTTGGTGGCACACAAGGTAGCACAGCAACTTCTAGTAAGTATGACATGGGCATTAAAATTTAAGGATTAAACAATGGCAATAGATTTCGGTGATATCGCGGCTAGATACGCACAAGCCCGATGGGATCAGGCAACTCAGCCATTTACTGATCCTGAAGCATACATGAATAATCGCATGATGCAAAATTATGGTGTGGACTTGAATGGTAATACCAAACCCAAATCTACGACTATTCAATATGGCGACAATGGTCGTCCAGAGACTATAACAACCAAAACTGAAGTTGGTACTCCACCTCCTACACAAGATTATAGCATAGGTGCTGATTATTCATTGGCACCACAGATGCCAATTAGTTCACAAGGTATGCAAATGCCTGCCGTCCCAGCAGTTGGTATGCAGATGCCTCAACAGCCAATTGTACAACAACCAACACCTGTGGTAGCACAAACACGAGCCGTAGCACAACCACAGGTGGTACCACAGCAAGAACCTGTGACCGCTATTAGTCCTGAACAAGTAGCACAACCTACAACATTACCTGAATTACCACAACCAGGTCCTGGTGTGCAAGTAGCCGGTCCAATGGTCGCAGGTGCGGTTCCTGCTCCAGCGCCTGCTCCAGCGCCTGCTCCAGTTACTGGACAGAATGTAAGAATGGCCCCTGGTATGACTGTAAATGCTGTTATGCCTAGTGCCACAGCACCCGCTCCAGCACCACAAGTAAGAGCAGAGGCTCCGCCAGCCTGGTCCAATGATATGATCAAGGCTGGCACAAATGCGGCCGCTTGGCACAAGATTGCTGGCAATGAAGATTATCCAGAAGAAGTACGACGTGCGGCTGGTGAAAAAGCATTCCAACTACATTCGCAAACAAGCGAACAAAATAAAGCCAAAGATATTGCTGATCGTGCGGCGCAAGGTGATCGTGGTGCGGCCAATACTGTTGCCAAAGACCTAGCCAGCAACAAGCCCGAAGGCAGTTATATCCGTGCTTATTTGTTGAATCGTTTGGGTTTCACCGAACTGGCCAAAGAAGAACAAGATAAAATTTCTGGCAAGTACGAAAAGCCAATTGGTCAAGCCACAGTTGATGGAAAACACTATACTGTTCAGTATGATAAAAATGGTACTGTAATTGGTGCATGGGATGCAGGTGGCCGCCGTCAAAGTGATGATGTCAAGGCCTCTATTCAAGCACAAGGTTACAAACCCGGAACACATGCATTTAGTTCCACTGCGGCTAGTTATACTATTCCAGCAGGCGATCCAAATGCTGGTCAAGAATATCGTCAACGTTTTAACAGCATCACAGGAACATATGATAATGTTATTACTACAGGTCCTGATGCTGGTAAAGCATACACAGGTCGTCCTGGTCTTGAGAAGAGCGTACAAACTGCGGCCGCCAAGATGGATTACGGATTGGCTAACGATCTGTATAAGAAACACAGCGGTAATATATTAGACATGATGAGAGAGTATGAAACTCTTAAAGGTGCCATGTCACCAGATGAACGTAACTTGTTCTTGAATCGTTATGGTTATGGGCAAGTGGTTGCTCCTGGTAGTGCTGGCGCGACAATCAGCACACCACCTGCTGTTTCTACACAAACATCACAAGTTCCAGGTAGCCAAACTGCTCCAAGACCTGGTGGTGCTCCTGCTCCTGCCGGTGCTCCTGCCGGTGCTCCAGTACAAGTACAACAAGGTGGTGGACAAATTACTGGTGTTCCTCGCGTAGGCGGACCTCCTAGCACAAGTATTGCTGGTATGAGAGAACAGCGAGAATTAAGTACAGCGGCTGGCAAAGAAGCAATCCAAGTTGGTGGCGCACGTAGTCAGAAGTTTAATGAATATTTAGACAGCGAAGTTGCTCCACAAGCCACTGCTGGCAATACTGTACGTGATATTCGCAAGCAACAATTTGCTATTTTTGACCGCCCAGGCATTGATTCCAATAAGATCTTTGGTCTTGCCAATGGTGCTGGTCGTAGTCCAAGCGATCAAACATGGACTATTGTTCGTGACATCTTGGCAGGTAAAGTTGACAAGAGTGATGACAAGGTACGTGAACGTTTAGCCAACTTAGGATTAAGTCCTGCTGAACAAAGTGCTCTTGCTGATTATATCAATTTAAATGCTACAATCAATGCAACTTCATTGAAATCCACAGCCGGTGCAGGTTCAGTCAGTGATGCTGAACAACGTGCTAACCGTGAACGAAATGTTGATCCAACTAAGGTTCCAGCATTGGCGGCATACAATGGCATGGCTCAAAGTCAATTCAACGCCGATATGAGTCGCTACAAAGCAGACTGGGCAATTGATAGCAAAGCAACCAATACTTTACAATTAGAACGTGAGTGGCGTAGAAAGCAACAAGAATTGGTTGACATATATACTAACGTTGCTAAGAAGCGTATCGAATTTATTCAACAGAATGGTGGTGATACTAATGCTGTTCGTGAAGGTTATCGTCGATTCCCTGTTCCAGAATATGATGCGGCTACTGGCAAGTGGATTAAAACTAAACCACTGGCTGATATTTTAGGAAGATAAGATGGATCCAGAATTACAAAAGAAAATTGAAGAAGCCCGTGCGGCAGGTTATACTGATGAAGAAATCAATCAGTATCTTGCCACCAAGGATCAACCTGTTCCAGCCAATGAAGAACCTAGTCGTATGGCTGAAGTTGGTGGCCTAGCAGGTGCTTATACTCCTGATATTCTTGGCGGTGTTGCATCTGGACTTGCTACAATTGGGACAGGTGTTGCGGCATACAAATATGGTCCTGATATAATTCGTAAGGGTTTAGAAACTTACAATAACATGCGCGGTGCTACACCAACATATCCACCAGGCAGTCCTGTTGTGTCTAGCGCACCTGGTGGTGCACCTGGTGGCAGTCCTGGAGTTAAAATTCCAATCAATCAACCTCCTACACAACAAACAACCAGTGCTGGGCGTCCATTTAGTCCACAAGGACAACAATTTTTAGAACAACGAGCACAACAAGCCGCGGCACAGGCCGCCCAAGCAAATCCAACTGCTGGTAATTTTATTGAACGCATGAGTAACTTGGCAAAGACATACGGTCCAGTTGCTGAACGTACTGCACAAACAGTTGGTCGAGTTGTTGCTCCGGTGGCAAGAGTAATAGGAAGTGCACCTGTTATGGGCGCACAGTTACTGATGCACAGTGGTGGATTAAATGCCAATGAAGATGAAGAGTTACGTAAACGTAGAGCAATGGCTCCAACAATCACACCTTAACAATTGGGCCAACTAACAGGACTATAAATATTCATATGGACTTAACAAATTTACAAACAGTATTAGAAGAAACATTTGCGGCCAATTTCGTTAGTTACTACCGAAGCCATGTTGCACATGTAAACCTACGTGCAAGAACTTTTTATCAGGACCACAAGTTACTGCAAAAGATCTACGAATATTTTCAAGCGAATATCGATACTATTGCCGAGAAGTTGCGTACTGTTCGTGCTTATATGCCAGATGATCTTGCAACCGTGACAGCATTAAGTCCTATCGTTGATATGCCCACCACAGGCACAGCAGATGAATTGCTAGAGCAAGTATTAGAATCATTGGAAGCCATGGTTGATCAGTATCATGAATTAAATGATGCGGCAGAAGCAGTTAACTATATTGATATCTCAAACTTTGCACAAGACCAAATTGGTCAAATCGTCAAATTCCGTTGGATGATCGAATCTACATTGGAAGAGCGCGATGACACCGAAGAGTAATGTTTACGCATTGCCCACACTAGAAGATCATCTTTCAGAGTGTGAAGCAAGATATCAACATCTACTAGACCGATTTGATCAAGTAGATGTTAAATTTGCCCGAGTTGAATCAAGCCTACAACAAATCAAAGATCTGCTTAGTAGTGCTCATTATAAAACTTCAGAACATGAGTCATAAACGCTGAACGATCAAACGTTCCGCCTTCAACACGCTCGCCCAGCGTATCTAAGATATAAAGTTCAACCTTATCTTCACGGGCACTATCTATAACAATTTCAATACGATCTATTACTAGATCATCGGTGCGTTCTAAATCAGTATCTTCTATAACAAGTTTAACCATGATTGATCCCCGGTTCAATGATGTTGGCTGTTTCATTGTAACGTCCATAAATGTCTGATTGATCAATAACAAAGTAATCTCGATTATTGTATTTGGTATGCATAACTTTGTTCCAGTCAGGCACAACTTCATCACCCACTGACATTTTGATAGTAACTTCATCACCAATGCTGACCACTCGAGCACGTGGACTTTGTGTGTGATCATACTGCAATACAATACCACTTGATGTTTTCTTTTCTGTTTCGACTCGCTCAATAATAAGTCGCTTTCCAATCGCTTCAATCATTTCCGGTTTCCTTTGTGTGTTTTAATACGAAGAACGTTTTTTCTGGGCAGTCCTCAGGCCAAATGAAGTCTACAAATTCTTGTAGACTCATATACTTTCCATCGATCATGTAACGTTGATCGATCCATTGATCTCTTGCCATATTATACGCCCGATGTTGTTGGGCCGCATATTGCTGATTCATTGCCTGCTGTGCATATTGATTATAAATTTGATAACTTTGTTGTGCAGACTGTTGTGCCAGTTGACTGTAGGCTTGATTAAACTGTTGGTTCAATTGCTGTTGTTGTGCTGGGTTTAACTGTGTAGATCCAGCCGAACCAAATAAACTTGACCATAAACTATTCGTCATAGGTAATCCTTATGTAACCAATTGATCCACGAACACTGAATCCAGCCTGTTCATGCAATCGCATAAACGCCGACTGTTCACTTCTAATGCTACTTGAAACCAACACTGGTATGCCGCCAATTATGCACCACAGGTACCATTGTTGTAGTACTTGTGCTGTTATGGTTATTCTTGAACGTAAAGGTAATCGTAAATCGCAATGCACAAAGCGGGCTTCGGCCATTTCATCACGACTGTATGTGGTATATGATCCACGACTGATCCAAGCCCAAGCCACCAGTCGATCATCGGTTTTATCTCTGGCTACCAACACTTGTTCTTGTCGTGCATCATGCATTTGTGTAAGCACAGCAATGCTGATATTACGACCAAATAGCGCAGGATCAGCCACAACAATTTGGTCCATCTCAGACTGAAAGTGACTCTGTGCCATAGCAACAATGTCAGGCACATCTGTTAGTTGTGCCAATTGCCATGTCCATGTGTCACGAGCGCTGGGCAAATATTTTTCTAATCCAATCATTTCAATTCCTATATGTTTATTTATGACTAAATAATAATATAGGGGAAATAACATGTCAAGAGGAAGATATAGAAACTTAGATAATTTGTTTGATGTTGCAGTCAACACGGAGGCCTATTGGTCAAAGATTGATCGATCGGCAGGTCCTACAGCCTGCTGGCCTTATACTGGACCTAAACATAGGCAAGGGTATGGATTTATTGGTGGTCGTAGATACGCCGATGACAAACGTGTTATGTTGGTAGCACATCGTGTGGGTATGCGTATCAAGTTGGGTCGTGCTATAGCCAGCAGTGAAATGGTAGTGCATAGTTGTAGTAATATGGCCTGTCAGAATCCCGATCATTTGATGTTAGGCGATGCCAGTCTACGCACCGTCAACATGTATCGCAATGGACGACAAGGACATGTTAGCGTGGGCAAACATAGCCGTGATCACAAACAGCAACTGGGCAGACAATACAAGCGTACCATTGAAGAAATGTTATTCATTAAAAACAGTAGACCCAAAGAAATTGCGGCTCGTTTTGGTATTGACATTAAAAAAGCCTGTGCTTGGCGAGCCGGAATTCGAGATGGATATGCCTGGTTGAAAAATTACGAAGATAAATAATTATGTCCAGTACGCTACAGCCATTGTGTCACTGGATGGGCTTAGTGACATAGGTCCGATTTTCCTGTTAGAGTAACGTAAAAACTATCTAGTTCAAAGCCCCTGCAATAGGGGCTTTGTTTTGACTATTCTTCCACAAACAATCGTTCCATCACAGTTGGCGCACGAGCCATTCCGTACTCTTCAAACTCCACTGTTTGTATACGCATGTTGGGAAATAACTGTTGGTCTTGCCCTGACACAATGTCTGCAAACACAGTGGCTATTTTGCGGCAGTTCTTGTCTGTTAGATCTCTAGTGTTGCCAAGACGCATGTTACGCAACACACCACCAACTAAACTGGCGGCCGTGTTTTGCCGTGAATGT
>Ga0213921_1000322_pt1 | contig 17079 bp, 24 predicted proteins | sample McNCre2017MG_FD_165041 | JGI IMG/M metagenome (GOLD analysis project Ga0213921, IMG submission 165041) | Freshwater microbial communities from McNutts Creek, Athens, Georgia, United States - 20-17 MG | ecosystem: Environmental > Aquatic > Freshwater > Creek | place: USA: Georgia | collected...
GAGGACTGCTTGGTATGTAGGCTTTAACCAAGATTGATATTCCCACCGTTGCCAAGATTTCAGGTCTTTTCACGGTAATCATTCATTCCTCATGCGTCATGGTGCTGGTTATACGTCCAGCAACGTCAATCTTAATTCAGCCATAGCCAGAGCCAGAGTCATAGCCAGAGCCATCGCCAGAGCCATCGCCAGAGCCATAGCCAGAGCCAGAGCCAGAGCCAGAGCCATAGCCATAGCCAGAGCCAGAGCCATAGCCAGAGCCATAGCCATCGCCAGAGCCATAGCCAGAGCCATCGCCAGAGCCAGAGCCAGAGCCAGAGCCAGAGCCATAGCCATAGCCAGAGCCAGAGCCATAGCCATCGCCAGAAATTATTGGGTTATTCAGCTTTGGCATTTGGAGCACCTTCGATGCTTGCAATAGCTTTTTCAGTCGCAGAAATTAGTTCAATTGCTTCGAGCCAAACTGAATCAACGGCTGGTGCGATTCTACTCATGTCATGTTTTATACCGTACATCGAAACACCCGATAAACTGATAGACTCGGCAGCAAACCATTGCCACATTCGTCTGGCATTTTTTACGATAACTTCATTGCCTGATTTTTCGGAAATCTCGCCAAACCAGACTCCCGCTGAATACGTTCTCACTATACATTTTTTACCGATCATGCTATTCAATCCGATGGTTGATGGCGCTTGATTTGTGAATATGTTTGCTAATTCTTTTGCTTGTCCAATCGTCAAATCATTTACGTTCATTTTATTTTTTCCTTTTAATTTATTAATTCAAGCCTAAAATTGCACTCAGCAAAATCAGGATTATAAACCCTGCGATGCCTAAATAAACTTTGGTGTCTTGTTTGGCTAGTGCTACTTCTGACTCACATTGAGCCATGTAGCGGTTCAAAGCATCGCTTCTTAATGCTTTGGCTTGCATGGTTCTTAATTCACGATTTGATAATCTTGTTGTTGTATTCATTTGCTTTTTCTCCGATCTTCTTCAAGTTTATCAACCAAGACCTTTTCGATCTTGTTCCACCATTCCCAGTTTATAACGTCGGTAATGTTTTGATCTCCAACATACACACCCGACAAGACTGGGTAGGTTTCTCCAGCATCGCTTTCTTCTACTTCCCAGAAGCAGTCGAAAACAATTCCTCCAAGCTCAATTCTTAATTCGTCCATCATTTTCTCCGTTGTTGTTGGTGCTTATTATCCATGTTTTTAAACACTGTGCAAGTTTTTTTTATCTTTCCAGTAAATAAATGCCTCAAACGCTGCGACATATCCCAAAGCCACGCACACAAAAGCGCCAGCCTCTTGAGCTGCAAGCAGGTATTCCTGCTGGCCTTCCTGCCATGACGACTTGGTGTGGTCTTGTCTTTTAAGCTCACAGACAAATGCAGGATTACCAGGCACAATAATATCCGGTGCGCCTTTGGTCATGCCTTCCGCTTTTTGCTTTGCAACCTGGTGAAAACTGCGCTTCCCTTCGTTCCTAATGTGCGTGGCAATGCGTCCATAAGTGTCGGGATATTCTCTGCGAATCTTGGCAAAGAACGTCACCGCTTCCGCTGTTTCTGAAGGGCAATCACCACGGAATTTAATATCGCCATAAACTTTAATGTCTGGATGGAATTTCATCTGGTTTGCTGTTGTATCCGTAAACGTTAAAAAAATCACCTTTCTTTTGGTAGGTCACGCTCACTGGCTGGCTTTTGAGCTCCATAAATTTCTTATGCTTTGGACTGCCAACAACTGCATAAACATCAAATGTTCTATGCTCAGTAACAAAGGTAATCTTTAAACAATCATTGCCAGCCTTACTAACCATAGGCTTGTACATCATGGATAAAACTTTGTCAGTCTGCACCTGTGTCGGGTCTTTCTTATGCGCGATAAAATCAGCGACTAACTTCTCGTTCGGGTCTATTAACTCGCCTTTACACTCGCAACAATAACGAGCTGCGATATCATTTTCAGCATTACAATGCACGCAAGGTTTAAACGTCCATCTGTATTCGCATCGCTCAAATCCACCGCCCTGCACAGGATTCCAGCCGTTACATCTGCGGCCAAAATGCGCTGGAGTAGCACCATGTTCTGTATCAATCGTATTGCCTTCCAAGTCGATAAAATAGCCATGAATGTTAATCGGCAACTTTTCTGGATTGTCTTTTTTAGCAAAGTAATTGATGTGCTTACATTCAGGACATAAGCAGGCCAGCGTTTCTTCTGTTGCGCTTTTGGTTTTTTCTTTAATTTCAGGATTAAAAATATCCGAATCAGGGCAGTGTCGGTCTACATTCTCAGCGTAATCCAACACAAGGCAATTCTGCTTATTAGGTGCGACACGAAGACCACGCCCAATTATCTGCTGTAACAACGCCACAGACTCAGTAGCTCTTAATATGGCAATCACATCAACATGCGGTGCATCAAATCCTGTCGTTAATACTTCCACATTAACCAGGTATTTAATCCTTTTAGCCTTGAATCTTTCAAGAATTAAAGCTCTATCATGTTTGTTGGTCTTGCCAGTTACTATGGCTGATAACTTAGGCGGCAAACTCTCCATGATTTCTTCAGCGTGCTGAACGGTTGCCGCAAAAAACATCACGCCATGCCTATTCTGCGCCTGCATAACCACATCTGCCACGATTGCAGATGTCAGCCTGCCTCTACCGTGGTACGCCTTATCTATGTCGCTACTACTAAATTTACCCATGCTATTTAGCTGCATGTTTTTAGTTTCATAGTGACCAGAATTAATAGCGCCAACGACTGGCTGTGTTAAATAACCATTCTCAATCAAATACCGCGCAGGCAACATATAAACACGCTGCATAAAATAACCATCATGCCCAGTGGCTATGCCGCGCTCGTCCTGTTTGTAAATATAGCCACTTCCCATGCGATATGGCGTGGCTGATAAGCCGATCACACGCAAGTTTGGATTCTCAGTGCGAATAGCGTTAATGATTTCAATTATCGTGGGTGTTATCCGGTGGGCTTCGTCTAAAATAATTGCACAAAATTGATTGCCAAAACGATGTAATCTATTTTTAATGGTTTTTTCAGTACCAAACACCACGGGATGCTTTAAACATATTGCGCCTACGCTGGCGCTGAATAAAGAACATTGATTGCCTGTTGCTCTATACTTATCAGAATTCTGCTCTAAAAGCTCCTTAGACGGCTGTATGCATAAGATATGCTTTCCCTTGCTTATCTCATGCAGTGTATTAGCCATGGCCGCTATAACATGGCTTTTACCTGCGCCTGTAGGCAACTCTAAAACACAAGGCGCTTTATATTTACGCACCCATGCAATAGCGGCATCGTGGGCTTCTTGTTGGTAGGGGCGTAGCATTAGCTCAACTTCCAATACTCAGTGGTAGCGCCTTGGTACTTGCTAAGGTCGGCATGTGGGATTAAATCCTTAACCACTTTGCTGTATGAGATAGCGCCAGCTTTAACAATCTTGGTCAGCTTGTGTCCGCTGATAATAGCGTTCTCACCGCCTGCCTCAGCTACAATCTTTTCAAGCAATTCTTTTTTATATTCCTCAAGGCGTTTAATCTGGTCTACTACTTGGAAATAATCATCGACCAATGGTGATTCAAAATCATTTAATGGTTCATCACGAATAGCCATGTATTCATCCCAAAACGCTTTTAATATTGGCGCATTGAGATTAATCAAGTCTATATCAAAATAAACATGTTCAAGTTTATGTCCATGTGCAGACCATTGGTAAAAAGCACAACGTGTACGGCCAGTGCATAAAAGTTGGATTTGTATCTGGGCGTAATAATGATGTTGCTCGTTTATGGATTTAAATTCACCGCCATCACGCAAGCTGTACGGGCATTTAATTTCAATAATCCCATCTTCACCAATAAGACCATCTGGGCTTGCGCCTAACCAATCTTCATAAGTAAAAAAACCGCACTTATCGACTGCTCTATATTCAAGAACGTAATCGGCTAACGCCAGAGGCTCATGCGTCACGCCATAATCTGTAGCAATATTGCCTGTAAATTCTGACGGCAATCCTTGGTAATCACGCACCATTTTACGCATAACATCCTGGCGCTTCATGTGCGGTGATAACCCTAATATTGCGCCAACCATGCTGGCTGTTACTCTGTTTTTTCTAGCTTCAAACCATTCAGATGTTCTTTGTTCCATTGTTTATTCTCCGATTAAGTAGCCGTCCTTGACCGTTGTGTTATTTAAAAATCTTGGTCTGCTTCTGATGCAGCAGGTCTTGGTGCAGGTTTATTTTTAGGTGACACGGCAGAAATCCAGTTACCTTTTCTATCGTCCATTTCCCAAACCATCACCTTGATAAGCATAGGTTTGTTTAATAACGCTTTAGCCAATGCTGTGTCAGTCGGTTCTTCACCTGCCGCCATTAACTTTCCACCACAGTTGGCATCAATAGCCGCCAGCATACGTCTGGCTTTTTCCTGCTTTTTGCTGTCTACATCATGTACTTTTACCTTTTGAAAAATCTTCCGGCCTTTATAAACAGCAGGTTCAAGCACTGTCCAGCGCAGATTGATATATTCTTCGCCTTGGTATTCTGTCCAGCCAGCATCGTCTAGCATCGCCACGCAGGTCGTGTCATGCGGGATAACTTCAATGGCTGGCGCGGCTTCAAATGAACCGTCTGTTTCGATATTGTTAAAAAAAGACATAAATTAAGCTCCTAATGTTGGAATAAAATTGACTAATGGATTCTCGCCATTAATCACGGTTAAATCTTCGGTGATGCCGAATCTGTTTTTTGAAATGTTGGCGGCTGTCGCATAAGTCACCAGCAAACGAGTGCCATCTGAAAACGCTTTCTTACGCTCGCCATCGCCCTGGGTAAATGTTTCAAGTTTTAAAAAGCCCACAAGGTCAACATTATCAATGTAGTGGCTAACGGATTTCTTCTGCATACGAATGTTATAACGTGTGTATGGGTCGGCATCCGGCAGTTCAATAGTCTCTGTTTCAGCGTGCGCGATAAACACAATATGCATCCCGCGCTTTTCATTCAACAAACCTGCGGCCTTACGCACACGGCCATGATAGGCGGACAACGCTTGAAATCCTGCACCATAACCGCCTAACGCTTGGGCTATGGATTTTGGTTTTTTAGGGTCTGTGTCAACAATGTGGTTGCTGAATAAAGTATCCAGTTGAGTCACACTATCCAGAACCAGCGTTTTATAATCGTGTTCCTCTTTAATAAGAGCTGTAAGCTGTTCCCATAATTGGTCAACACTGGTCAACAGTGGTAGTGCATCTGGACGATTAGCTAGTGGTATCGCCTGCAATCCATCCTCTGCGCGGATAAATATAGGCTTTGGGAATGTGGCTGCCAGACTGGTTTTACCCAGACCTGCATCACCTGTTATGGTCGCAATGACCGGACGGTCTTGCGGTTTTTCAATCGAGCTTAATATGCTCATCTTTGTTCTCCTCATTGGGTTAAAAATCTCTTTTCCTGTTGCGTATTCTAACCACTTAAATTATTATTGCAACATATTTTTTTAACAAGGTAGAAACAAATGCTAACACTAGAGCAAATATTAATAAAACTACAACCTATGAACCTGATGGAAGTATCAAGAGCTACAGGTTTACCTTATATGTCTATCTGGAAGCTGTGCAACGAACGATACCAAGAACCGCCCTATTCTGCTGTTAAGAAGCTAAGTGATTATTTGGAGTCATTATGATTTATCGCCAGTACCATGATGCTGGCTTTAGAATTTTTGGACTGTATGGCGCGAACGAGCATGGTATTTGCCTTTGTGACAATCCACAATGTAACGCACCGTACAAGCATCCAATTGCTAAAGGATGGCAACACACGCCAGAATGGGACGATGACCAGTTGTCCGCGATGGAAATCGCAGGCCACTTTGATACAGGATTCGGGGTTTTATGTAATGGCTTTATTGTCGTTGATATTGACGCACGCAATGGTGGTGTTGAGTCTTACCAGCAGCTTAATGAAGATTTAGGCGGGGCATTATTATCTGCTGGCATGATTGTCCGCACAGGTTCAGGTGGTGGCAGTCGGCATCTTTATTTTAAAGCGCCAGCAGGCGTATCACTGCAAACCAAGCTTACGGCTTATCCTGGCATTGATTTTAAATCATCTGGCTATGTGGTAGGCGCAGGGTCATTACACGCCAGTGGCGCACGTTATGAGCTTCTAGAAGGCTCACCGGACGATATTACCGAAGCGCCACAGGTCTTGATTGATTTACTTGCACGACCTGAAACGCACCGGACATCCATCAATGACAGGCAGATAGATGTCACAGACAATGATTTGTCATCCATGCTGGCGCATATATCACCTGACTGTGACTATGAAGAATGGGTGCGCTGTGGTATGGCTATCCACCACTCGACCAATGGCGCAGGATTTGAAATCTGGGACGCATGGTCTGCTAAAGGCGCTAAATATCCAGGTAGCAAAGCGCTTTCAAAACGCTGGGATTCGTTTGGCAAGTCAGACAAGCCTGTGACACTAGGCACGTTAGCGCATTACGCTGAAATGAATGGCTGGAAATATCCAGTTGAGTTTTTATCAGAAGAATTTCAAGCACGCACCACAGGCTTATTTATTCCTGTTGGCGAAATGATGTCCGCCATGAAAAAACCTGACTGGGTGATTAAAGGCTTAATCGAGCGTGGCAGCAGTAATCTGTTGTTTGGTGAATCAGGTGCGGGTAAATCTTTATTTGCTTTGGACTGGGCATATTGCATAGGCACAGGTCGCACATGGCACGGCCACAAGGTTAAAAAATCCGAACAGGTAGTTTATATCGCAGGTGAAGGTCATCGCGGTCTTACACTTAGGATGCAAGCCTTGACGCAGAAATATGGCGCAGTGCCGGACAATATCTTTTTTAGCCAGCGTAGCGTCAATTTATTAGATGAAAAAGAAGCGCAGGCCATAACCAAAATAATCGAGGACATGGCGGTTATACCAGCCGTGGTATTTATTGATACCTTGCACAGAAACATGGTAGGGGATGAAAACAAGTCTGATGACATGGCGAAGTTTTTTAAATGCATCGAGTTATTAATTGCCAAGTTAGGCTGTGCAATTGTTTTGGTTCACCATTCAGGCCATGGCGATAAAACCAGAGCCAGAGGATCAAGCGCCATTAAAGCCGCTATGGATGCCGAGTTTTGCGTTAGCAAGGAAGGTATGACATCTATACTTACTTGTACCAAGTCTAAAGACTTTGAAGGTGGTCTTGATGTTCGTTTTGGCATTAAACAGGTTGAGCTTATGGGTAGCTTGTTTTATGACGAAGATGACGATAAGCAAATTACCAGTGTGTTTCTTGAGTATATTGGTGTTGATGGTGCAGAAACAAAATTGAACAAAAATGATGCCTTAATGCTGGAGGCTTTAGAGGAAGCCATCCATACCAAAGGCAAAAATGGGGCTGAATTCTCAGTTTTGGGCGCTGATAAGGTTTTGGTATCAATTGATACCTGGCGGTTTTTTGCTAAAGACAAAATTAAGGATTCAAACAAGTTCAGGGCGTTTGATAGAGCTAGAAAAAGCCTTAAAACTCAAGGACTTGTAGAAAACGATGGCGATTGGTGGTGGATTGTTTAACTATACCATTTCAAAATGGTATGCAATGGTATAAATGGTATTAAAACTATACTACCACTACCATCATCTTTATAGATGGTAGTGTATGGTATACCCGGTATTTTTTAGGAGTATGAGAGATGAGTCATTTTATTGTTTGGATGGTTACACCGCTGGTCATTATGGTTATTATGCTAATGGCTTGTGGAGTGTTAATATTTGACTTTCTTTATGAGCTGTTCGTTAACTTACTCAAGAGTGAAGATGATGATTGAAATCGGTAGCATTATTACGGCTGTGGCTGTTTACTTCTTTTTAAAGTGGTTGCTGTGGACAAAGTAAAGCCAAGACTGTTTAAACGTAACGGTTTATGGATGGCTAGGCTAGGTGATAGGTTGACTGTAGGGAATACGCCTCACCAAGCTTATTGTGCGCTGATGTGGAAGGGATTTAGGGAGTCGGTGTATGGCTGATTCTATTTTTATCAAAACTTTGTTGACGATAAGGAACGATTGATGGGTGAAACAAACATAGATGCAATGCTTGATGAGCGCGGAAAGCGTTACGGGAGTTTTCAAGAACATGCGTTAATTAGTCAGCAGTTAAAAAACGTAATCAATTGTCACTGTTGCAATAATCCTCATGGAATATCACCAGATCAGCGCGAAGCATTGGAAATGATTTGCCATAAAATTGCGAGAATTATCAACGGCGATCCTGATTACGCAGACTCATGGGTGGATATCGCAGGCTATGCCAAGTTGGTTGCAGACAGATTGGACAAAGAAAATGCCGGACGAAGCTGATTTAGCGCAACACCAGATTGAACAGGGGTTGGAGGTTGCGCTCAAAGCGATGAAGAACAAAACAATTGATTACAGCAATATCGGTGAGTGCGATATGTGTGGCGAGGTTGGTCGATTAATTGAAGGTATATGTGTTCCTTGTACAAGACTGCAAGAGGAGAAAGAAAAGAAATGGAAAGTAAATTACTGAAAAATAGTGAAAACAATAAACCGCCTAACGCGGGCAATGGTAGGCCAAAGGGAGCGCAAAACAAAGTTACTAAAGCACTAAAAGAAATGATTTTAGGCGCTTTAAGCGATGTTGGCGGCCAAGAATACTTAGCAAGGCAAGCCGAAGAAAATCCAGTTGCGTTCTTGGGCTTGGTGGGTAAAGTGTTACCGCATGAATTGAAAACAGAATTAAGCGGACAAGGCAATATGACTGTTAATATTCAATGGGAAGAATCGTAATACCTTACAAGCCTCGTGATGCGTTTAAGCCATTACATAGACGCAAAGAGCGATGGGCTGTTGTTGTTGCACACAGAAGGGCTGGCAAAACTGTTGCTTGTATAAACGAGCTAATAAGAGCTTGTTGTCGGCACGAAGGGAGTGATGGTCGTTATGCGTATATTGCGCCCTATTATGCTCAGGCTAAATCAGTGGCTTGGGATTATGCCAAACGCTTTTCTGCGGCTATACCGGGCATACAAATCAATGAGGCCGAATTGCGCATTGATTATCCCAATGGCTCACGTTTGCAATTGTTTGGCCAAGATAACGCTGATCGCTTGCGTGGTTTGTATTTTGATGGGATTGTGGCTGATGAGTACGGTGATTGGAAGCCTAGCGTCTGGGGCTATGTTATCCGACCTGCCTTGGCTGACCGAAAAGGCTGGGCAATAATTATCGGCACACCTAAAGGCCGCAATCAGTTTTATGACCGTTATGCTGAGGCTATGGATAGACCGGATTGGTTTGACATGAAGCTGACAGCCACACAGTCAGGCTTGCTGGATGCTGAAGAATTAGAATCATTGCGCTTAGAATTGACCGATGACCAATGGCGGCAAGAAATGGAGTGTGATTTTGATGCTGCAATACCTGGCGCAATCTACGGCAAGGAATTATACGAGCTTGAGCAAGAAGGGCGAGTTATTGAGTGTTATGACCGAGAACTTAAGACGCACGCTGTTCTCGACTTGGGATGGTCTGACGATACTGCTATTTGGTGGTATCAAGTCGCTGGAAAAGAGATTCGTTTTGTAGATTGTTATAGTAATTCCGGCATGCCAATTGCACATTATGACGAAGTGCTGAAATCAAAGCCATACGACTATGGGGAATGGTTATGGTTGCCGCATGATGCCAAAGCCAAGTCATTACAGACTGGTAGGTCTATTCAAGAGCAGTTTAGAACACTGGGTTGGAATCCGCGTATTGTGCCTGAGCTTGGATTAATGGATGGTATACAAGCGGCTCGATTAACGCTTAGGGATGCTTATTTTGCGCCAACTTGCCGAGATGGCGCTGAAGCGTTAAAGCAGTATCAGCGTGAATTTGACGAAGATAAAAAGATGTTTAGGGATAAGCCTAAGCACGACTGGACATCGAATTATGCCGATGCTTTTAGGTATGCGTGTTTGGCATGGCGCGAAGTGCGTCCAAAGCCTCAAGAGCAACCACCAAAATTCTGGGATGAGCAGTCGCTTGACCAGCTTTGGAAAAGTAATTCGAGAAAAAGCACAAAACGTATATAATGGCAAGCAATTACTCTCTTTCCGGAAAATGAGATGGATGAACAATTAAGCGCAGTAGTCTGGCATGATGAAATAAAACGATATCAAGAGCAGTTCAAACGCTGGACTGAGCGTGGCGAGGAAATCGTTAAACGTTACCGCGATGAACGCAAAGACACTACGCAAACCGATGCGCGATTCAATATTCTTTGGTCTAACATCCAGACCTTAAAGCCTGCCATTTATGCCCGCCCGCCAATGCCGGAAGTCAGCAGACGCTTCAACGATGCCGACCCTGTTGCTCGATGCGCTTCAACCATTCTTGAACGTGCTTTAGATTTCGAGATTAAGCAATACCAAGACTTTCACAACACTTTAAGCCATGTGGTAGATGACCGTTTGCTGCCTGGTCGTGGTGTAGCATGGTTGCGTTATGAGCCACAGATTGAAACGGTTGAAGAACCTGAAATCACCAATTATGTGGAGGTTGGCGATGATGCGTACACACATGAAACGAGTGAAACTAATGCGCTTGCAGGCGAAACGCCACAACCTTACGAGCGAATTACCAATGAAACCACGCCTGTTGACTATGTTTACTGGCAAGACTTTGCTCATTTACCGGCTCGCACATGGGACGAAGTTACTTGGGTAGGCCGCAGGGTTTATTTATCAAAAGACGAAGGCACAGAGCGTTTTGGCGAGCAATTTTTGCAAGTGCCATTGACTGTATCACCGGATAAAAAAGACGGTGAGCGCACCACGACTGAATCACTGAAAAAAGCAGCAGTCTGGGAAATCTGGGACAAGCCAAAGAAATGCGTTTATTGGGTGGCTGAAGGTTATGACCGTGTTTTAGACCATAAAGATGACCCGCTAGAGCTGGAAAATTTCTTCCCATGTCCTAAGCCTTACTTTGCTACGCTTTCGACCGGTACGCTTGTTCCTGTGGCTGATTTTATCCAGTATCAAGACCAAGCAAATGAAATTGATGACATCACTGGCCGTATTCAGCATTTAACCAGAGCGTTAAAAGTAATGGGCATCTATGCTGCCGATGAAGGCGCTGTCGAGCGCTTGATGAAAGAAGGCAATGATGCCGTGATGATTCCTGTCACCAACTGGGCAGCATTTGTCGAAAAAGGTGGATTACAGAACGCTGTGCAGTTTATCCCGTTGGGCGATGTGGTTGGCGCTTTGCAGCAGTTATACCAAGCCCGTGACGCAGCTAAACAAATCATTTACGAAATTACTGGTCTGTCTGACATTATTCGAGGCGCTTCACAGGCACAAGAATCAGCAACAGCACAGCAGATTAAATCCCAATACGCTTCTTTACGCTTAGGCAATTTAAAAGACGATATGTCACGATTTGCTCGTGAAATATTGCGTATGAAAGCCGAAGTTATGTGCAGCAAGTACCAGCCTGAAACACTGGTAAATGCGTCAGGCATTATGCACACTGCCGATGCCGCACTGGTTCAGCAAGCGATTATGTTGCTTAAGAATGAGCCGATGCGTAACTTTAACATCGACATCGAAACCGACACGCTTGTATTGATTGACGAACAGCAAGACAAGCAGGATAGAATTGAGTTCTTAACTGCTGTGGGCGGATTCTTAAGACAAGCTGTTGATGCCGCCAAATCTAATCCAGGCATGACACCGTTATTAGGCGAGATGTTAATGTTTGGCGTTCGTGGGTTTAAAATTGGCCGCACAATGGAGGCCAGTTTAGAGCAGTATTTACAACAAGCTAAACAATCTGCTGGACAGCAGCAACCATCTCCTGAGCAAATCAAAGCACAAGCCGATATGCAGGCCAAGCAAGCCGAATTGCAAATGGAACAAGCTAAGATGCAGGCTGAACAGCAATTAGAAGCCCAGAAGATTCAATTTGAGCAGTGGAAAGTTCAGTTAGAAAATGACACCAAAGTGATAATTGCTGAAATGTCTAACAAAAACGCAATTAAACAAAAAATGATTGATTTAAACGTTTTGCCGGATAGGGAAGCGATTATGGAATTAAATGAAAATGGCGATTTAGTGCCAAACGTATCGTTACAAGGTTTGATGGATACGGTTCATCAAAACATGCAATCTATATTGGCAGCACAAAACCAGAATCACGAATTGGCTTTACAAAATCAAGCCGCCCAACACGCACAATTGTTACAACAGTTGACTAGACCTAAACAAGTGGTGCGCGATCCAAACACAGGTAAAATCATTGGAGTTCAATAATGGCTGTATCACTTAGTACTACACTTAGAAACAATAGAGCAGATCAAATCACTTCTGCTGTGGGTAATGGCGGAAAATTGCGCTTATATACGGCTGGCGCTGTGCAAATTGTTGAGTTAATTTGTGCAACTCCATTTGCTGCTGCTGCATCAGGTGGCGTTTTAACGTTAGGCACAATTACAACTGGAACTGCTGGCGCAACAGGCACAGTGACCAATGCCAGCATTTATAAATCGGATGGAACGACTTTGGTTGTTTCTGGGTTGAGTGTTGGCACATCGGGATCAAATATCAACTTGTCATCAACATCAATTACAACTGGCGATAATGTTGCCGTATCTTCAGCAACAATTACCGAAGGTAACGCATAATGGCATTATGGGATAGTGGAATATGGGATACGGCCAAATGGTCTACCATAGAGGCCACTATTTCTGTAACGCTTGAAGATATTACATTTGCTGGCGCTGGACAAGATGTCCATGTTGCCACAATTGCGGTAACGCTTGATGATATTAGCTCTACAGCTTCTGGTGTTGTAACTCATAATGGAATATTAAGCCTAACAACAGATAGCATTACATCCAGCATTAATGGATATATTACACGCCACGCTACAATATCTGTAACGCTTGATGATGTTTTAGTGTCTATGGGTGGCACGGATATTCACACAGGCAATATTTCCGTATCGCTAGATAATGCTACATTTGCTGCAATAGGTTCGGTCATTCATGTTGATGACTTTAAGTTAATTCTTGACCCTATTTCTTTTGACGCAACTGGAACTGTTGTACATCCTGATGTCCAATTGGTTACAAAAGGCGGTCTTCCTAAAAAGAAAATTAAGCGAGAACGTGAAGAAGTAGAAAAAGCGGTTGAGAAAGCTGTAAACAAAGCATTAGGCATTGTTGAGCCAGAGCCAATAGTTGAACAGCCGATTGTTGAAAAAGCGCCTGAAATTGATTATGCAGCGCAAATAAACAACATGATGCTAAAGCTCCAAGCAGAAGCATTAGGATTAAGCATCGAGCAATATCTGATTGAATCAGAGCTTGATGACGAAGAAGCAATATTATTATTTATTTAGGTGAAACATGACTAATGTAGCTATTTCAGCATTACCGGCAGTTACAACAGTAGTGCCACAAACCGATGTGTTGCCGTTGGTATCCGGTGGCGCTACTACCAGAGCAACGCCAAACGAAATTGTTAAAGCGGCATTGGAAAGTAGTACTTTGGGTGCAAGTTATTTAGCGACTTCAGGTTATTTGATTACTAAAGCACCAACAACCGTTACGGCAACAACGTATACCGTCAACGATGGTGATAGTTCAATTATCTGCAATTCATCAGGCGCATTGACCTTGACATTGCCAGCAGCTTCGAGTTTTTCGGGAAGATGGTTGCATTTAAAAAATATACACAATACAACTGTTGCAAGCGCAACATCTAATATCATCCCAATTGATAGCGCAACAGCAGGAACAGCTATATTAGCAGGCACAGCAGGCAAATGGTGCGTACTGCAATCAGACGGAACAAACTGGGTAATAATGGCGAGTAACTAATATGCCTTTGTATGATGTTATTTGCAGAGAATGTGGCAAAACTGACACGATCTTTCGCAAAATATCCGAATATAAGAATCTGCCTATTTGCTGTGATAAAATGATGTCACAACAGATATTATCCGCACCATTTGTACCGCAAGAGTTTCAGCCGTATAAATCAATGATTAACGGCAAAATGATTACGGACAGAGGTGAGCATAGAAGGCATTTAAAAGCGCATGGATGCACTGAAGTCGGCAACGAGGATATGACTCCAAAACGTGACCACTTCAAGGAAAAGCGAGAAGCTGAACAATTAAGACGCTCTATCGCTGAACAAGTTAATGCTATTGCATAGGAAATATCATGGAAAATGAAGAAATACTAGACGACTCTAGTGTTGCTGAAGAACAGCCAAGCGACACAAGGGATATTGTTGAAAAGGCAATGACTGAGCATGAAACTGCTCAAGAAGAAGTAAGCAATCCTGTACAGCCTGAACCTGTACAAGATGAACAACCTAAGCATGACCCGTGGAAATCTTGGAAGAAAGAAGCGGCATTAGAAATGTCTAAACTGCCTGATAATGTTCAAAAATACATCATTGAGCGTCAAGACCAGTTTCATAAAGGCTTAGAGCAATACAAAGAAGCGGCTAATTATGCTAAAACCATAGATAAGTCGATTGCTCCTTATAAAGAATATTTGAGCCAATTAGGTGTAACTCCAGAGGTTGCATTTCCTAATTTGCTGAAAACCGAACGCACATTGCGAATCGGTAGTCCACAAGAAAAAGTGGAGATGTTTCAAAAGCTGGCGCATGATTACGGAATCGACCTTGGGGCATTAGCCAATATCCCATACGATGCAAATCTTGCACAGTTGAAAGCCCAAAAGGAGTGGTTAGAAAGCCAGCTCCAAGCCTCACAAGACTTTAAACAAAGCCATGAGGATGCCCAATTGCAATCTGTTTTAGATGACTTTGGGTCACAGCATGAGTTCTTTGATGATGTTCGTATGCAGATGGCAGATTTGCTCGACAGCGGCCTTGCAACAGACTTATCAGACGCTTATGCCAAAGCTATTCGATTAAATGATGATGTTTTTGCTAAAGCACAAGCCAAACAGCAAGCCAACAGCAAAACAGCACAATTATCGAAAGCAAATCAAGCTGCACAAGCAGCCAAACAAGCAGCAGTTCAAGTGAAAGGTTCACCTGTTGGCGTAAAAAACCAAGCAGCGCCTAAATCAACTGAAGATGCTGTGCGTATGGCTTTCTTGGCGCACGGACTTTAATTTAATTTTTTTGGAGGTATATCATGGCTTTTGCCAATACAGCGATATCAGATATTATCGCTTGACATTTAATAGGCGATGTAAAACTGGGTGAAAACGGTGAAACTCCAGACCGGACAATACCGTGCCAAGCCGAAGCATTTAAAAGGGTTTCGGAAGGTGTAACGACTAGAGGACGAGCGAAAGCGGTAATTCCTCCACGAGCGCCCAGCCCTGAGCAATCAGGTGATGAGATAGTCTGCTCTGCATGGGAACATGCAGGTGCTGAGGATAAAGAGCCTCAGACGAAGGATGGAAACATCTGGAAACGAAATAGGACAACCATTGAATCACGTACTAAGAGTGCGCAGGATAACTTGACCAACAACAATGCACTTTTGTTGAAACTGTCAGAAAGAGGCAACATTAAGCCTATTACTGGTGGCTCAATAATCTTGCAAGAGATTTATTACAACGACCCTAACACTAACTTTGCTAACAGCTATTCAGGTTACGAAACTATCAATATTTCACCTGATAGCCCAATTTCTGCTGCCCAGTTCACTCTGAAGCATTATGCTGATGCTGTGACTATTTCTGGTCCAGAAATGCTGCAAAACAGCGGCAAAGAGCAAATGATTGATTTGCTGGCTACTCGTGTTGAGATTGCTGAATCACGTTTGCGTAACAAGATTGACTATGACTTACACGGTGACGGCACAGCCAACGCTGGTAAAGCATTAGTTGGTTTACAAACAATGATTTCAACAACACCAACAACTGGTACTTACGGTGGCATTTCTCGTGACACATGGGCGTTCTGGCAAAATGGTGCTGACACATTGTCTTCTGCAACTGTATCTAACATCCAAGCTAAGATGAACACTGTGGCTCTGGGTCGCGTTCGTGGCACTGACCATGTTGACTTGATTTATGCAGGTTCTACTGCATACAGCTTGTACTTGGGTTCTTTGCAAGCCATCCAACGTATCACTGACGACAAATTAGGTGCTGCTGGTTTCAGCTCACTGAAATTCTACGGTGGCGCTGGTACTGCTGACGTTGTACTGGGTGGCGGTATCGGTGGCAACCAAGCTGCTGGCCGTATGGACTTCATCAACACTAAATACGTCCACTTCCGTCCTCACAAAGACAGAAACTTCGTGGCTATTGGTGGCGACCGTCAAGCTGTTAACCAAGATGCTGTTGTTCGTTTAATGGGTTGGTCAGGTGCATTAACTTGCTCAGGCGCTCAGTTCAACGCTGTTCTGACTGTTACAGTTTAATAAGGAGTTATAAAAATGGCTTATAACATTACTACACCGCTTGCTGGTTTTCAGCCAATTGCGGTTACTGATACCACTCAAAACCATGCGTTAGGCACAATCGTTCAAGCGGTTGACCCTACTTATGGTGCTGGTGAGTTTATCTATCTGAAAGGTGTTGCATCTACTGTTGTCGGCTCTATGGTTGACTATGACAGCTATTTGGCAACTACTGCTCTTTCACCTGCTACTGGCGGTGTTGGTCCTGTTGCTGTTGCGATGTCTGCAAACGTAGCAAATCAATACGGCTGGTATCAAATCCAAGGTATTGCTGCTGTCAAAGCACCTAATGCTATGACTGTGGGCGCTGATGTATTCTCATTGGCTGCAACACCAGGCTCTGTGGACGACGCTGCTGTGAATGGCGAACAAATCTTGAACGCTAAAGTCACAACAACTACTGGTACACCGTCAACTGGTTTGGCATTGATTGAAATCAATCGTCCTTTCCACCAAGGTCAAGTAGTGTAATAAAATAGGGGAGGTGTAACAGCCTCCCCATCTTTTAAACTTTCTAAGGACGACTCCTGAT
>Ga0213921_1000328_pt1 | contig 16841 bp, 28 predicted proteins | sample McNCre2017MG_FD_165041 | JGI IMG/M metagenome (GOLD analysis project Ga0213921, IMG submission 165041) | Freshwater microbial communities from McNutts Creek, Athens, Georgia, United States - 20-17 MG | ecosystem: Environmental > Aquatic > Freshwater > Creek | place: USA: Georgia | collected...
GTAGCCTGCCGCTGCAAAAAAAGACCCTCTGAGCGTGAGCCCTTCGAGCTGTTACAACGCCTGCATGCAGTGACCATGTTGTCCATAGATATAGGGTCGCCCCCTTTGGCTATAGGTATCACGTGGTCAACTGTATTCGCGTTCTCATCATTACAGTAGAAGCATGTCCACTGGTCGCGTGCTAATACTTGAAGACGCACACGCTTATAGTCTCTACTTAATCTAGGGTCACCACGCTTGCTGCTCAATGCCAACCCTTTCTTATCCAATGAGACCATGCCTTGCATGCATTGCCCTTGTATCGATGGTTAATATACTTAATGCCATAGTCTATCTGCTTATTGGCTGGTAGTCCTGCTATTAGTGCGTTCTTTAATTGAGGTATTCCATAAGTGTGGAACTTGCCTTTGAGATTGCCTACTGCTGATGAATCAAAAGCTGACTCTTTACCATAAAGTCTTATTAAGCAATTAGCTTGATTATTGGGTAAAAGCAATCGTATGTAATGTTTTGGTTGAATGGCATCTATTGAGCCTGATGATGCATGCGACATTGGCATGAATAGAGCTATCCCAATAACGGCGGCTACCGAGCGAGCTATCCGCGAAGCGGCTCGCTCTGAGCCCTTTAAGGCTCTAGCCTGTAGAGTACCAGAGCTGTCAAGCTTTTTAGTAAAACCGCAGGTCAGAGCGGCGTGTCGTTTATTTAGAATCCGTACTGTAAAACCCTGAACCTTTGAAGTGAACTGCTGGAACACTGCTATACACCTTTCGCATGGATTCCCCACAGAATGGGCAATCGAGGTCATGTGGCTCTGCTATTGAGAATTCTTGGTCATATCTAGAATTAGATTGGCATTTATCGTTATTGCACTCGAACTCATAGATTGGCATTAGAACACGTCGTGCATGGCACGTCCTTTAACTTCCAGGCGCCACACTGGTTGCAACGCTCTGGGATAAGTTTATCAGAATCGTTCTGTATATCACCGTATCCTGCTTTGAGTAATAGCTGCACCAGGTCACCAAACCGCATAAAAGCCAGATACTGCATAGCATCTTCTCCCTGGCCATTCATGCGACACACCACGAACGGAAGTTCATCGGGAACAGCCGCTCTCTTGGTGACCTGGCGCAACCACTCCAAAGGTTGGAAGGCTGTTCTCGCTTTTACTTCGATGTCGAATGGGACACCAGTCACGTCTTTGCCAGACCTTCCAGCACCAGCAGGCAGAGCATTAGGCCACCAAGGTGTCAATGAATCTGCTACTACTTTTGTGGTGCGATTACCTCTGTGTTTTCTGTGTTGGGACATGGATTAGGTCATGCCCTACCAGCAGAGTTAACAACGCCACACTTGCAAGTCCAAGACTGTTTCATGTAACGTTCTTTGATTTGTAATACTGATGGATGTTCGTTACACCCTTGGCAGATAATGGCATAACCCATCTCTTGTAGAATCTGCGCACTAGCTCGTATGTGAGCCATAGCTTCATCATCTGGGAATTCTTCCCATTCGTTGTCTTGATTCTGGAAGTAAAGTTTTCCCATTATGCAGCTCGCTTCTGCCATGAGCCGTCTTTAGCAATCTCATACCAGATAGGGTCACACGGTTGTTCTCCGCCTGGCATATCCCTAGTGACTGCAGCTGAGCAACGCCAGTGGCCCCATGGCTTACCAGCTTTCGATGTACCAGTTTTCCATATACGGGCTCCATGCACACAGCTCTCGTCCGCCGCTGTGCCACCAAGAACCTGCTTCACTGTCTCTACTGCTTGCTCCATAGTCTGAACTGGTGCTGCTTCCCATTGTGTCCATGGGTCATCTGCCTTTACTACTGGGACGTATTCTTTAGATGTCTCGGCCATCTTGGCCTTGGTTTCTTGAATTACTTTCTCTTTTTCTTTAATGCGATTTACCTTAGCAGCTTCCTCACGACTGATTGACTTTTTCTCAGTCCCAATGTCCGCGTTTTTCGCTGCAATTCCGATAGCGGAAGTTTCACAGTTTTCAAGGGCAAAGTCCCTGTTGACTCCACGTTCGGCGGTAAGTTCCCTAGCATAACCTGTAGAGAACGGATACTCGTCTTCGTCGTCTCGATAGAGTTCGGCTTTAAATACGACTCTATCAGTGTCCTCATGAATAAGGAAGGTGAGTATGCGTCCCATGGGAAACATTTGTCTAAAAGTTTTGATTCGCTCTGCAACTGTGGTGTACTCCTCTAGGTTAAACATATAGGTCATTCTCCTCTGTGTGTAGTTGACCCGCTATTGCAACGTACGCTGCGAGGTCGATGTAAGTGTCTGTCTTAGCAGTTTCCATGCTTCTTGCGATTTTGACCAATGCCATACACATTGCCACCTGATAATCGTTAATTGGCATTTCGAGGTATGCGCTCCAGAGTGAGGCTGTTCGCTGCATATTGTCCGAAGGGTGACCGTAGTCAAGTCCTCTGTCCTGGATAGTAGCTCGCGCTTCGTTGAGGTAATCACGGGCGTTCATCGACCAACCTGCGCTGTAAGCTTCTCGTAATGCTTGCGTACTGCCTTGCGTCCTGCGACATATCCATTTGCATAGCCAGAGCGATTGCCTAGCCAAAACGCAAAGCAGATAAGTGCGAATGTAATAATCTGTCCTATTGTCATCTTGAGCCCTTCTGTAGTCCGTCTCTCGGCTACAAGAAGAACTTTACGGCATACGGGCTAAACAACAACCCCTTTTAGATAACGAAACGATAACGATTTCGTCCACAGTTTCATCGCCAAAATCAGGTCTAGCGAACCCGTCCATATACCTTGCCGTTAACTATAAACGTGCCGTTCTTTTCAATGTTAATTATGTCAACCTGGACGTTATTACCTTTAACGTACATAATGGCAAAAGCTTGCTGCCAATTAGCCGTTCCCTTGGTGTATGAAGCCTGTCTAAAGTCCATAAGGTTTCCTACCTCAACACCATGTAAAACACGCCCTAAACGGCCGCCAGAGGCCTCTGTGAAGGCGCTACGACCTGCTCTGTGAGTATGACCCGAGATAACGTTCTTGCCGTGCCTACGGGCCGCTTCAAGGGCTGAGAGGCCACCTTGTTGTTTGATTGGTGTATGGTCGCCGTGAACGGCAATCCAGCCTGGCGCAATGTTCATTGGGTTTTTATGGAATGTAATGCCAAGCTCGTCGAACTTCATAAACTTTTCAAAGCGTAGCTCTGGCAGGCTAAGGAATGAAGGTATCTTCTTCATGATGACGTTATACAGGCGGTCAGTGTGGTTAGACCTAATGCAGTCGGTCACGCCTAATTCCCAAAGCAGGTCAACGCAACGGTCACGGTCATCGCCTAGGCTTTGTTCGTATGCCTGGGGTGTACCTTCTGACCATTTGCTAATAGTTTGGAAGTCAATCTCGTCGCCGATGGTAACTGTCTGGTCTGGCTTAAAAGTCTTTAGGAATCTTGCTATATTCTGAGTTACGTGGACGTCCTCGAACGGGACTTGCAGGTCACTCAGGATTACGATTCGCTTCACTTAGTCCTCGTCGTCGTCCTCATAGGGGATATTGTCGATGCGATTTGGCAAGTTAGGGATAATCCAGTCTGGAAATGTGTCGCGGTCTGCAAGAATCCAAAACGCATGTGTTTCTGAAAAGCCTGCTTTGCGCAGTGATTTGTAATACTCATTAAGCGCAATCGCATAAGCATCTAACGCAGAGTAAGTCTCTAAATCTATGACTGGTCGCTTTCTTGCCATGGGATAAGTGTTACTTACCTAACAACTCGATAATGGTATCGACACGCGCTTCAAGGCGAGAAACCTGGTCTTTGAGGCTTGAGCCTGAGTTGGGTTTAAGTTCGCTCAAATAGTGCTTAATCATGAATTGGGTGTATGAAGCAAGACCACCAAGCACAGTGACAACACCCACAATCCAAGCAGCATAATCGGCTGGGCTCATAGGATTGTCGTCAATGTGTAGAGGGTGGAGGAAGATTGTGCAACAGCCCATAGTTCTTCATTGGTTGTAAGCGTCACAACCATGGTCTGGCCGTTATCAAGCTTAAAACCATTGGCGGTTGTAACGCCTGCGCTATCCAGATAGACAGCACCAGCAGCGCAATGCAGATGAACTTCCATAGGTGCGCCATTAGTCTTAGCCAATAGAACTGGGGTAGAGGTAACAGTTACCTGTGCTGACGATGGCATTACTTTTTAGGCGTTGCGTACCCGAATACGCCTGCTAAAACCGCCCAGAGAACTGCGCGATAGTCGATGTCGAAGTTGCTAGCAGCCCAAGCTGAGAGAAATGCTCCAGCAGTAAGGATTGCAGGGTTTTTCATATTCATGCGGTTCCACCTATCATCGGGATATTAAAGAATGAACCATCGTTGTCGCCTTTTTTAGTAAAGCTAATGTGGCAATGATGATTGTGAGGATTGATACCTGAATACGGACGCCAAGCCCAGTTCTTTTTCGAAGACGATATTTTTGACTGGAAGATGACATAAGAGATTCTTTTATCGCCAGCTCTAGCACAGAGTCGAATCTGGTCTGCAAGGTCAGGCATGAGGTCTGGCTTTGCCTTTCCAGATAAATCCCTGTCAATATCAATCGCTCGGACGATACCCTGTTCATCAGGATTGTGGTCAGAAGGACGTGCCTGATGACGAACGTCGCCAATCCAGCCGTCTGAGGTACGGTCGCGGTCACCAAAAGAGTCATCGACTTGAAGCCTTAATTGCTGACCCGCTTTGCATAACTTTGGAGTCATGCCAATAGAGCAGTTACTTCGTCAGCGGTGAGACCGAGTTTAGCCAATACTTCCTGCTTCTTGGCTTCGAGTTCTGCCTTAGCAGATTCTTCTTCTGCCTTCTTTTCAGCTGCTAACTCTGCCTGATAGGCAAGTTCAGCAACCTCAGCATCGGTGAGTTCAATGATTGACTCAACGCCTGTCTCGCAGTTGATTTCGATTCGTGTTGGGTTAGGCATTTTTGACTCCATATAGGTAGGCGGTTGAGTATTGAAGAAATAAAGTTCCCACGCTTGGTTGCATTTTTATAGCGTTGATTGCCGACGTGTTAGACCATAATCCCGCATCGAGTTGAGAATAAGCCGTAGTTGCATTGTTTTCGTTCACGCTATCAATGCTAAAACTTTTATTAGTTGAACCTGCATAATTAGGGATATAAATTTCAAAGTTTCCAAAAGTATTTGCTGTTGCAGAGTTTCCTGTAATGATAGGCAACTGAACGCCAGAGCCAGAAGGTTGATATGAGGCAACCGTTGAGCCGCTACCTTGAATTACTTTTGTAGTAAAGTCATTCACATTATTAAAAAATAAGTTTATTTGGTCGTACACATTTCCGTCTGAGTTATTACTTCTGACGGAAACTTTGAGGCAAAGGTCTGTCCAACTTGAGGCTATGCTGCTAAAAGTTATATTGGCAGCCCCGCCAGCACCGACGGTAGAAGAAGCGATAAGTTCAAAGGTGTTTGCCATTATGCCGCCTGAATTCCATAGAGGGTAAAAAAGGAAGTGCTAGTAAAATTGGCTGAATTGTTAAGGTTCAAGGTGATTGAAGTGATAGCCGAAGTGCTACGCCATAATGCGACTTCTGCTCCTAGCTCAAAAGAAGCATTGCTATAACGTGTTAAGAATGTCTTATAGGTTGAAGTGTTTGCGTAATTCATGAAATTAGTGGTCATGACTGCTCGCTGACCTGAACCTGAAAGATAAGTAGTGTAAGAAAGGGCTTGGTTTGAGCGTCTGCTAGAACCAACCGATGAGCCGTCGCCATAAAGTTCTGTGTCTGAATAGTTAGTGCCCGTGTCGCCATTTATTCTATAATAAGCGTTTGCGCTAGTTGAAGTTTCAAAGTTGCTCACTAACACAAGGTCTGTGTAGGTGCTAGGGATTGAAGAAAAAGTAATAACTCCGCTTGAGCCTGTGCCTGTAGTAGTCGCAATCGGGGTATATGTTGAACCTGCTGCCATGATTTACCCCTTAATCCCGTAGAGCGCGAATGTAGTGCCAGAAGCAAAGTTATAGCCACCTGCACCAGCAAGAAACTTGATGCTAGTAATTGCCGCGGTGCTATACCACTCACCAGAGGACAATTCCACCAAGCCGCTACCGTTGTTATCTGTTCCAGTAAGCGAACGATGCACCTTATATTTATTGGTGTTTGCATAGTCCAAAATGTCAATAACGCCTACGCCGTAGTTGTTGGCTGTTGCGTTTGCACCTGCGCTTCTACCTGCAAGGCTTAGCGCGTTAGTTCCACCGTTTCCAGCGGTTGCACTTGCGCCGTCGCCATCGAGGAAATGATAGAAGTAATAGTTGCCGTTCGTAGTGTCGCCGTTATATTGCAAAGCTTGATAGCCGTTGGTATTGCTTCCAGTATTGCGAGCCATAAAGCGAATTTGAAGGTGCTTGTAGGTGCTGGGAATACTTGTAAAATCGACAGTAGCTTGAGACGTTCCAAGCGTAACTGTGGCAATAGACTCAAAAGAGGTCGCAGAAGCTGCTACGCCCGTACTAAAGAGTCCTGCTGTAATTGCGCCAATCATTAGGCAATGCCACCTGCGACATACCAAGTATCTGTAGCAGTCTTAATGCAGACCGCTGTCTTGTATTGAGCCAAGGTTGGAGAAGCTGCAACTGCACCTGCTGAAAAGACTGTAGTAGTTCCAGAAGTAACCGCGCTGATTGTGCAAGTTCCTGCGCCCTTGTTAAGGATAGTGATTGCTGTGCCTACTGGGAACGCTACTGATGCGTTTGTAGGGATTTTGAACGCTACTGCTGTTGCCTTGTTCATAGGGACTAGAACTTGGTACTGGTCAGTAAGGACTGCGGTGTAGTCTGCTGTCTGGTCTGCCCCAACTGTGAAGGTTACTAGACCGTTCACTGTGGACGCTGTAAGTACGTCACCTGTTGCTGCTGGTAGTCCTGATGCCATGATTCTCCTAGTAACCTAATGTATTAGTGCCGATTATACCGTAATACGAGCTACCGACAATGAAAGCGTCTGCTATCGGTTCGAGAGTCGTAATAGTAGCCATCATCTTATTTGGGGTGATGTCCCAATTTATGCCCTGGTATTGCAGGTTCTTGACGATAGTGCTGCCGTCAGGCTGTTGATTCGTAATCAGAAGATTGTCGAAATAGTCGAGAGCAATCATGGTATCTGTTGGGACTGCTGGGTCTAGCAAGTCCACCACCATTTCGTCGATACGGATAGTTGTTTCCTGACGGGTAGCAACATATTCAAGCGCGATATTGGCTACTAAAGAATCTGTCTCGGCTACGAGGTCTGTTTGAGTGATGCTATGAGGGAAATACTTATTAATAGAAGCCTGGTTATAAGCTGTTTGAACCGACCCACCCACGCGAGCAAAGTTCGCCTGGTTGATGATGAGTTTGTCGTCAAAAGAAAATTTAAGGTTTCGATATGGAATACCTGTTGTTTGATTAAATGCCACTGGTGCTTTTGCTAATGAGTTGAACACGTCTGTTCGATTCTTAAATATGGCAGTGCCAGAGCCGTTCATATAAAACGCGCCTGTTTCAGATACTTCTGCGTTCTTGATGGCCGCTAAAGCTGTGCGCTGTGTGCCAGGGTCAGCGATACAGGTATTAAGCCCAGTCGAAATTGTGCGCATAGAAACAGGGAAAGACACCTGGTCAAGAATTGAATTAATACGAGCTGAGGTGGTTTGACCTGCTGTGGCGCCCGTCACAGTTGAAATGTTGGCCATTGTAAAAAGACGGAAACCATCGGTGGCAGTAATGTCAACATAACCTGTGTCTTGGTTTACGGGATAAGTATATTTATAGTCTGTAATGTAACCAGAAAAAAGATACTTTTGGGTCGTGCTGGTTGTTGCAGATACTCGAATCTTACGTAAAGGAGCTAAATAGCCGTAATAAGGAGAAGCAGTATTTTGCGGATTAAAATAAGACTGTGGGTCGAGAACGCGGATAGTGGCATTGCCAGCTTCATAAGTGTCACGCTGGATATTACGACCACGGGTAATGCTGATGTGATAGACGTTAGGAGTAAGGTCAATGACTGGTTCTGGAAGGCTAGATGTTCCTAAAGTATTAGTCCCTAAAATGCCATATTTAGGGTCGCCGATAACGAACCCGTTATATCCGAAAGTTGCCCCTGCCGAGTAGTCAAAGGAAACCGATATGGCTGCTGGTAATGCCATTACCCGAACATACCTGCAATTCTACCGATTTGAGATGGTGAACCCGAAAGACTTGCGAGCTGAGTCCCATTTTGAATAGCAGCGATAAGTTCCTGTTCCTTAATGAGATTACCTTGAACAGTAACATTAATGATTGGAGTTGAAGAAGCTGCCACTGGGCCGATAAATCCTGGAGAACCAGGTTCGGCAGTAGGAGCTGTAAGGTAAGGAGTGAAGTTTTGAACCACGCCAGAAGTTGGAGCTACTGAAGTAGTGGTCACTCCAGTGTTGGTTGAAACAGTTGTGGTTGCTGTAATCGCTGGAGCCTTGAGGGCATCTAGTTTCTTTTGAAATTCAATAATCCAATCATCTAAAAAGCTAAATGGATTTTTAATCTTTGTGTCGCCAATGGCCAAGAAGTACTGATAAAGACCGCCTGTCGCATCTTGAGCCATAAGAATATCTTTAGACAACTTGGTAGCCATCACGTCGTTTTCATTAAGAATGGCCAACTGAAGTTCTACGCGCTTGCGCTCATCATCTGAAAGTTTATTTTTAAGAGCAGCAACCAATTCAATCTGCTGCATGTCAAAGATTGTGCCGTCTTTCTTGAGAGCGGCCTGCTTCTTCTGTTCAGCGGTCAAAGCTTTCTGAGCGGCTAATTGAGCCTTGTAAAGAGCGGCTTGCTGCTTTTCAATGGCTTTTAACTTGGCGTCGTTGGCTACAGATTTGCGGAACAATTCCTGTCCAGGTTTTGCATGAGGAACCTTAGATAAATCCTGAGCGCCTGGAGTAGATGAAGCAGCGCCAAGATAAGCCTGGGCAAAAGCGTTAGCCGCATTGCTAAACAACTTAGCGGCTTCGATGAGTCCCGTTCCAAAGGCGTCAATGATGCCACCAAGGTTTTTAGCCCCCTGAGCAGTATTACCTGTTCCACCGCTTGCAAGGATAAAAAGAGCCTGACCTGCGCTTTCCTTGAGGTTATTCATTGAAAGAGAAAGGGCGTCAATCTGTCCTGCGTAGGTGTTTAGATAAGCTTTGCTTGAACCCTTGAACTTCTTGTCAAGAATATCCTGAAGTTCACTAAATGACTTAGCCTTCAGTTCAGCGTCAGTTAGGCCGAGAGAATACTTCTTGAGAGACTTGGTATTCCCATAATATGCGCGAGCGAGGTCTTCGCTAACAGTAGCCAGGTCAACAGCTGAACCGCGAGAAACTTCAATCGAAGTATTAAGAATCGACTGAGCTTTAGCGATTGAGCCAGTCTGCTGGAGCAATCTCTGGAACGCTGGGCGAAGCTGGTCATCTGCTACTTTAGAAGTTTTTTCAAGGTTGGCGATGTAGTCAGTAATGTAAGGGTTGGCGAATTCAAGACCAAGATTTTTAACTGCGCCAGCAAGCCTTACCGCAGCTGCTTGGTCATCTGCAAAAGCCTTCACAGAAGCCTTGCCAAAGGCTACGACGGCTGCAGTGCCAAGGGTAAAGCCCAATGTAGAGCCAAGCTTCTTGGCGTTTCTTTCTAGCCTTAGAATGGCTGTATCAGCGTCCTTAAAAGCTTTCTTGCCTTTGAACTCGGAGAGGATATTTAATACGACGTTACTCAAGCTGCTCTCCTAATGTCCACAACGCTGGTACGGTTGTTAAATTTGCTTGTAGCGGATTCAAGCGCACGAACCACGGCTGCGTTAGCACGGCCCTGGGTATTAGCCCAAGCGCGATAAATAAGGCGACCAGTGTTCTCACGGGTTCCGTAAAGCTGGCCAAGATTGGAAATGAACTGGTTGCCAGCATAAGGGTTGACAGAGTGCGACTCACCCTTGGAAGCTCCGCCTGCGCGTGGGCCTACCCAGTTTTGGCCTTGACCATTCTTGCGTCCAGCGGTTTCGAAAATTGCTCCAGCTGCTGTCTTGTTCTTGATTCTTACCAAGTTAACGAATCCACTGCGAGTTGGCTTGGAAGGCGTAGTTTGATAAACGATTCCGCTTTTAATTTCAGCTGCGTTATAGATTGGGAAGCGAGCCACTCGGAACATGGAAGTCTTCTCGTTAATCTTCTTGCCATTAAAGCCAGTCCAGCCGCGCATGGCGCTTTCTGGGACAAAACTTCTAGCCTGAGCCACGACTGGTTTGAGTACGGTTCCCCACTCTTTGGTGAGTTCCTTCTGCAAGTCAGGCGCATAGTTGAGCAAAGCTCTGCGAACTTCAGAGGCGTTTCCGAGCGCGGTTGCCATCTTCTCTCGCTTTCGCTATATCTCTAAGTAATTCTACGTGGTACTTGAACGCCATTGACGGCAGTTCGATAATGGATTGGAAAGGAACTCCGTACTCATAACTTAGGCGCGTAGCCATATAAGTAACGGAGTTCCTGTCTATTCCAAAGGGTCAGATTCTAGAACCTCAACTAACTTGAGTGTTTCCAAGAATCCTTCACCGAAAGGTTTAGGCGAAACTCCAGCTCGTCGCATTGCTTCCCAGCAAAGCCAGTAAATATCGGATTGCTTAGAATCCTCAATCAGAGCTTTGTGAAAGCCCTTCTTTGCGTACTGTTCGAACTGATATTCAATTACGGGAGTAATCTCGTAATCGTTGACCTGTCCGTCTTGAGTTGTAACCCTTAGTTTTGCCATTTGTTAGCCCTTTCGTTTAATTACGCGGTTGTTACTACCAATGAACTGGTTGCATTAAATGACAAGCTCTGGGAACTTACGTCACCTGTTGCACCATTGATAGGAGTAAGGTTGTTGACCAAAAGTGTAACAGTATAGAGCGGATTGCTTGTAGAAGTAGCCGCGTTAGACTGCTTGAATGTCCAGACTACTGACTTTCCGTAGCATGACTGAAGAGTTGTAGTGATTGCAGGGCTTGATGTAAGGTCGTTGAGAATATCAAGAGTGACTGAACAAGCTTCAAGTCCCTTGATAAACTTGTGAGCTGAATCACCCATTGCTGTCACTTCGAGTTCATCGAATGACTGGTTGATTGTTACTGATGTAACGTGGTCGCTTAGGTTAACTGAGCCAGTTCCTGGGTCAACGGTAACCTGTACGCCATTGTTAAGAAATACTGCCATTTAGGTTATTCCTCGTCTTTCTTAGTAGTTGGCTTAGTTTGCTTTGTTTCGACCTGACCAATTTTAATCAGGAAGGCTTCGTTTTCTGCTGTCCATTCTTTGATGTCCATATTTACTCCCAGCTGGTTATGAGCGAAATCTGCATTTCGCATGACAATAGGTCTCCGCTTGCGACAGAGAGAACTTGAGGTTGAGATACAGTTCCAACGTTATACGCGATGGAGTCGTTCTCTGTAGCTGCGAATAACGCATTGAACATGGTTACTACAGCAGATTCGATTCCTTGAAGGTTTCCTTGGTTATCGAATAGTGGGACTGTAATCAACAGCTTAAAATGAGCTGTAGGGCCGACTGAAGCCCATGAGTCGTTGGAAGGTTCTAGGTATGGGTCATCAGGAATAATGACTACTGAATTCGCCTGGATAGTTTGTGGCGGGTATGAAAAAACCTGATAAACAGTATTAGCTTGTAAAGCCGTCGCTAAAGTCTGACGGAGAGTAGTAACCGCTGGAGTTGTCATCAGCCAATCATCGCTCTCGGATTTCGGTATGGGGCAATAAGTCCGTTGACCTTGGCGAGCATTGTATTACCTAGGCGGTATGGAGACGGTGTGTAACCATCTACTGATACGCCGCCGCTAGCAGGGGCTTGACGAGCCTGCCAGACGTCCACAGCGAGCATTAGGGCTGCTTGACGGATTGCTGGTGTAGCTGCGTAACCTGTCTCTTTGGTATCAGCGCCGAACGCTGTGCCATAGGGAACTACTTGACGATAGTTCTCGTCTGCTGGTGTTCCTGTTAGGTTATATTGAATTAAAGAATAACCCTTTGGAAATGTGTAATAAGTGTAAGGAAAAAAGTAAGTGAACAGCGGGAATGACCCAGAGCCTTGGCTCCATGGGTATGTGGCTGTAATTGTGTGTGAGCCGTTGTAAAGAGTTCCAACGTTTTTGACGTTGATTGTTTGTCCAGTAGTAAATCCTGCTGAAGCAGATAAAACTAAGGTTGCAACTTTATTCTGAATTGTGCAACCAATAACAGGAAGCTGATTAAACCAAAGATATTGATTAAGGGTGTCCTCGGCGGTTTGGCATGCCAATTCAAGGTCGCTGTCACTGTAGAGCGTTCCCACTCCGAGGACTGACCTTAGTTCGTCTGCTGTGACGTATGTGGCTGCCATGGTTTCCTTTCTAAGACCGAACAGGGGCGGAAGGGCTCCGCCGCCCCTGTCGGCGTACTAGATTTCGCTATTAAGCGAGGTTGTAGCGACGAACACCAGCAGGGATTGTGACCTTGCCTGCGCCGTAGCCGTAGATTGCTGTCTGAACAGCCATGTTTGAAACGACGTTAACTGAGAAGAACGCTTCAGGTGTTTCGAACCACATTGCAGTTTCTGGTGCAATGATGAACGCTGACTCATCGACGAGACCAGTTGTTACGTTCTTATCAACGAAGAGGTCAAGTCCGAGAACGTTACCCTTAATTGAAGTTGGCTTTGCGTCACCAGCTGCGTTGTACGGAGAAATCGCATTGTAAATTGGACGCCCCGTGGTGTCGGTGTAACCCATGATTGTTGACCACCATGTTGGGTTGACAACAAGGTTAGACGCGAAGTATGAAGAACCAGCGTATGCCGCTGCTGCTTCTGTTGAAACGTAAGAGATGAGTCCTGCGTTTGTTGCTGCAACGCCTGTTGCCTGTGTTCCCTGTGCTGTAAGAACAGCAATCATCGCTGAGTCAGTTGCGAGGCGGTATGCGCGCTCGAGCTGAATAGCAAGCTGGTCAAAGAAGATTGGGTCTGAACGCTCAAGAAGAGCCAAGTCCACAGTCTGTTGTCCTGCGTAACGAGCAAGTGTAACTGTCTCGTATGCAGATGTCATTGCTGTATCAGATGGAGCTGTTCCATCAAGAGCGTTAGCTGCAACTGTTGGAGCTACTGAAGAACCGCCGCCAGCTGATGTAACGAGTGAAGGAATGTTAATCTGAAGACCAGACGCTGGTGCAGCCATGCGTGTAACCGCATCGATTGTTGGGCGTCCGAAGTTTGTGTTGCTTACGAAGTTTGAAAGGTACTGAATTGGGTTGAACGCAGGGTTTGTAGCCATTGTTGAGTCAGTAGCGATAAGGCTACGGTCTTCAGAAGCTGCAACCCACTGACGTGAAGTATCATCGCCAAGTGCTGCCTTGATTTTGTGTTCTGTGTAGCGACCCATAGATGTAATTCCATGGCGGACGCGTGTTGTTCCATCACCGTAGGCTGTTGCTGCCTTGATGATTGGGCGTGAGGCTTCTGCAGCTGCAGCTGCCTCTGTTGTTGCGGCTGTTGTATCTTCTGACACAGTTGCCTCACTTTCTGTTTGGGTTTCGGTTTCTTCTAAAGCTTTTTCAATTTTCTGAGTTTCCTCGAGAACCTTGACTGCTTCAGAAATCTTTGCGATTTGTTCGTCTTCGATTTGTTCGATTGCCTTTTCAGCTGCGTCGTCTTCCATTTCGCCCGCTTGCGCGACAACCTGAGAGACTTTAGCGAATTCACCGAAAGCGGCTGATTCAACTAATGAAACTTCTTTCAGGACAGATGCTGTAACGATAAGAACTCCGTCTTTGCGTTCCTTAGCGTTGATTACTTCAACACCAACAGAAAGACCATCGATAAGTCCTTCAGACGCCATAAGAAGGTAGTCAGTTGCCTTGCTTGCAGCAGAGAGCTTGAAGACTCCGTTGATGCCTGACTCTGTTTCTGTAAATGACTTAGCGCGCCCGATTGGGTCGTTTGTGTTGTGCTGTGCGAGAAGCTTAATTTTTGAAGTTGCTGGAATTTGGATAGAACCCTTTTGGAAAATTACTTTTCCTGCAGAGGTGTTGCCAATCTCGCCGAACGGAACAATTTGTCCTGCGATAATGCGGCGCTCTCCATCTGCCGCTTCGATTGCACTACTGAATGTCAGGTGCATCGGTTTCATTGCTTCCATCTGGAGTTAGTCCTTCCATCTCTTTTGCTTGATTAAGGTCGATGAGTTGTAGCTGTAATAGTTTTTCTGTAACAGCTAGGCGGTCTTGAGGGTTGGCACGTAGGAAGGTTTCATCTACGGCGAATCGCACAACCTGACCGCGAGGCGTAATGTCGTCTAGTGAAAGACGGTCTTCAATAGCGTTAATGTACGGCGCTAATGTGTAAGCCATGAATTCTTTACGAGCATCAAGCACATTCTGGTAAGTTGAAGAACGGTTATGTTCTGCGTTAATCATGTGAGCAGGAACGTTAAAAGCGCGAGCAATCTGAGCAGCAAGTTCTTCAATGCTGTCGTTGTATGTCATCTCCATTGGTGAATATGAAGTAGGAACATACTCGAGAGTAGAAGTGAGATATGCAGTCGAACGATTCTTGCGAGCCAACTTCCAGGTATTAAGCAATCCTTGAATCTGATTGTCAGGAAGGTCAGCACCAGAATTCTTTAGATAACCAGTTGGCTGAGGTGATGAAATGCCAACGTTTGCAGCTTCTTCTGCCTGGATAGCAGAATTGATAAGACGCTGTGAACGAACTAGCACTCCTTGGTCAAAAGCCTGGAATGTTACAAGTGAACCAACGCCTGAATCTGGAACCTTAGTTCCGTTAACCATGTAGTAATCAACTTCTTGAGTTAGTGTGTCAAGTTTTGTCGTAACGCGGTTGTTTTGAATCCACTCGAATGAAGCAGGACGTCCGTCGTCTCCATAAACGCTGGTGACGCGCCAAAACGCTTGACCGAACATAATAAGAGAATCGACAGTCCATGCAATAGTTACTGAACGAGGTGCGCGGCTGTCTGGTTGGCGAACCCATGTAGGCATTGGAAGTTCTGCACCAGTTGATGAAGAATAAACTTCCAATGGGATACCAGCAATGGTTCCCTTAATAAGATTTAGGCACTGATTTACAGCTGGAACTGACACAGCTGCCTGGCGGTCGATTGGAGACGCCCAGTTATTCCAACCGCCCATTCCCATTGCATAGGAAGAGCCGAAAGGTGCATCATAAACAGCGGGATTGACCTGAGCTGTTAATTGTTTTTTATTGCGCCCAAAGATTGCCATAGACCGCAATTATACACTATCACCCAGTATAAATCGCTGCAACCTGTTGAGGTTTCATCAACATAGTTACAACCATTGCGGTGGAAATCGCTCCACTAATGTCACCACCGCTGCTGCGTTTGATAATTCTCCAAGAACTGTCGTTTTGCTTAACAGCGCAATTATTCATTTGGGCCACCCATACGTCTTGGCCCTTGTGAACCAATCGGCCGTTATCGAGAGCATCTTTAAGGTCTGTGCAAGCTTGATAGAACTGCATGCCTGAAATATCTTGAGTTACGCAACCTGCATTAGCTAAACGCTCTGCAATCGTCTGCGTGGCGTATTTATCAAAACATATCTGCCGAGGACGATATTGGTCAGCCCACGCTTTAATGTCGGCAGCAATTTTAAGGTCATCTACAGAGACTTGGCTCTCCCACGTCTGCAAGATTCCAACTCCGATGCGACCGTCTGGCAATATCTGACCAGCAACCAGGCTCGCATTGCGGCGAGACGGATTGACGTCGAAAGCGAATACCGTATAGCCACCAACTGGAATTTCGAGAGTGCTATCAGAGCAAGCCTCAATAGTTCCGTACGTCCATGGCGACTGTAGCGATGAAACCCACTGACAGAGCATCTCCGTCCTGGTATTTTCGATTGGAGAAGTAGCAACAGATTCTTCAAGGGTTTCCTCCGTGATTGTATAGCCCAGTGCTGGGTTAGCTTCAGCCCAGCCTTCTCGGTCGTAGATACCCCTGTGTGGAGCAGCTGAGTATTCATAAAACCCGAAAGTCTTTGGCGGGTTTTCCAGGGCGCGCTGGCGGATATTATTCAAAACTGTGCTAAAAGCATCACCCGCATTGCTAGTCAACCATATATGTGCGTTTGGTCTTGCTCTGGTTACTGGAGTCGCAGCTCTGTAAGCTTCTTCGCCCCATTCACGCAATTCGTCCAGGAATAGCGCATCTGCAGTACGACCACGGGAACCGTCTCGAGTAGCGGCCACAATATCCAGACGTCGGCCGTCTTTCATCTCAATACATTCAGTTCCGTTGGCGTAACGAATGGCCTTAACCAGCGCCATGAGGTTTTCATTACCTTCAAAGACTTGAGCAACCTGGCGGAAAGTATCTAAAGCCATGGCTCGGTTGGACGACGCAATGATGACGTTCTTAGACTCCCATTTAAGCAAGTGAGCCAAGATAACCATACGGGTGAGGTGAGTCTTTCCTACCTGACGAGCGCACAGAATGAGGTTGGTCTTGCGCACCCACATGCCAGCCTTATCGACAGTCAGTGCGTCACGCAAAACGAACTCTTGCCAAGGTAGCAACGGCATGCCAATCATTTCAGCTAAGTCAATAACGTCCCGGACTTTAGATTCACCCTTCAGCGGAGTGTTCATAAGCCTTGGTTTCGTTTTCCCCATCAGCTTCTTTTTGCGCGCCGCCATGACTAGGCCTGAATCCCTGTCGGTCGGGCCGTGAATGGTGTGTCTTCATGCGTAATCGAGCGTGTTGGAGAGATATTGCCAGG
>Ga0213921_1000331_pt1 | contig 16782 bp, 15 predicted proteins | sample McNCre2017MG_FD_165041 | JGI IMG/M metagenome (GOLD analysis project Ga0213921, IMG submission 165041) | Freshwater microbial communities from McNutts Creek, Athens, Georgia, United States - 20-17 MG | ecosystem: Environmental > Aquatic > Freshwater > Creek | place: USA: Georgia | collected...
TATTTAATTATTTCATTCTGTTAATTTCTTTATATTTCCCTTTTTCTCGTTCTTTCTCTTTGTTATTGTTTTTTTTTGGGAACCCTCTTAATATCTTTTGGAATTATCAATTTATCAGTTAATGTAGAATCTAATCTTTTCTTTTCATTTCTTGTCAATGGCACATTATCTTTTAATATTTTTTCAACTGGAATTAATGTCCTTTTTGCAATGTCTCTTAAATGTCCTTCTCTTGTTCCTTCTAAGTCTGGCTCTATTGTTGGATTTTCCACGGTATCAATTTTCAAAAGATAAGCTCGTAAATATGTTCTGTCTAAATCTTTAATTTTGTATTTTTGGCCATCAATGTCCGATATTGTGTGTACTGTTTTTGACCATCTCTTTTTATATTTTTTATCATTTCCTTTTTCTTTCAATAATACTCTAACTGTATCCCCGATTTTTATTTTTGGTCGTTCGATTGGTTTTTTTGCACTTGCAATAATATTGTTCAAAACATCAAGTACATTTTTATCATTTACTTCATTAGGTGTCATTTTAATAGCTTTGTGATAAGAATTGTTATAATTATTTAGTAATTTTGGTAGCACTTTGACAATTGTTTTTGATTTTGTTACAAACATATATTTATAAAGCATTTCTTTAATTGTTCTGTTAAATCTCTCCACAAATGGAGCATGTCTTAATGTTAGAATAAGTTCAATGTTATTATCACTTAATAATTTTTTAAAATGCTTGTTATTAAACTCTGTACCTTCATCACAGTAAATTGATTCTGGAACACCCATTTTATCTAAAATAATTTTCATTGCGTTTGTTGTTTCAATTTCATTCTTTTTCTTCATAAGTTGTATGTCAGCTTTTTTTGTAAAAACATCAATGCAACATAATCCATAGGATGCGTCATTTAAATGAGTATGTTCAAGATAAATTAAATCTATTTGAAACTCTTGGAGTGGGTACATTGGTATAAATGATTGATCATGTGTTGTTCTTTGATTAATTTGATACACTTCTTGATTTTTTAAAACTTTTGATATTTCAGCTTTTGTAATTTTATGTTTTGATAATTTTTTTGATAATTTGTCAATTCCAACAAAACCCGTGTCAGCATCATAATATGTATCTTTAATAATTTGTTCTTTGTCTGTCATTCATAATATATGTGTGTGAAATATTTTATTTTACATATTCAAAAAGTCGAATAATGATTTATGTCCTCTTCTGACATTACATGAAGTACATGCTAAATTACAATTATCTTTATGGTGGGGTAATGCGTTATTAATTCTGTCAGCCGTAATGTTACAAATAACTTTACCATCTTCTATGTATTTATGAAATGGAGTTTTGCAATAAGTGCAATTTTTATTTTCTTGTAATTTTTGTTGTATCCAATCTAAATTAATAAAATTTTCATTTTCGAATTTTCTTTTTGCGTTATTATCTTGTCGTTTGTAATTATCGATTTTTGTATTAAAATATAAACAGTTTCTTGTGTATGATAATAATTTAATTTCATTTTGTGTGGTGAGGAAAATTGTGACATTTTTTAACTGTGTACATCTAGTGATTGCTGTCCATACCCATTTTCTAGACACATAAGGGCTATCAGCTTCAAACACTGTAATATTATCTTTGATTGTAGTTCCTTGAACTGAATGGCCAGTCCGACAATATGGTAATGTAAAATATTTTTTCAAATAACTAGTTGGAAGAGTGTAATTAATATTTTCAAATTCATCTTTCATTGTGAAATTAGTTTTATCGATTTTGATTATTTTATAAACGGTATTTACGTACAATCTTAATTTTTTTGTTTTTATGTGGGTAGAACATCGAATATATAGACCTTTGTAATAGTTGACATTGTCAATAACAATATTATCTCTTTTTGGTTGTTTTTGTTTTTTATGAATTAATGTATTTATTTTATTTCGTTTGTCTCTTGAATAACTGATATTAACTAATGTTTTAATATCATCTAATTTATCTGTAGTTTTAAAATATTTCTTCAAAGTATCAATCACGGGAATGGATTTATTAAATAATTCTATTTTCATTTGATCAAATTTAATTCTATCTTCTTCATTCTGTAATCTTTTGTTAATTTTTAATGTTATAACATTTGGGAACATTTTAAAAATAATTTTTTCATTTTCATTTGAGGTGTTTTCTTCATCACCAATTGGATCATTTTGATTTTGATCGCCAGTAGCAACATATATTTTATCAGGATTCTTCAACATAAATTTATGAATTCTCTTTTTCATTGAATTGTTTGATAAATAAATTTCATCGAAACAAATAAGGTCATAACTAGATATATCAAATTGACTTTTTTCATTATTTGTTTTTATTGCATCATTGTCAAGAATCAAGTTAAGTAATTTGTGAACAGTAACACAATGAATACCCTCTTTTTTCAATGTTATGCCAAGTTCATTATATGGAACAACAAATAAAACTTTTTTGTTTTTGGCATAACTTTTAATAACATTTGATTTTCCACAACCTGCATCACCTCTTAATAATACAGTTTTATAATTCTCAATCACTTTATGAATTTCATTAGTATCAAATTCATCATTTAATACAATGTGATTTGTGCTGTTATTTTCTAAACTAATAAGTTTGTTATAAATTGGTCTAAGTGGTTTGTTAACACATTTTTTTAATAATTCCAATTTTAAGCCACCTAGTTTTTTCTCAAATACAATATTAGTTTTATTAATGTCAAGTTCTGTGTTTTTGACTAATACACAATCTGTTTTAATACCGACGACATTTAAATTGTTTTCAATACATTTCTTACATAGTTCATACATTCTAATATTCATTAAACAATAAACTAACTCTTTGATCTGTCTCAATCCTTCTGATAATTCACGTTCTTTAAAAATAGTCAACAAATAAAGATATTCTCTTTTAGTAGTTTTTCTTTTTTCTACAAATAATTTTTGTCCATCTTCATCAATTTCTTCAGTTAAGTTATCAATTACAACAATCTCTGATTTAATATTTTCATCAATTAAACGGATTTGATAATATTGAGCTTCCTCAAACGTGTGAAAAACTTTAGTTACAGCTTTTTTGTTTGTCTTTTTTTCAATCAATCCAGAAGTTTTATTAACTATGTCTTTTTTATGACTGTCATTGATAATTTCATTTTTCCATAAATTTTGAATTGCACTATTAAAATCTACATTCTCTAAACGGGTATATTTTCTAACATATTCAATTTCAAATTTAACATTATTTTTTTGAGCGAATAAAAGAACAAATCCATAACGACGACAAATGTATTTATCAAAAATAATTGTGTTTCCTACATTTTGTTTAATTCCAGTAGCTTTGATAACATACATAAAATAAGGATTTATTTCATCTGTTCCATTGTATTTTTCATAAGAATCAAAATAACCAAATACAGGAACTTTATTAATTTCAGTAAATCTGGAAGTGTATGCTTTACACATATCAATGGCACAAAGATTATCATTTTGAGGACAATGATCACCAAAATACCCAGAAATTGGACCCATTGGATAAGCAAGATCGACATTTAACACTTCTTGAGGATAATCACTCAAATATTCTTTTTTAGCAATTGTGTCATAAAATAAATTATTTTGTTTTGTGTATTCTTTGTAAATTTCACTAGAAGATAAATGAGTTTCACAATCTTCAGGAGCACTGTTATCCATAGAACGGCAAATATAGACAGATTTATTTTCAATGTTAAAAGTCAAACCGTTAATCTTTCCATTGACACACGATTTAATTTCAGGAATGACTTTGTGATTTTTAACCATATCAAATAATAATGAATTTAAATCAGAATCACATTGATAAACGAATTTAAAATATTTTTGTTTATCATTTTTTTTATCGATGATACAATTTTTTATTTCATCCAAAGTAGTAACATATGTAATCAATGGTTTGGAGTTGTCATTATCATTATCATTCATATTTCTAAACAAAAATCTATCACTTACGTTCAATCCTAACAATGATGTTTTTTCAGGATCAGTGTTAATATGAGAAAATTTCTCTTTTAATTTATTAACTTCATAAACATGATTATTGATAACGATGATACGCAACACTGAGGGACTAATATGGCTATTTAATCCTTTTTCTGGACGATATCTATGAACAATTTCCCCGTAAATATTCATAACATCTAAACCGAGACGAAATCTATCAAAGAAAGCGTGTGATTTCATAATAGATAATGCAAGTGAGTCGTTATTTTGATTGATTCCCACGATGTCACATACATAACCATAAGTTAATGCTTTAAAAATTCTTTTTTGTGTATCTTTTTTAATGACTTCCATGGCATTATGAAACGTGTTAACAATTGCAGTAACAAAACAAGAGTTAGCACGATAGTTATCATTCACATAACTACACAAATCAATATTAAATAATTGAGCAAAACTTTGAGCTTTCTTGTTTAATTTGTAATTAATAAAAATAGATGATAATACTGAATTTTCCATATCATTCCTTAATTCTTCATTTAACAAATCTATTGTTTTATTTTTTAATGATTTGTTATTTTTGTCAAATAATTTCACATTTAAATCTAATGCTTTCTTATTTACATTTACATTACGGATTGGTTTCATCAAATAGATCATATCAATATTTGTTGATTGGTTCAAGAGGTCCCATATTGTTTTAAATTTTCTATTTCTTAAAAGTATCTTTATCAATTTGTCGAATTCAGTAACTTTATTCTCATTTACATTGATAATATACTTTTCAATGTATCTTTTTTCAACACCTTTAAATGAGAAGTTTCTTAAAACGTTAAATTGTCTGTATTTGACACCATCAATTGTAATATATTTTGCTCCTACTGCTTCAATATCGTCTAATTTTTGTGCTTTGAATAATAAAATAGTAAATTGATAAGATTCATCGATAAGCGTTTTAACTATTTCATGTGTTTTAAGACCTTTGTCTAATTGTTTTAAATCTTTCTCTTTTTGTTTCAAGTTTTTAATTTTTTGGTTTTGTTTTGTTAATTGTTCACGTAATTCCCTTTTTTCTTTTGGGGTTTTTGTTTTTGAGGCTTTAACTTTGTGTTGTAATTCCATTTTTTTAATTTGCATTGGTGCTAAAACATCTGTATTGTCTCTCATCATTTCTATACCTCTTTTCATCATTTCATTTAATTCAGCTTCCATAAGACCACGTTTGAGCTTATTGTATTCGACTTCACCAAGAAAACTTTTATTTTGTTCAATTTGTTTGCGAAATTTTTCAATTTTTTTTAATTTGTTACTTAACTTGTCCGTTTTGTACATTGACATTTGATATACCTTAATAATATTAATTATGATAATATTTCTTATTATAATAATTTAAGTATATTTAAGTATATTTAAGTGCGTTTAAGTTAAAAATAAATTACTTAGATAATTTGGCTTTTAAATAGTATTTGTGATTTTGTTTATTTCTAATTACTTTACGACATTTTGAGCATTTAGACGATTTTTGAATATAATCTTTGGTAGGGAAATAACAACCACAATTATTACATCGACGACATTCAATACCTGCAACACTTTTAATCATATATTCCATTTCTTGCTGTGTATACATATTTTTTTGAATGAAATCAATTAATGTATTTTTTTGGACTTGATACAGTTCGTCAACTTTTGCATCTATGTTAATTTGTTGTTGTTGTTCTTCAGTTATTGTTTTGGGTACTGTTTCTATTTCAATCTCAACATCATTATCATTATCAAATTCATTTTTTTGCATTCTACTTTATATATATATTAATTATAGAGAATATATTTTTATAATAATATTTCAATAATTTTTAAATAATTTTCAATACATGTAATAAAATATTTTCTAAACTATAGATATAAATGGATAACATTGAAAAACAAACAGTAGAACAAATAAGCGAAATTGTTGAAAAAAAAGATGACAAAAGGAAAATCACATCGAAATCAAATATGGCAAAAGCAAGACAAGCAAAGTTAGAGAAATTACAACAATTAAAACAAATGAAACAGCAACAACTAGCAATGATATCAACACAATCAGACTCATCATCCGACAGTAGTTCAGAATCATCAGACTCAGATTCACCAAAAATTACAACAAAGAAAACAAAAAAACCAAACAAAGACAAATTAATACAAAATCATTTGTTAGAATTGAAAATGAGTATTAATGAAATCAAGAAAATGAAAGAAAAAGAAAAGCGCCAACAAAAGAAACAATTAGAAAACTTCAAAAAACAACAAGAACAATCAACTAAACAACAAATAGAACAACAACAACCAGCACCATCAAAACCAATTGAACAACCACCATCACAAAATAAAGTAGTCAAAGATATGTTAGTTAGAAAACTGATAAATTTTTAAATTCAACGCTAATAATATAAATGTCAGAAATCAAAGCAGATGATGAAAAGCGGATAAAAAAGTTAGAGAAACAAATTAAAAAATTGGATAAAAAATTAAAACGAAAATTTAAAACCGTATTGAAGAAAACTAAAAAAAATAAAAGAAAAATAAAACAAATCAAAAGAAAGAAATCAGCAAAACGAACAAAGAAAGGCAAAACAACCAAGAAAAGAACATATAAACGTAAATTACAACCAAAAAAAGAACCTGTTCAACCTGGAGTATTTGGAGTGTCATCATCTGCGGGTACATATCAACAAGTGAAAGAAGCAAAACAAGAAGCAGAGAGAGGATTAAATAAATTAGAGAATCAAGTACACGATATAGCTAAGCGACCAACACTAACAAAATCAGATTTTAAAAGATTGGAAACAATAGAGAAACAAATTGATCGCATTGAAGATATTTCAGATCGAACAAATGCAAATGATAAAAATTTGTTACAAATTGGCATGTATTTAGCACAACAAGAACGGAAGAAATCTAATAAAAATGTACCAATTGTAAATTTATCAAGTCAACAACAAACAAGCACAACACCACCATCAACACCACCACCAACACCACCACCAACAAGAGCAAATCCCCAGACATCTCACCCATATTCCAATTTGATGCAAACTTTAAGCCCAACTGTAAAGCAGGCATTACCATCGTTTGCCAATTTTTCAACACAAAAGCCTGCACAAAACTTATTATCATTCCAACCACCCCAACCACCGCCCCAACAAACAACAACCACAACAACAACTAAACCAAAACAACCAACACCACCGCCAACAACAGCAACAACAACCACAACAACAAAAAAAACAAAAACAAAAGCAAAAGCAAAAAAAGAAATCAAAGCTACTGAAATATTGAAAGAAATCAAACAAAATGTGAAACCTGCAACCAATGCACAAGGCAAAACAAGAGAAAATTTTAATTCAATATTATCAAAAAAAAAATTTGTTTATTCAACGAATCCACTAAAAGCCAATTATATCAAAAATACATTTAATTATGATAAAAATAATATCCCAAATTACATGAATAGAGGTTATCCAGAAAAACGATCGGCAGAAGAACTTTCAAAAGATTTCATTTATCATTTGTACAATATTGGTTATCCTAGTGATGTTATTAATCAACTTTGGACAGGCAAAAATAAACAAGGACATCAATTATCACAAGGGGAAATAAAACAATTATACGAAGATAATGACCCAGATAAAAACAACAACAACAATAATAATAACAACAATAATAATAATGAAGTGTTTTCTGATATTACAGATGAAGATGAAAACGATGATGAAGATGACGAAGATGAAGAAGATAATGATGATGTTGATTTTGATGATCAAGATGGCAAAGGATTAGGATCATATGGAATGTCAGATGATGAAATACTTGAAGTTATGAAACCTTACCAAGATCGTGGATTTTTAGGAGTATTCCCATATGACAAAATAAAAGACATTCCAAAATTAATTAAGAAACATCAAAAGGAAATATCATTTATTTATAATACAGATCCATCAACAAAACCAGGACAACACTGGAGAGCAGTTTATATAAAAAATAATGATATGTTTTGTCATTATGATTCATTTGGAGATGAACCAACAACACAATTTGATGAATGGGCTAAAGCAATTGTTGACAAACTAAAACCAAGAGTTTTATTAAAATACAAAATCAATCGAATCAAAGAGCAATCAATTACAACGGGTGACTGTGGTTATTTTTCTATTTATTTCTTACAAGACATGTACAGAGGAATATCTTTTAAAGAGTGTACACCATACTCAAATGTTTTGAAATCACAAAAACTAATCAAAAAGTTTAAAAATAAAATAAACAAACAATTTAATTTAATTTAATTTCTATTAATTGTATATATAGTTGCTAATTATGTATTCAAAAAGTAAAACAATTTTAATAAATTCCAAAAATCGAGTTTCTGGAACTAATTCTAATTTCATGTTTAAAATAAGTGAACTTGTTGATGAAAAATTAGATAGTGTTATTTGTTCACAATGTTTAATACCAAAATCATATTATTTAATTCAAACTGGAATAAATGACACATTTACATTAACTGAAAGCGGTTCAAGTGCTACTGTTACATTGAGTGCTGGTAACTACACATTAAACAGTTTGAAAACTAATCTTGTATCAAAATTAAATATTGCATCACCTCATTCATATACTTACGCAATTACTTACCCATCTTCAACACAAGTTGATACAGGCAAATTAACTTTTACAGTTTCAGGAAATGGATCAGTACAACCATCATTTACATTTTCATCTACATCTTGTTATGAAATTCTTGGATTTGCAATTAATTCAACAAATACATTTGTATCAAGTTCATTAACATCAACAAATGTCATTAAATTACAAAAAGAAGATTGCATAAGAATAATGTCTGATTTAGTTGATGATGGTTCACTTTGTAATATTTTTAGTGCACAAGATTTATCATTTAGTTCAATTGTTTACAAAGCCATTGATGTTTTACCACAAAGTAAAAAAATAAGGAACAGAGGCAATAACATTTATTCTTTTAGTCTGACAAATGAAGACGGTCAACCGATTGACACAAACGGTCAAAATATAGTAATTGAGTTGTTGGTTTTTAAAGATTATAATATAGGATTCATCAACACATCTCGCATGTTACAAGGTTTTATTAAATATAGTTTGATCGACAACTTTCCTGAAATTTCACCAAATATCAATGACGACAACGAAAATAATAATGTCGGATAATAGTATAAAATCAAAATGTCTGAATCTATCATACCCAAAAATTTAGATTACAAAATCAAAACAAAAACATCAAGTCGATACAAATTACAAAGGATAGGTCCATCTGAAGGAACACCGACCTTAAGTTTAACATCAACTGTTACATCAACTTTTGTTATTCCTTCTGCAGTTCACAATCATTCTAAATCATTTTTACGTTTTGATTTTACTCCAACCGCTGGAGGTGGTGGTAATTATAATTTTGTTCATTGTAATACATTACCAATCCAAAATATTGTTTTGAGAGACGAAGCAAATCAAAAATTATGTGACATTTCTTATTTGAACAAATTTGTTAATGTTGTTTGCAATGATTCAATTTCTTGCGATGAATTAGTTACACAAGATCTCGCGTCAACATCATCAGGATATTTTTCAGGTTTTAGACCTTGTAACAGTTCACTACAATACCAAGGTTTAGTTAATCCAACCGATGCGGCTGCTTTGGTGGTTGCCGCTCAAGCTCTTACAACTGAAAAAAGACTAACAAACTCAAACATTCAAATGATGGATAATGAACGTAAATATTGGATTGGTGGTACTGCAAACGCTCAAACACCTGTTTTATATTACAGAATTCCAATGAATTTAATTAAAAAATCATTTTTCAATCAAGATATCAACATTTATCACAACAGAAATTTATTCATGGAGGTTACTTGGGCGCCAGTTCAATCTTTTATGAGTATTTCCACTAATATAGCACAACCTTACACAGGTCCCGCTGTTCCAGTTGGTGGTGCAGTTGCAAATGTTTATTATGATTTAGCCATACAAACCGATGAATCAATTAATGCTGAAATAAAAGGTTTTTATAATTCAGGCAAATTATCTTATGTTATTCCATCCGTACTTACTGGTAGAATTGCAAGAAATACAGCGGGTGCGCAATATGTCGAAGTTAGAGTATCAAGAGCACACGGTATGAAATTACTTGATATTTACACTGCTCCATATCATTCAACTGAAACAGCAAACACCGCGTATGAACATTCTAATGTTGCGGCTGCTAGAATTTCAAGTTTGATGCCTTCATTAAATGATCAACAATTATATCCCACAAGAATTGACTGCGCTAATGCTGTCGGTGATGATTATCAAGCAATGAAAAATAAATTAGTTGGTTCAATGACTCAATCAAGTGACATTTATAGATATAATTGGTTTTGGCATGATTCTTTTCATGATAATGATGATGATCAAAATGTTATAGATGGTATCGATTTATCAACTGAACAAAAATACAGTTTGGATATTACTGGTGTAGGTACAACTAATTTATTTTACACGTTTGTAATTACTTCAAAACTAGCAATGTTAAGACCTGATGGTTTACTTGTTCAATAATTTATTTTACATTCATTAATTATATAATCAATATAGTCAATGAATCAAGTTATTACAACACACAAAAATAAAAAAACAGTTTTGATTTATGGAGTCGCAAATGGCGGACATTTTGATTTTCAAATTTCTTTGGCTTTTGATCCAACACATATGAAAATTAAACAAATTGCTTTCGACTTTACATCTGAAGATGGTGCAGTTAAAGATGTCATTGTACAGAAACCTCTCATATTTTCATGTTCTTTTATTCAAGGTGACCTATTTACAACAATCTACAACGAGACATCTCCTAATGCTGGGCGTCCCTGTGCCTTAAAAGAGCAATTTGATAATTTAGTATTTGAAATTAAACAATCTATCAATAGTACTCAACGATTTTACATAAGAGATATGAGTACTGCACTTAATGTACCTGTTTTTAATGAAGGAACTAGCCAATTGGCTGATAATCCTCTTTGTACTTTACTTGTTGACTTTTGGAATTAAAATATGATTCATTTGTATAGATGACTCAAGTTGTTCTGAAAAATATAAATGATGTTATTGTGAAACCTTTTAAAGTAAATCCTGATCTTCCACTTAACAAAATACAAGGTGGTAAGCTATTTCCATTACGTCGAAATATTGCTATTATTGCTCGTAAAAATTCTGGTAAAACTTGTTTAATTGGTAACATTCTGCTTAATTGTGCGAACAAAATGAGTACAGTGTTTATTATTTGTTCAACTGTTGAATTAGATAAAACTTATCAAGTGATCATTAAAAAATTACAAAAAAAAAATATCACTGTTATCACTCATCAATCACTTTATGATTATGATGAAAAAAATGGAACTCATGTTAATAATCTTGATGCAATTATGGAATTAATGAAAGAGACAAAAATAGAAGAAAATCATGACAGTGATGATGATGAAAAAAATGAACAACCAAAACAAATTATATCAACTCAAGATGATGATGTAAAAAAAGAAAGAAAACCACGACCACCTAAATTAATCGCTAACAAATTTTTTGTCGTTCTTGATGATTTGTCAAATGAGCTTCATGATCAAACAATTGAGAAGTTTGTTAAAAAGAATCGACATTATGATTGTTCAACGATTATATCAAATCAAGCATTTACTGATATGTCACCTGCCACTAGAAAACAATTTGATGATGTTCTGTTACTTGGTGGTCATAAAAAAGATAAACTTTCAATTATTTACAAGGATATCGATCCACCTTTTTCACTTGATATTTTTCTTAATCTTTATGATTATGCTACTTCCAAAAAATATGACTTTTTTAATATTAATCGTGAAGGTGTTGCTAAAAAGAATTTTAATACTGTATTTCAAGTTTAATTATCCATTCCATTATTATAAATGTCTAGTTATAAATCATTATTAAATATTGTTTCAGTTGATGCTGATGAAATTACTTCAACGTCTCTAAATGTTGACACTTTGACAGTTAATAATTCTTTGACAATCACAGGGGCTACTTTGGAAATGGATCAAGTTGATAATTCTTCAATTCAATTTAGTAGTAATGTTTTGTCTGTCAAAGATTCTGGCATAACAACCGCTAAAATTAATCCTCTTGCTGTAACTGATGCTAAAATTAATGATGTTGGTGCTAATAAAATTACTGGTTATATCAATTCAAATCAAATATCAACCGGAATAATCTCAAATACTGAATTTAATCATTTGGATGGATTAGATCAAGATTTAACAACTACATCGGGTGTACAGTTTGCATCACTTACAAATACATTGATAGTAGTAAATGACACTGATTTTTATGTTACATCACAACTCAATTACCCTTCAGGATTTTATTTTAATGGTGACAATTTATCTAGTTTTCAAACTTATTACGCTCCTGATGCAAGTGGCGAATTAACAATAAACGAGGCTACTCAAACATTAACAAATAAAGTAATTGATGTAACACAAAACACATTAATAAATATTTCAAATGTTCATATTTCACCAACTGCAAATATTGACGTTTCTAAGTTGGGAACTGGTGCAATTGATAACACTGAATTTAATTACTTGAATGGATTGAATCAAACCTTAACAACAACTAGTAATGTTCAATTTGGAGCAATTACATGCACAACTCTAAACACTGGATTAGGTGCATACGAATTATATGCAATGAATCAAAATGTTAGATCAACTGATTCACCTACTTTCAGTTATGTTACCTTTGTTGATGGAATTAAAAATTTTAATGGTTACATCATGTTATTACCTGCTTCCGCTGATACGCTTGTAGGTAGAAGCTCAACTGATACATTAACAAATAAAACATTAACATCTCCAATCATATCAACTATTGTAAATACTGGGACTTTGACATTACCAACATCAACAGATACATTAATAGGAAGAAATACAACAGATACATTAACTAATAAAACTTTATCATCACCAATCATATCAACTATTTCAAATACTGGGACATTGACATTACCAACATCGACAGATACATTAATAGGAAGAAATACAACAGATACATTAACAAACAAAACTTTAACATCACCAATTATATCAACTATTGTAAATACTGGAACATTATCATTACCAACCTCAACAGATACTTTAGTAGGTAGAGCAACAACTGACACATTAACAAACAAAACATTAACATCTCCAATCATATCAACTATTGTAAATACTGGGACTTTGACTTTACCAATATCAACAGATACGTTAGTAGGTCGAGCTACAACAGACACATTAACAAATAAATCAATTTCAGGAAGTACAAACACAATCACAAATATATCAAATTCATCTTTATCATCTGGTATTGATGCTACTAAAATAGGTGATGGTTCTGTATCAAATGCTACTTACGGATTATTATCAAGTGCTACATCTCAAATTTATGGCGCTAGTGATGTTGAAACTTTTCTTAACAAGTCTATTATTGATACATGGAATTATTTCGTTTGTAATAGTGATACAACTAAAAAATTACAATTTGCATTATCTGGCATTACAACGGGAACAACAAGAACATTAACTGTTCCAAATGCATCAACAACAATTGTCGGAACTGATACAACACAAACGTTAACAAACAAAACTTTAACATCTCCAATCATATCAACTATTTCAAATACTGGGACTTTAACTTTACCAACATCAACAGATACATTAGTAGGAAAAGCCACAACTGATACATTAACTAACAAAACATTAACATCGCCAATCATATCAACTATTTCTAATACTGGGACTTTGACATTACCAACATCAACAGATACATTAGTAGGCAGAGCAACAACTGACACGTTAACAAATAAAACAATTACTGCATCAACTAATACATTAAAAAATGATTATTGTTGTTCAATGAGTACTCAATCAAGTTTCCAATCAATTAGTGCATCAACAACAACTCAAATAACTTTTTCAACAAGTGATTATGATCCTAACAGTATGGTTGATTTAGCAAATGAAAAAATCACAGTTCCAGTTAATGGATATTATTCAGTGACATTATTTGTTTATTGGGCAAGTGGTACAACTGGTTATCGTGATGTGTATATTTATGTTAATGGAACATTGAACAGAGTAAATAGAGATTTTGGGGCTACTTCTGCTACTTACACAACTATCACTGCAAACTTAAAACTTACAAGTACAGATTATTTAACATTTTACTGTTATCATACTAATGCATCATCTATTACAATCGGTGCATCTTCTGGCCAACATACTTATGTTCGGGCTACTACTCATTTTTTGGGGGGATATTAAATTATCAAGTATAAATATAGAATGAATGATAACATTTATCCGAGATTATTGTATTACTTACATCAAAACAATTATGAGCCAGATGAATACGTACATGAAAAAATTAATATACTTCAAACGGGCAATAGTTTTTTTATTGAAAAATTTAATTTCCCCAATATTGCCAAACCAACAATATCATTACTGTTAGCTTTTAATAATGATGATGTTGAAAAATACATGAAATCTTATCAAAAAGCAATGTTAAAAAAAAGATTTGAAAAATCAGAGTTTTATGATTGTATTGTTGAATTAATCAGCGAATCAAAAAATAAATAATCCCAAGCTATAATATACCATCATGGCAAAGAAACGCAAAACATCATCAAAACGAAAACAAAGAGGGGGAGATTTTTTAAGTGACATTAGCAACGGTTTAAAATCTGCTGACAAATTTCTTAAAAAAACACAAGTTATTAGTAAGGGATTAAATACGGTGGCTGATCCTGCTGGCAAAGCACTTGCATTAATTCCTCATCCTGCTGGTCAAATTGCTAGTATGTTCGCTCCAGGTGCTTTAAAAACTGCTGGTCACATTGCATCAACTTACGGTTATGGAAGATTGCCAGTTAGAAGAAGATTAATCAATTATTAAAATTTAATTATCTCATTTTATTAATATACATATATTAGTAAAATGGAAGCTACAACAATCGCCCTTTTAATTGGCCTTGCTAGTTTAATGGTTGAGCGTGTTTTTTCATATTCAATTAAAATTAAAAAATCTGAATGTATTTCACCATTATTGACAATTAAAACTGAACAGGGTGAATCTCCAAAAAATAATGATAATAATTAATTTCCCGTTAAAATGTATATAAAATGGCAAATCCTTGGATAACTCATTTAAATGCTTTTCGTGATTCACACCCTAAACTAACTTACAAAGAATGTATGATTGAAGCTAAAAAAACTTACAAACCTGTAACTAAAAAAATTGTTGGTAAAGGTGCAATGGGAATTAAATTACAAGATCCAAATGAATTACAATTTAAAAAAATAATGTTAAAAAATGGAAATGATAATATGAAACAAACTATTTTAAGATTGCAAAACGGTGACGGTATTATTGATGATACAAAAGACTTTTTTAAAAAATCAAAAAAAGTTCTCGATGAAGGTGTTACAAGAATTAAAACGGCTTTTGAAGGTCGTGATAAAATTCCCCCTCAATGTCGTGCAGTTGTTGATAAATATGGATCCGAAGTAATTACAGGTATCGGCCTTGGTCGTACTCCTATTGATGCTTTGGCTACTGGCAATACTATCACACTCGGTTATCTTGATAAAAAAATTAAAGAAGTTGGACATGATCAATTATTCCATTTGTATTGTATTGTAACTTTAGAATCAGGTAAAAAAATTATTGTTGAAAAAAATGATTCTATTAATATCTCAACTTCAATACCATCAAAAAAAACAATTGATATTGATGTACCAATATCTAATAAAATTACTTTAGCTCAATCACTTGAAAATACACAGAACAGAATGGGCAAAGATCATTTTATTAAATATACTGCAAGTGATTGGAATTGTCAAGACTTTTTAAAAAATTATTTGGAGGCCAATGGATGGATGAAATCTGAATATAAAGATTTTATTTTACAAAACACAAAAAAATTAATGAACTCCTTACCAAGTGCTTTATCTGGTATCATCAATACGGCCACAAGTTTAGGCTCTGCTGTTGATGTTCTTAAAAATGGTGCTGGTAAAAAAAGAGTAAGAAGAATAAGAAAGGTTGTAAAATGTAAATGTGAATAAATGTAGACAATGTAAACAATGTAAACAAAAAAAATTTTCAAAAAAAAAATATTTGAACAAACTTTAACAAAAATCGAAATTTCGTTGTTTCTATTTTTGGATTTTTTAATTTAATTTAAAATCAACTGTTATAATAAATATATGGGATTATTTTCATCAAAACCTATTGTAATTGATACATCAGTTAGTACGGAGTGGGATAAATATTGTGAGTCATTACAAAACAAAAAATGTAATACAAATGATTTGACAAACAAAAGAAGAAAAAGAAAACAAAAAAGAAAAAAAACAATAACAAAGAGAAAGAACGAGAAAAAGGGAAATATAAAGAAATTAACAGAATGAAATAATTAAATATTAAAATAATGTAAACTTCTGTCGATATTATAAACTTTGTCAAATTTTTCACAAAATCCAAATCACAAAATCCAAATCATAAAATCCAAATCACAAAATCCAAATCACAAAATCAAAATCACAAAATTTGTTTTCTAAAAATTGTTAAAATCATTTCTCATTTTGAACCCCTTCCGAGGCACTTTGAAAAAAACCGGCCGAATTAACTTCCATATCACTTTTTTTCAGGGTGCGTAGTATATATTCTATCTATC
>Ga0213921_1000334_pt1 | contig 16676 bp, 21 predicted proteins | sample McNCre2017MG_FD_165041 | JGI IMG/M metagenome (GOLD analysis project Ga0213921, IMG submission 165041) | Freshwater microbial communities from McNutts Creek, Athens, Georgia, United States - 20-17 MG | ecosystem: Environmental > Aquatic > Freshwater > Creek | place: USA: Georgia | collected...
TATTGCTAAAAAGCTGTTAGCAGGGATGAATCCAGAAACTATTTGTCCATCATGTAGCTTTCTGGAAACAATAATGTAGTCTCCAGGCGGAATATCATCAGGTAAATCCGGAGATTGTGAATTAAAAGCACTTAACGTAGAAAGCTTTACGTACCTGGTTTTGCCGTTTCTATCCTCAACTGGGAACTTGATCAAGCCTTCCAGTTCACGCAGTTCACTTTCTGTTAACTCTCTTAGGCTACCAATCGGTCGAATTTGCATAATTAAAATATTTCTGTTCAACATTGATCCTAGGAGCATATCGACATAATCAAGTCATACTTGGTATATCTGCAAAAACAGTAAATAATAGCCTGTTTTTGCAGATTCAATCAATCCAGTAAAGAGGATTCCCTTCGGTTGATGCCAGAACTCCACCTAATTCGTCATTAGCTAAGATAAGTCCGTGTTTACGTGGCAAAAGATAGCTAATTAGAAAAACTGTGCCCGTGGCATCATACTCAAAAGAAAGAGTACTGCTAGCACCCCATTTTATGCTGGTTTTTGGAGGTACTAATGACTCCATGATCGCACCTGGATTGTCTCCAATATTTTGTATATTAATTTCAAAAGCACCAAAAGGTATAGTTCCTTTTGTGTTAACTAAGTCATATTTTGACTCATAAATTACTGGTGAATTGATACTCTCAAACAATGGAGTAAGACGCTTTACCAAATCTTTATTGCATTTGTAACAAGAGCAGCTCTTGCCCCCCTCTACCAAATCTCCTATTAGTAGTCGCAGTCGTGATAACGATGTAGGCATTTTTTAGCTGTTTTTTATAGTAATAAATATAATTCCATCTTCTGCTGTTTGATGGTCAATAATAGAATGGGTGCGAGAGTTGACGTAACAAGGTTTAATGCCCTCTTCATTCGCAATTACAGAGATATCCAGAGAAGTTAAGGGTTTGATATCCACTAACTCAGATAGACTGATATCAAAAAAATGAGCAATTGAGTATAAAGTCTCAACGCAAATGCGTCCTTTACCACTTTCAATCCGACTGATTGTGTAATGCCCTTGCCTAATGTGCTGGGCCAATTGCTGTTGGGTTAAGCCAGCAGACTCTCTGTAGCGTTTAACACGCCTTCCAATGATTTCAGCAAGCAGTAGTGGCGGCAAAGGAGGAGAAACAAGCATTTATTTTGCGTATTCAGCAAACAAAATATTTTTAGCAGATATCTGTTCTAGATTATATCTACCTATTTTTTTGCTCTTTATGCCTATCAACGCGACGACACCCGTTACTTCTCGTGGAGCCGGTTACGATCTTTCTTTCGAGGCAGCCACCCTCTACGTCAAACCAGCTTTAATTAATGGCTCCGGAGTTGCCAATCAGGCTGTTGCGGTAGCGGATTTAGCCACAGTTGAGGGCGATATTCGCAATGCCCTGACTACGTACCAAGCTGCGACCGAAGCCGCTCTTGAAGCCCTGCGCCGTGGCGTTCCCAAGGCTTATGCTGTTGCTGGCGTTTCGGCAACTGTCGCAGGAATTGCAGCAGCATCAGTTCCGACATATGAATCACCAGTGCCAGAGTTTGCAGATTTTATCCTGGTGACAGATCCGCTGGATGGCGGCATTTATACTAGGGCTGGCGCAATCGTCCATCGCGCTGTTGCGGATTTTCCCGCAGGCGCTCAAATCTATGTAGATAGCACCAACAAAGTCTATCGTGTTCAGGATGAGCCAACTGCAGATGCGGACGGGTTAACCATTGGGGAAATTACTTTCATCCCCTTTAGTGATTTCAATCCCCAAATTGGGGTGGATGCGATAATCACAACTGGCTCTGAAGTCGGTTTGGCTACAGGTTCAGAATTCAGCCAAGCTGGACGAACCTTGAGTTTTAGTCAAGCCACCAATGATTTACTGGGTAACTTAAGGGCAGACGTTGATGCAGAAGCGACGATCAATGCAACTCAAAATACTCGAATTGAAGATACAGAAGCTGCGATCGCCTCTCACACCAATTCAATTTCTACCCTGAATGGGCAAATCGCAATTATCAATTCCACTGCTCTACCAGGATTGCAAGCTGGCATTGATGCGCGAGTTGCCAAAGACGCAACACAAGATGCGGACTTAACAGCGCTACAAGGTATTGCGACTACCCACGGACAGCAACTTGGCTCGTTGGTCACGATTACAAATCAACAGGCTGGACAAATTGCGGCTGTTACTACTGCTGAAGCTGCCCTGGAGTCCGAAGTCGATGCACTGACAATTGTTGTTGCCAGCAAAGATACTGCTGTACTGCGAGATAGCGCGATCGCCCAGTCAGTAGAGTTAATCAAGGCGCTGCATCCTGTATTTGCCTTGAAAGCTGGTGACTCGCAGATTACCAGATTGTTTGATTCTGGCAAAAACGAAACAACTTTTACTGTTAGCGGACTGCCTCTGTTGTGCAAAGTAGACGAGGTGACTGATACAAATCGCCGCAGCGTACCAATCGCTGACAAATATCTTTCTGTTGATGGGACTGCAGCTAGTTTTGTACTGACTGGCAATATTCCATATAGCGACAACTGGTATGTATTTTTATCAAGCTATAAGCCCGTAAATTTTGTTCTTAGTTCTGGGAATAACGGGAACAATACCCAATCTTTGATGCCTGGTAGTAACATTCTGTTTGACAATGGCGCTCGCTTTGCAGTTGACACCGATGGCACTTACCAAATGATTCGCGCTGATGGCGTTCAGTTATGGAGTGACACGGTGAGCTGGAATTCAGCTAAGTACAGACAGGATGTAGGCTTAGTGTTTGCAGACATGGATGGAACGTACAGTAAGTCCATTCTCTCTGTAGATTTCTTTGAAAATGATCAAGTTATTTCTCAAGCTGAATACGAAGCATTCTAATTATGCCTAGAAACCTTTTTTTGACACGCACATCATTAGGGGTTTACGGAGCCATACTTACTGCCTGTATGGCTTCGGCTGGCAATCTTGCTACTACCTACGATACAACAGGAAGACTCAAAGCAACTGATTGGGTGTTTGCTGCAATCAGTATTGGCGGGGCGATCGCCTCCCAGTTAATTGTACTTGGAAGTAGATTAGACCCCGAACGTGTACCCACTTTTACCCCACATGGATTACCGGGGCCAAACAAAGAAGATGTCTGAAATTAGACTTAATGTACCCTACGAAAGTCAACTCGACAACAACACTGACTACTTTGGCGCAGGCTTTCGTCAGTGCAATTTTACGTCACATTTAATGGCAGTAAGATTCCTTAAGCCAGGAATTAGGGAATCTCAGTTTGAGCGCAAATGGTATGAATTTGGTGATACCACCGATCATGTCGCTGGCACTAAATGCTTGGCTTTTTTTGGGATTGATTCAGAGTGGCGAGAGAACCTGTCAAAACGTCACATCATGGATCAATTAGCCCAAGAAATTCCTGTTCCTCTAGGTGTGGCTTATAAATCATCAGGACACATTGTCCTAGCTATTGGATGCAACGACCAAGGACTATTGATTCATGACCCTTATGGCATTAGACATAGCGCACACGATTCTTATGATGTTGGCGCTAACGGTGCTTATGACTTATATACTTGGGGAATATTAGACCAAGTATTGTTTGATATTGGGCAAAATTCAGCTTGGGGAAGAATTATCAGGAAATGCCCCAATTAATTCCAAAGCTAATCCTACTAAAAGGTGAGCAATTATTAACAGAGCCTGAGTACATTATTGGTCGTCATAAAAGATGTCAGATATGCTTTCGTGACGACCCTTCTTTGAGTCGGTATCACGCCACCATTTTCAAAGACAATGATATTTATTGTATTAAAGATGGGCGAATCGGTAGATTTAACAAAGGCAAAATAACTGATGCCACTCGCTCCTCAAACGGTACTTACGTTAATGGAGTAAAATTAGACGCCACTACAGACTGGAAAAAGAAGCTGATTCACAATGACAAAATAGTTGCTGGAAAAACTACGTTAATCTTTTGGTTTCCAATACTAGACCCAATTAGTAACGATGAGGATAAGGAAACAATTACTTAGTTTGTTATTAAAATCTAGCAAGCCGCTTGGTTGGGCATTGCTGTCTGTCGTTATCGTTATTGAAATACAGCGAGTATTTTCTCAGTTAAAAGTTGACTGGTATACCGCAATTGCTGCGGCGTTGGGTATCACAGTCCCTATAATATGGGATTGGATTAAAGGGCAAATTGCAACAGTACATTTAATCGCCGAAGAAAACCGAAAGGCAATATCAAGTAAGTTTAATTCCCTTGATACCAGGATTGATAGCATTGTAAATCAAATCGAAAGATTATCAATCCAGCAACAAGTAGATGAGCAAATGCGAGAAGAGATTGTTCAATTAAGAATTGAAGTAGAACGCCTTAAGGGAGATGTTAATTTAGGGGAAAGATTGAGGTTCGTAGAGCAAATCATTTATCGCTTCACTAATGAGAAAAATACTAATCATTGAAGACGAACCTGATATATTAGATTTTCTTGGCTTTAGCTTAGAAAGAGAGGGCTTTGAGATATTTGTAGCAAGTGACGGGGAGAGTGGACTTGCGATTGCTTACGCTCAAATCCCTGACATAGTTCTCTGCGATATCATGATGTCTGGATTAACTGGCTACGAAGTTGGTGCGCATCTTTCGAGGAATCCAGCAACAGCAGGTGTTCCTATTATTTTCGTGTCGGCACTATCCAAGCCAACCGATGTTAGAAAAGGAATGGCTTTAGCTGATGACTATATTACCAAGCCCTTTGATATCCAAACTTTGTTAGCTGCAATAGAGTCACGCCTGAGAAAATCCGATCAAATTAAAAGTCAAATTGATAACTTAATTAAAGAAAAAGACAAGGAAATCAGGCAAAGATATCTGAGACAGCTTGATGATGCACAAGGGGTACCAATTACTTCTATTATTGGTATTTTTCAGTTGTTACTGGATGATTTGTATCCAGGTAAATCTATAGAAGATTTAAAAGACCAAGCAAGAGGAGGAATAATCACAGAGCGAGAGCGCTATATTTTAGACGGACTAACTGCTTGTGGGCAACTTTATAGTAGCTTGTGGGCATTTAGGCGAGCAGCAAGATGATAAGTATGCATCATGAAATTAGAACCCCTCTTACGATCATCTTACTTGGCATAGAACTTGGTCGGCATGAGCAGGTCGCTAAAGCGTGTACAAGGTTGCTTGTGGTAGCCCGTCTATGGGGCAAGTCAGAGGTAATAATAGTCGCCCAAAACATTCAAGCAGAATGCAAGCTCTTGCCATTAAACAGCTTTGATAAAATTTATCAGCAAATAAGACTCCTAGAAATAGAGTTAAGCAAATTAAATGTTTAGTAAATGTGTGATGGCTACCTGGTTTGGGGCAATCCTTGTAACTGCTGTTTGCTTGTGCTTTAGCGTAATACTATTATCTTGTCAAGATAATAGTACCAAAGTGCCACTGGAACTTATCTCACTGGCGCTAATTATCGTGTCTACAATAACATCAACAAAAATCTACCTAAAACAGAATCAAGATAAAATTTTGCTTGGCTCCACCGCAACCGAATGCAAAATCAATTATGATTTGACAAAGCAGAGAACCTATGAGATAGTTGCCCATGAATTGCGGGTTCCTTTGCAAATAATTGTCAGCTATTTAGGGTTGCTACGGCTCAACAATATCTCAATTTCCAGACAGTCCAGCGCCTATGAGAAGATTGATAAAGCTGTTGCCCGTATTAATAGCGTTGTTGATACGATGCTATTTTTAGCGTCTGACTCACAACCAGAATTTAAATCCGAAGATATTACGATCGTTATCGAAGAGGCAGTCAAACAAATAAAAGGATTGACAGACAATCTATTTGTTGTTAAGAGAAACCTTGATAAGCCTGTATTTTTAGATATTAACGAACCAATTTTTACAAGCTTTTTATACAATATTTTGTCTAATGCTATTAAATATTCTTCGACAGACAAGCCAATTACGTTAGGGATAGAACAAGTTAAGACAAGCATTATTATTCGGATTTCCGATCAAGGTATCGGCATTCCTGAGTCGGAGTTGAAATATCTTTTTAGCCCTTTCTTCAGGGCTTCTAATGCCAAGAAAATCAAAGGAACTGGATTGGGCTTAGTAGTGGCAAAAAAGAGCGTAGAGATGCATAGCGGGGAATTGTCAGTAAGCAGTACTTTGGGAGTTGGCACGACCTTTACAGCGTCGTTCCCGTTTGTAGTATAGCTAAGTTTGGAGTAAATGCAGCTACCACCAAATTATTAGCTGATCGTATAATTGCATTTTTGTCCTCTACCCCTACTAAATATGTTCTATCTGTTAGTTTGGGAATGAATGTGATTCCGCCTTGAATTATAAAAGGATAAGTTACAAAAAAATTGGGGTTGTCCCATTTAAGACTTCTTGTTTCTTTAATTCGCCAAGGTAACTGTAGCCACTCAAGAAAATAGTTCATAGAAGTTGATCCATAGGGACACCCGCAACCCCCTGCTACAACTAAGTTTCCTTTTTTTATAAAATTTCTAATAAGTTCGCTAGTCGCTTTTCCTAAATAATCTTTTTCACTTATGTCAACTACTCTCATAATTAAAATGTCGTAGGATGATAATACATCTTGCTTAAGAACTTCAACATTGCTTACTTTGAATCCAAATTGTTTAAGTGCGTCTTGAAACTCAACAAGAGGTGTATATACGGGCCCAATATGACAAGCAACCTTTTTGGCTTTTTCCCCTGCTAATCGTTTTATTAGCGCAGGAATTACCTTCAATTCTTCTCTCCCACTATAGTAATTTGAAGCCGTAACCAACAAGCCACCTAAGTTTTCTTCAATGATTGGCTCCCTTGGACGGGATTTGAAAAAGAATTCTGTCTGTTCGCTTATCAATTGTGGTGCAGACGCACTTCGTACCCAGGCTTGCCCATTACTATCAAATACCACTACTACTTCTGTTGAGTTAATGGTAGTGGCAGCGATCGCTTGGATACTTTTAGGAAAACCCGGTACATTAATCCAAATCTTGTCACGCTCGTTACCAAAGTTCAAAGCCGTAGCAATGGTTGGATTGGCTAGTTGTTTTAGATAGTCTTCCAGGCTCACGGGAATAGTTGCCCTGTTGTTTGTGGACTTAATATCTGTACTGTTGGGACTGAAATACTTATCCCAAGACTTGCTGTGAACGGACTGAACGTACCATTAATAGCAAGAGAATTGGTGACAGAAATAGTGGATCGTGACTGAATTGATGCCCCATTAGAATTAGAAATCACTGGGGTTAAAATTGCCGTATAATCTGCCATTAGCTTGTCCAAGCCAATAAAGAAGCGTTGGTGCTATTACTGACTAATATTGTATAAGTCTTGCCACCTGCTGTAAGAGTATTAGCAATTCTCGGAATACCGGAACACGCCCCCACAGCAAAATCTGATGATAGACTACCACAGCCACCCTCATTGGAGCTTGGAAGTAATTCTAGTGGGCCCGGCTTAAGAGCAGGCCTACCACTGATTTTGTTGACGTTGCGGTATTGGGTGTGTGGCAGTAACGCGATCGCACTGGTAGCAGAAGTAAACGGAAAAAGTGTTGATGACACACCCCAAAAAGTCAGTAACGCTTCCGTCGCTGGAATGAACAAAAATGGGCAGACAGCCTCATCCCATTCGTCAATTTTATTGAATGGACGTACCCAGCCTACGATATTTAATGGTGTCACCCCTTGATCGATTAGCACTAATTGCATTTCTGGATGCCTAACCACCGTAAATGTAACGGGGTTGTTAATATTCAGGGGCGACGTAAAGACTGACGCAGAGCCTGCCGCTGCACCAGTGACCGCCTTGGTGGAAGTTGACCAAGTATCGGAAAGCAACTGCGTGACAGTGAGGTTGCTACCAGAAATACTGGCATTCATTCGCAGAAATGCTACTCCTTTGGCTTTTGTAGAATCAGTCGTTACTCGCCAGACATGATAGCCAGAGCTAATCATGTCGTCTTCCATCACGGTAGTGACGGTATACGGTGCGGATGGCGTAGTATTAGTTGCAGCGGCGAAAGCTGATCTTAAGGCTGTCAAAAAGGAGTTAACAGTCAGTGGGACTGTTGAAAGGGTTGTTTGAGAGATGGTTGTTACTGGCATTTTTTAAGGAATGTTAAGACAAATTTTCAGCAAAACCACCCCGGTTTAATTCAGGGTGGTTTTGCGGTGGGAAAAGCTAACCAAGATATTCTTGGGCGATTGCAATCGCCCGCTCAAAGAAGTCTTGGTGGGGGTAAACCTTAATTTCGGCAGTCCGATGACCTGTGCCGACGTGTTTAGCACAAATTCGAGGATTAGTTCCATCATGGGTATCACGCCTGATAGCAATTGGGAAACTGATTCGGCTTGCTGAGATGATTCAATTAGGTTGGTGAGGTGAGCTTTCAAGGTAATGGTTGTGCGGTCATCGGGTGATCGCTCATTAAGGGCGTACAGCATCTAATTATGAGGGAAGACACCTGACGAATGGTGCGCCCGTTCCAAATTCTTGATAACATGATCTTTGTGTCCAGATTAGTGGATACAGCCGTTGGTTGTTCAAGCAACTCGAACGGCTTTTGCTTATATTATAAGGTGCATGATTAATTCACGACCAATCATGCAATCAAGGCTTCAAAACATAATAAGTCAGCGTAACCGAAATATTAATCGCGTTATTTGAAAGATTTGTCACACTAATTGCCGCGTTATTTGTCCTTGGTAATTCGGCATTGGATAGCGTCGGTGCACCATCAAAAATCCAAGATAGCAAATCGGGATTTACATCAAAAACCAGTCCATTTACCCTATTGGCTGGTGGCGACATACTTCTCAACAAATCAGCTTGAGCGCTGTTAATAGAATTGTAAGCTCGTACTCGTGCTGCACTGCTGATGGTAATTGTTTTGAATATAGCAACTTCAGCGATCGCTACATTGAATATTGTTGGAATATTGGGAGCAAGAGAGCCAGTTAAAAAAGTAACACTGGCTTCAGATCCTATAGAGCCAGGAATTCCTGGCTCACCTTTTGGTCCCTGAATTCCTGGCTCACCTTTTGGTCCCTGAATTCCTGGCTCACCTTTTGGTCCCTGAATTCCTGGCTCACCTTTTGATCCCTGAATTCCTGGCTCACCTTTTGATCCCTGAATTCCTTGTATTCCTTGTGCCCCCTGAATCCCTTGTATTCCTTGTGCCCCCTGAATTCCACGAGGGAGTGCAAAATCCAGCACAACGCTTGGCTCAACTCCAACATTAGTTACTGCTGCATCTAGAAATGAGCTAACAGTAGTTACTGTGCCGATTGAAACAATAGGAGTAACTCCTGGATAGCCTCTTGCTCCTTGTATTCCCTGCTCTCCCTGTATTCCACGTAAACATACAAAGCTTTTCCATCTTCCCGGTAACGCAGACCTCCCTGTTGGAATCCAAACGCGATTTGTTGGCGTATTGCGCTCTGGCTCTATTGAATACGCATCATAATAAACTAACGGCGTATCACCCCGAATTAGCGCCGAGCTGTCAATTGCCCGAATCTGTCCGTCTTGTACTGGAATCGTGTCCCTAATAGCTTCATCAATAGTTCTTCCTAACATTAAAATAGTGTCGCCAAAGCTGTTTTTAATCTTGGATAAATCAGCCAAGCTTGCTACAAATTCAGGAATGCAGTCAGGTGACGTGTGAGTGATAGAAGTTACTTCTCGGTTGCCGACCGGATAATGATAAGCTACCGCTACTTGATAGGAGCCAGCAGCCAAAACACCTATGCCATCACTTTTTCGAGAAGTTACAGATAAAGGGGTAAATAAGCAGAATGATGCTGGGGCGATCGGCAAAGTCGCGATAACATCCATTCCAGCTAAAGATTCAATTTCTATTAATTGAGATCTCCCTGGCGTAACATCAAAAATAGAGGAAAAAATAGCGCCACCGAACAGCACGAACACCTTTATTTTAGGTGTCGTAAAAACGGCTTTTGCGTTACCTGCGATCACGTCAGGATAGTCTGTCCGAATTTGCCCTAACTCGTTGCTTACAGGGTGAGTGATAGTGATCGCAAGTCGGCTATTGTCTGGCATTGCAATAGGAACAGACAAGCTTGTTGGATTGGCGGTACCAGAAACAGTGGAAACAATGGCTCTGACTGCCTCCGTGGGTAACATATTAGACCCTGGCTGTCTAATGATAATATCTCCAGCTAATGACCCACTAATGGCGCATATCTGTCCAGAAGTTTCTTGTGCTAAGCCACTAAAATCTGCTTCACCAACAAGAGGGGTATCGTACCCTTTGATCGTTGCCGAACCTGATAATCTTCTAACTGATTGACTACCAGGAACTATCCTTAATTGGTCTCCGAAATTACTAATATTATCCCCAATAAATGGCCACACAGAAGACGGAGAGCCAAGTAATCCACGGTCGTAAATAGCCACAGAAATAGTAGCGCCACGCCCAATTTTTCCCTGCAACTGTGAGGCACGGAACCGAAAGGAGAAGGAGAAAACGATTGCATACCCTCTTTTTAATTCTGTTGGTAAAAATAAAGGGTAGTTCGCTCCCCAATTGATACTTTGGCTGGCAAAAGTCCTGTCAATTTCTCCGGTAGAACGGCGGACAACTCCTAGTAGATTAAGCAATATTTTGTCAGAAAACAACACCGCATAACTATTGCCGTTACTATCCGATGTTTTACCATCTACAGACACTACAAAATCAAGAGCAGTTCCTTGTGGCAAGACTATTCCTGTATCTTCTGTCAGCCCATTGGAAAGCCACAAAGTAATGGGTGTAGATAATGTGCCATCAGCCGCATATTCGGGCATGATTACTGGATTGCTAGCCAATGTCGCGATATCGCGATCGCATCCACCAACATCAGTAGTAGTTACTGGGTAAACAAGAGGTGTGTGCGGCTTCCAGATGGCGCCGTTAAATCGATAATATTGAGCCGTATCACTGCAATAGCGAACCATGCCCAGTACTGCTTGTGTAGACGTTGGCAGTGCGCTCACGGTGGCTGCGACGCCAGATAAGACCAGGTGGGCGTCTGTGGATAGGTAAAAGGTTGCAGGTAGCGACTTGATAGCACCGTCATTTTCTCTGCACTCGTATTCGCATAATGGCTTAGTATCGGCAAGCTTGCCTGTTTTCTCTCCACAAATAAGGATCGAAAACAAGTCTTCGCCACTTTTGAAAACATCAGGAGTGATAGTGACTTTTAATCGACTTCCTGCTTGATAAACAACGGAAATCGGATCACTCAATAAGTTCAATCCAGCACGAGAACGTCCACAGAATCGAATGTTGATGGAGCCAGCGTTCAAAATATTGCCACCGGGAACAGCTTCAACGCTAATTAGATTGGCTGGATACTTGGTACGGATTGAGCCAAGGGTTGATATTGTCACGTGATGATTAGAATTAAAAATATTGTTAATTCTAGCCCGTGCTATACAACAAAATTGAATTCCCTGTTCCCAAGGCTATAAGTGATTTCTGGATTGCTGACAGTGCTGAAAATATTGATTTATTCGCAAACGGCAATTTGGTGCTGTACTTGCAGCCGGGTAGCTACAAGTCAACCTATGACCGAAGTTCCGAAGCTGGCATTAAAAATGGATTTTCTTCTTCTATTGTAATGATAGCTGGCGTCAGATACGGTTTTGAAATTACCATAGAAGATAATCGCATGGCAGTATTCCGCTGCTTGGAGGCTTTACAGGAGCTTGCAGAAACGTCGTTGGATGGATACTATCAGCCAGTAATTTGCCATGATTATGTGAAGCCTGATGCCAAGGACTTAGCTACAGGCTTCACTGTAAGATCAGGCGCTTTAATTGTGGAGCTAACCAGTGGCACAATGATAGATGAGGATTTAAATGGCAATCTGTCGCGGACTTGTTGGCAGTTTGGCTGTAGAGCTAGTTTTAAGGAAATTTAATGCTAAAAGAAATTTCAGATGTTGTTAAATTCAATCAACTATCGGTAAAAAAGCAGTTTCAATTTGTGCTAGAAAACTGCCCACAATGGCGTAGTTTTCAGTCCCCTGATGGAGCAGTAATCATGCGCCCAAAAATGGGCGAAATACAAATACTGTGGAGAGAAAGAGGGCAAATTTATGGGGATTTCTTGAAAGGGATTGCAACTCGTTTTAATCAATCTCTGCTCACTCACATCAATAGCTGTGAGGGGAGATGGGAGAAGCAATTGGTAGTCGGATATATTTCGACAAGAAATGAAGGCTGTGCAGCGATTGTAATGCGTTGAGGTATTCTAGATGAATAAAGGATTTGCACCACCCAAAAAACAACTCATTCAACGCGACTGCTACCAGCCTTATACAGCGGAATTAAAGCGGCGCTACTTGACCGACAATTCTGAATTGCTGTGCGGCACGGCGGAAATATTAATCCCAAAAAGACTATATGATCCAATCGGGAAATGTAGTAAACGTGAGGTTTGGGATTGCTTTGCTACCGCGATCGCTTATCATCTTTTACATTGTTCCGAATCACAGAAGCACGGCGTCAACCAAGTATTTATATTCGACAACCGTATTCGCTTAATTGAACGAGTTGAAGCTAATTCTTGGACTGAAGAGAATAGTGAATCAGGTGAAGCTAAAGAAATTGAAAATAGTAACTGGGAATTAATTCAGTCCGCAGCAACACAATGCCAGCTTAATATTAATTGGCTAAGAGTACCGCAAATATGCTAACTCTTTCTTCTCCTGATATCCCTGTTTCTGGCACCTCACAGCAGTGGTCAATGATTCCGTCGGCGTCCTCCGATGGCGTTCCAGTAGTGATGACGGGGAACGTGCCAATAAGTCCACTAGAAATATCAAAAGAAACTACTACTGCGGTTGTAAATGGCAATATTCAGATTGCTGTAGCTAATTCGATAGCCACGCCTGTAGAAATTGCTATCGGCACAAACACGTACTACCCCGCAGTAGATTCCCAGTCACCACAACCAGGAGAATTTACCTTTGATGCTGGTACTGGGACAGCCATAGTTATCCCCATTGATATCATTAATCCTGGCTCAATTGCTACCTACACAGGATTGCAGGAGCGGTACATTGGGGCAATTCCTACCAATCAAATCCCATCAGAATATTACCCCCAGTTTTTCCGAGACTGGAATATCCAGGGTGATATTTCTTTCAATCGCAGCTTTAAAGGGCATCCTTCTGGGAATGTTAAATTTGCTGCATCTGCATCAGAAGAAAGTCGCGTTCGTAGCCAGTTAAAGAATGGAACAAAGCTATTTTTCAATGGGTCTGGATACATCACGAGTAATCTTCAGATAACACAACTTTCAGATGGTACAATCAAAAACAATATTATCCTTGTTCAAATCAACTTAACTGGTTGCTGGGCATCTTTTGGCTCGCCGCCGCGATCGCCTTTAGATAAGCCAGTAAAACTTAAATCTTTAGGCGTGGGAACAGGTACGATTAGCACAATGGCAAGCCGTATTGGGGTTACCTATTCAGGCGCACCTATCAATATCAAATTGCCTACTAATATGCCAACTGATGCTGTTTCGACAGTCAGAGCTGAACTGGAATCACGGGCAATAGTATCAGGAGCATTCCCTTATTACAGTAACGGAAATGCAATTGAAACTCGTGTTTTTGGCAGTACTAGGATGCATTTTCTGTCTGATGCGGATGTGCTATCAGAAACTATTTCGTACAATTTACCTGGCTTTGGATACAACTTTGCTGGGCTGCAATTAACCCACGAGCTAAATGCTTGCGTGCTCAATCTAGCATCCGATGGGGACAGCGCATCAGGTGGTGATGAGACTTTTACGCTAGTAGAAGGCGATCCTTCCCCCAAATCACCTCCCAAGATGCTGGGAATGGCTCCACCGGATCGGCAAATGGAAGCAACAGGGGAATGGGGAGAATCTTCTCTGGGATTAAGTTTGCGAGATCCCAGTATGGCTTACCCTTCTGGGCCCACCAAAAGCCAAACAATCACGACATATGTAAATGGAACGGTAACCAAAAAACAAGAAATTGTATACGGCTTCTGTTTTGCCTCAGTAGATTTATGGAATCTCACCCCCAGTGGCAACACCTTTGTGCCGCAATACGCTGGCGGTGGAACAGTCGATCAGGTGTACTGGAAGAAATGCAAAGACGTAACGACAACACATAATTTCACCGCTTCATACGGCTATTTGCAAAATACCTCTACTCGTGGTTTTTCCAAATACCGACACAAAGAAGAAACCAATGCCAAAGAATCTTTGATGCTTAGGAAAAAGATTCTAGATGCACAAGCTACAGGGGGACTACCTAAAGCAGAATATGATGCTATCCAAGCTGAAATTGAAATGTATCGGACATATGTCGATTTACCTGTAAAAGATGAAACAATTTTTAACTTGGTGTCCTTTCGGGCATACTACCCTGACATCCCAGAACCTGATCCAGAGGACAAGAATTACATTGAGCCAATGTTCGCAAAAAAGGTAGAACGGAGTGATTCTAGTTATTCCTTGAAACCCGATCCATCATCTACCAAAGAGGAACCAAAACCACCGCTATCGACAGGGAAAAGCTTCAAAGAAACAACTGCAATTGAAATTGTCTACCCACGTGTTAGTGCTAACAAGCCGCTGGAAATGTACAAAGTAAAAAAGGAGACGTACAACAGCGAAGGATCAGGTTTTCAGAATGTACTTCATATTGGCAGTTCTAGTGAGGTTAAGGGAAGGCCTTCGCCACATCAAAGACTTAATCTTTCCGGAACAAGAGAAGCCAAAACACCATCCTCGCCATTGTTCAAGTATCGGCTATACACTCCTGGATTCACCCCGTCTGAGTCCGATCCTGACCAAGGTAGTATGAGTTTCCCAGATGTGTCGGATCCTGAGATCGGGCGAAAAGCGGCGCAGTCCCAAATTTCCATAGAAAATAGCCAGAATACCGAACAAATCACTACCAAGAAGGTGATTTGATATCATGGCGTGGTATAACTTATGTAATATTTACTATCAAAGATAACCAGAAGATTATCAAAGACAGAGGAATAATTAAAATAATTAGTAGTAGTTTTGAGATTACAATCGGGCGATATTTAAACGTTCCGGTAACAATGAAGCAATCCGAAGTCAAAAAACAAATATGACAGACCAGGAATTAGAGCAATTTATCAGTATCAAGCTTGGTAAATTAGTACCAGTTGTGACTACTTTTAGTAGCGATGTGACAGAAGGTGGCTCGTATCAATTAATTAGATTGGGAGAAAAAACGGTAAAGTTGCCTATTATTGACAATAGAGCAGTAATGACGACTACGAGCAGCTTTAGATAGTCGGACGGGATACAATGATCGCCCATCCTGTGTCCAGTGGAATGTCTCCTACTAACCAGATTTCTAATCCAGTAGAAGACGCTCTGTCATGCGGTAATGGCATGCGATATCCTGCGGGATTTCTAACAGAGCAAAGTTCACTATATGGTGATAACTTAATAATAAAATGGGTGATATTTGTTATTGGATTGTATTGCCTCTGGATTCTATTATCGTTTGAATTCAGTAATATTCTTATTAAGCAACACCCAAAATTATCAGATATGCCATCGCCATTAATATCTGAAAATTGGCTTTTACCATGAGTTAATAATGTCCCCATGATTAACTCATGGTAACAAGATTGCTATTGAGAATATCGTACCCGTGGCATCGTACTCAATTGTATCTATCAAATCCTCTTTGGCTGGTGCCGTAAACGTAGGAGAAAAACCACCAGCAATGATTTCCGTCCTCACGCCAGAGGTAGTGACATACCCAGATGCTGCACCTTCATTGCCTATACTTACGCTTTGGGTTCCAACAATCACCCCGACACCAGTCACCCGCAATAACTTCGGCTTCCAGATTTTTGGTGTAATCGGTACTGGTTTAATTACAGCAATCAGGTCTTTAATAGCTACAGCTAAAGATTCAATCGCTGGACTTTGTGCTGCGATTATAGTCTCCGCTAATGCTGCGAGCGTCTCTGGGGGTAAATTAACGTCAACACCGTTAGAGCTTATCTCGTGGGCGATCGCCTTCCCTACAGCTGCACCATCAATATCAAACTCACCATTCCAAGGTAAGAAAGTGTCGGGATTGCTCTTGCTAAGCTTGTAAAGGTCGGCACGTGCCATAATAAAATAGCCATAATTATTAGTGCTATTAATATACCTGATTTTCAGATGAAATCTTGGACTAAGGATCAATGCCGTGATCGGTATTGTCGTGGACAAATAAGCCTGAGTCAACTAGCATATGATTCGGGTGTACCCAGGCAAACACTTGCTGGCTGGTCAGCGTCCGATGGCTGGGTTGCACATCGAAAACGGATTCAGACCGAACTCAGAACAAAATCTGATGAGAATTTTATAGAGCAAGCCAGTGAACATTTGTCTTCTTTGGCTATGGCTCATTTTAAAAGTTTTTCTACCTCTCGAAACGTAATCGATACCTACTTCAATTGGCAATCAGATCGGCTTAAAGAAGTTGCGAATATCCCAGAAAGATTAGAAGCCGAAATCAAGTCGATAAATCCTGTAGCCGTAAATCATTGGTGTACAGCGCTGGAGCGTGCTGTGAACG
>Ga0213921_1000344_pt1 | contig 16062 bp, 20 predicted proteins | sample McNCre2017MG_FD_165041 | JGI IMG/M metagenome (GOLD analysis project Ga0213921, IMG submission 165041) | Freshwater microbial communities from McNutts Creek, Athens, Georgia, United States - 20-17 MG | ecosystem: Environmental > Aquatic > Freshwater > Creek | place: USA: Georgia | collected...
CCCATATCATGTTATATCATACTAAATCATGATTGGCTTAGTATCATAAAATCTTCATCACATTCACTTTTCATGATGCTTAACTAATCATCAATTTTGCTGAACTTATTATAGAATGTTGTATCTTTTTCTATTCCAATAGCGTTTCTTCCTATTTTTACTGCTGTTTTACATGATGTAAAAGAACCTGCTGTAGGGTCTAAGATAGTACCTCCTTCAGGACAATATCTTTCTATTAGCCATTTATATAATTCATCAGGTTTTGCTGTAGGATGATTTCCTTTTTTCTTTTTATTCGCAATTGTAATAACTGATTTAACGCATCGAACTCCAGCAGGGGTTGTTTTACTTAAATTTGGTAAATCTGAAATAGGCAAATAATTTGCAGAACTTCTACCACCACCACCAGCAGGAAAATTTCCGCTTATATCAATACGATTATAGTTTGCTCCTTTTTTTGCGAAAACATAGATATTCTCATGTGAACGCATAGGCATTTTATTTGCAGTTAAAAATCCAACAGCATTTGTTTTTTCCCATACTAAATCGTATCGAAACCATTTTTCTTTACTTTTCATTAATTCATAACCAAAACGAGTATTACAAAAATGTATAACCGGAGTATGTTCATTTCGTGATAGTCTTTCTACTTGTTCCCAAAACTTATCTAAATCAATTGGATTGTCCCACTTGCAGCCACCAAAAGCACCATCTGTTCCAGGTCTTGGTGTACCTCCTCCTTTTTTATGTTCACCCAAACAACCATAAGGTAAATCACAAATGAAAAGGTCGATTGTGTTTGCTGACAAATCTTTCATTATATTAAGACAATCTCCATTATATGTTTTGTACATTCTACTTATTACAAAGTTTTCCAATTGTCAGCACCTGACACACGAAGTTCTCGTCTTTCTTTGCGTTGCAGCACTCGTTGTTCTTGTTCTTCTTCTTTTTCAATATCAGGTATATTTCCTCTTCCTTGTTTCCACCAAAAGCGATAATCAAGTCTACAGAAATCACATCCTCGAGACCCTTTGAGTTCAATTGTTTCAGGGAATTTATCCAATCCTTCGCCGTGCTTATTTATATTATAGCATCGGGGACATCTGACACGAAAGCGAATGGACCAACACTTAAAATAATTATCATAGCAAGGCTTCAAAATACGAATCACTTCAGCGTTCATTTCTTTCTAATGTATATTTAGAAATAAACTTTTAAGTAGGGGACGAGTTGCATACCATTCTCTACTCATCCGCACTTTGCCGGAAGTTAATACAAATGCAGAACCAAGAGGAAAGGATAGTCTTCGTTTCTTTCCCCATCTATAACGCATGATTTCAATTTTATGAAATCGGTGTTCATCTTTATCTTCATAATCCATCTATTCTTACTCTCTATTTTTCCATTCAAATGCTATTTCAGACATAGTCATTCCTTGTTTGCGTCTTGCTGCTACAAACTTGTTGTATTCAGAAGGTGGTCTTTTGGATTCAATTTTCACAACTTCTTTCGCAACTCGTTCGCCTTTTGGTTTTTTGACTTTCTTTGTTTCAGTAAAAACCATTTCACCTGTATTTTCATCAATTGTTGCATTTCGTAAAACAGATTCACGAACAGGAACAGTCTTTATAGGTTTCTTTTTTGGTTTTTCATCAACTGTTTCTACTTCTTCTTCGACTACAGTTTGACGAACAGGTACAGTCTTGATGGGTTTCTTTGCAGGTTTTACTAAATTTGTGATATTCGGTTCTGCAGCCACGCCTTCAACAGGTTCACGCACAGGGACGGTTTTGATTGGTTTTTTCTTGATTGTAGAATATTCAGAACCTGAACTAAAAGGTTCGACGACTAAACTAATCGGAACATCAGCAGAAGCGATTTCTCTACCAACCTCCATTTTTGGTTGCATGAATTTTTTGATAGAGAGTTGTTTACCATCAGGAACAGCACTCATAGCGGCTTCAACGGGTTCATCAACTTGTTTTACAGATTTTTTAGCCTTTTTGCGACCTACAACATCAGAAGTAGATGCAGCGACGGGATGGTCAGTTTGAACTTCTACAGACATCTTAGCCACATTTGCTTTCTTCTTTTTAGGATGCATGACTTCCACAAGTTCCATTCCTTCCATCGTTTCTACATCAGCCATTCGTTCAGGTGCTTTTTTTGCTCCAATCAAAGTTTTTTCACCTCCACCTTCACGAACTCTTTGGCTTGGTCTTGTGCGAGAAACTTCAGAAGCCCCTAAGACTTTTGGCATATCAGGAACAGCACGACGAATATTTTTGACGGCATGTTGTTTTTCAAATAGAATTTCTTCTGCACTCAAAGTTTCTCCTGGTTTTTTCATTCGAACATATTCAGAAATAAGACTGCCTCGCTTCATCTTTGAGACCGGAGGCATATATTCTTTTCTTGCAGATTTCAAAGCCTGTCGTAATTCTTTCACACTCATGGTGTCAATATTCTTTACCATCCTATACTGATAAGAGAGAAATTTTAATTTCAGGTTTTGTTTCTATTTTTTCCACTTTTCGTTCGGGTTCTTTACTTGGTTCTTTGTAAATTTGTACAGCATCCAAACCGTTTAAGATTTCAGGAATTGCAGTCGTGGTTTTTGAGAATTCCTTTTTAAAATTTTTGATGACTTGTTCAGGCAGTTGAGGACTTATTTCGTTCATCCTATCACCTTCTTCTCTCACAATTTTAAGCAGGTCTTTCGCTGATAATCTTGATTCTCTCGGTATAGATAATTCAATCATTAACCATCTGTGCAGACGAGCATAGGATATAGCACTTATTCTGTGAGCCTCAGATTTTTTACTGAACCCCCAATAAGACGCAAGAGTATTTATAGTGGCTACTGCTAATGAAATAAATCCTATAAATATTTCTGAACCTTTGAAAGGCAACAAATTAGCACCTGCAAACGAAGAAGCCGAAGCAAGACTACTAAGAATAATACTTGGTATAACAAACCAACTATTCAGTCGGGAAGTATGCCTTTCTGCTTTGTCATGACTCCAACGAAGGGCCAAACATTTTTCGGCCTCTTTCGCAAGTATACGCTCTAAATTGTCGTTGTATTGTATATTATCACCTAACTCCATCTATTCAGGTTGTACTTTCTTCCTTCTTGGTTTGACTACCTTTTTCTTCTTTTCTTCTACAACAGGTTCACTAATGACAGGTTTCTCTTCTTCCTTCTTGGCTTTCCACATGCTCAAAAGTCGGAGTAGACACATTTCTACTATAGGTCTCCAAAAGTTGTCCAGGCAATCGTATGTGTTCCACCTCCAGCGTTTGCCCAGTACAAAGTAAAAGTATTTCCAGCCGTAATATTCAAAGATAATTGAGCAGGTGTTGTATCTTCCATAGTGATTTGTGCAACATAATTTGTATTTGCATAGGGAATAGGTAAAATAACATTCGAACTTCCTGAAGAACCCGCTACTGATGTAATTTTTCCATATTGAATAAAAGGCTGACGAGTATTAGCGATTAAGTTTTGGTTTTTCTGAGTAATTGTTGAGGCTTGATAGAAAGTAAATCCAGTAGATAAAGTAGCAGGATTACCCGCTCGTCCATCCATAAACAAAATAGTATCAGCATCACTTTGAAACTCAATTGTAGCACCATAAAATTCTAAAGGCATGGAAATATAACTATCCCAAAATGAGCCTACATAACCTACTCCTCGTTCAACATCTGTTCCCATACTCAAAGTAGTAATTGCTCCTGCATTTTGTGCTTTGCCTGAAATAGCAATCTCTGCTCCTCCTACTGCTGTTGGTGGGTTGTAATCATATCTCATGAATTGATTAAAATATCCTGCAGAGCCTGTAGTTTCTCCACCTCTTATAGAGGATAAGTTTTGGAAACGGATTTTAGAGCCTGAAATAGACGATACATTCGAGAGATTTGGTGCTTGTAAATATCCTGATTGAGGAAGACCAGCAACAGTCGAAACTAATTGAGGCGTGGAAATATATCCAATACTTCCTAAACCTCTGACGGTAGATGTTAATTGAAGAGAGGAAATATAACCAATACTTCCTAAACCTTGCGTTGTGGATGTCAACTGTTGAGCGGTAATACCTGTTGCAGGAGGAGGATAGGCTGCACCATTAATTGTATTAACTCCAGTAATTGCTCCAGTACCTGTAAAGTTCAAATTGTTCAGATTGCTAATAGCATTAGAACCAGTATTAGACATGTTGATGAGTTTCGCATTTTGAATATCAGCGAAAAAATCCATATAGATATGTTTTACATTTGACAAACTGACATAACATTTATTGGTTAAATTGACTGTTCGTCCGTGAATATTAACATCACCATTTGAAGAAGAAACACCATCCCAGTAAGGCTGTATATCTAATGCATAAATATTGGAAGGAATTTCTACACCACTTGTTCCATAAATAAAAGTCGTTCCAGGAAAATTAGGTAATATAGAAGGAATACCAGCACAAATATTGACACCACCTGTTCCATAAATAAAATTGTATCCAGCCAAAGAACCAATCGAAGGAACTGCTCCAGCGTATGAATTAATACCTGCTGCACTTAATTTTATAGCAGAAGTAGCATTAGATAATGTTCCTAAAGGTGTGTTTGCAGTCAAAGTAATAAGTCCACCAGTTCCCACACCACCTGTTGTTCCTCCATTTGCTGTCATGGCGATTGTTCCGAACGAAGTCCCTCCATTTCCAGTATCAGCCAAAATATTAACTTTTCCACCTAATCCATTCTGACTTGTAATGTTCAAATCAGGAACAGCAGAAACATTTAGTCCACCATCAGCATTTAGATTTATACTTCCTGAATTTACACTCACAGTATCATTTACAAGACCACCATATCTTGTATTGATATTAATATTGTTATTGGCTACAATATTACTTGTATTTGATAAAGCATAACCGCTCATGTTGACTGCAGAAGTTGCTGCGTACTGAGACCAGTTAGAACCAGGAGTAAACGGTGTTCCATTAATAGTTGTCGCTGTTAAATTGCCTGTCTGCATGGAAAGTGAACTTACATTACTGAAAACAGCATTTGCAGTATTCCCTATTAAATCATTTTGAAGATTAATTGTGGATGCTGTCAAATCACGAATAAAAACATCAATAGTTGATGCAAAATTAATAGTAGTCTGTTGATAAACTGTTAAATCTGAAATATAGGCTGAACTGATATTGGCTTGATTGACTGCTAAATTGCTCGAATTAAAATTAATTGAGTTTGCGGTTTTGATGTTGATTATATCATAATTGCTCATGTCAATATTGGAAATAGCAGGATACAAGGCCCAATCTTCCACATTTGACAACATAGAAGTAGTAGCGATAGGAACTCCATTCAATAAAAGTTCGGTATTGTTGGCTGTTAAAAACGCATTATCTAAACTGATTAACTGACCCACTAATTCTTGACAATAAATAGTAGAGGTGTTAAGTACAGGAGTAATAATAGTAGAGACAATAGAAGAAATGGCTGCAGGGTCTCCTGCTTGAAGTGAACTTAGCAAAGAATACGGAATAAAATAGGGTGTTGCGTCGTCTTGATAAAGTTTTGTAGGCAAAATATTTCCTCCTGATTGAATATTTGTTGTTTGTAAAGGAATATTTTCATTTAAAGAAGGAGTTAATGATAAAAAACCTAATTTAGGAGGTTCATAAGGTGCGATATAAGGTGCTGCAACCGGAATAATAGTTGGAATTATTGGAGGTGGTGAAATTGTTGATACAAACCGCCTTGTTGTTCCATCAAAAGAAATCACTTGTGTATTCGTCGAAAAAGCAAGTAATTTTGAGCCGAATTCATCTTGGATAGGCATTTCTATATCATACAAACATATTCTTTTTTAGTTAAGTTGCTGAACAACATAAGGATTAATAGCACTACCACCACCCAAAACAGCCATAGTAGCATTAGAAGCAGCACCTTGAACATACATGTAGGCCACAAGAGGTTCGCTTGAGGTAGTAGGAGAAGTTAGAATACTGTTTAATGAACCATTTACAAGAGTTTGTGTTTCTCCTGCTGCAGTTTTAACAGTATAGACTGTATTAGGTGTTCCCTGAGTTTGTTTTCCTACACCGAAAGAAATATTTGCGGCAGCATCAGCAGGGGCGGCTGTAATATCTCCACCGAAAGGAAATTGAACATTATAAGCCTTTCCAGCCAAGAAATTAAAATTATTAACAGTTGAAAGTAAAGGAGTCCAAGTCGAAGTAGGAATAGCAAGTCCTGTGCGAGAATTAGGGTTAGTTGTCTGAAGTTGAACAAGATTTGGAACTTGCACACCGTTAATAGTCGATACAGTAAGTGTGGATAATGAAGCATTACCAATACCGCCGGAATAGGGAATCCAATAAGGTGTGGTGGTGTCTGAGTAATAGTTCTTGGTAGGTAAAATCTTGTCGTACGAACTCATTATATTTAGAACAAATATTTTTTTTTACTTTGTAAAGGCCACAGCAATCCAATTAAAAGTCAAACCTACAGTATTTGCTTCAATACTAAAACTTGCTCCGTCAATAACAGAAACAGACCAAGAAAAAGTAGGAGCAGGATTTGTAGGATTTGCTACTACGCTATAATCTGAATCAGCGAATTCAACAGGTAAATTAACAGTTCCTGAAGTTCCTGCAATTGTAGTTTGTCCTGATTGAATAGGTGGTCTGTAAGGAACAATACCTAAAATATTACCTGCACCATCACTACTAAAATATACACTATCACCTATAGGAATAGGTTCAACATCTTGTCCAAAAGTAAAAGAACCTTCTTTATTAACTTCTCCATCACTCGTAGTAATTGCAACAGAACCACCAGCAGGTGAACCGTTAATATTGATGACATTCAATTCGGGAACAGTATAGGAAACGCCCGGAGTTTGATAATTTAGATTACCTAACAACTTATCAAAGTTTGCATTACCATAGATAGGGTCTGTCATTATATTCTACACAAATATTTTTATCAAACATCATTTAGTCTACTCACAAAGACTTTATCATTCAAATTGTCAATAACGAAAAAACCGTGATTGCGTGTGATATGTTTATATACTTTAATCATATCATTCAAACTCATATCAGATGGGAAAGAACTACGCAGATATTGTTTGATGACTTTCTCGATTGCAAAATCTGAGCCTAATTTGAATAGGCAGATGAAGTTAATGTTGGAACGACCGATACTGTTAAAAATACTAAGTTCTTGACCTGTTATGATAGTACTCAAACGGTGATTACGACCAATTGTTAATAATTTAATAAGTTCTTTGTTGTTCTTCTTATCGACGACATCATCAATAATATGGAGGAATTTATAGTAGTTTTTGGTTGCTCCATTAATCTTTGAAGTTTCAGAAATAAGTTCAGGAGAAAAGAATGGACAACATGCACAACCTTTGGCTAATGGTTTATAGATTTCGGATTGATGACTGTTTGTGTGAAGTATACAGACATGACCCTTAAAAAAGGTTTCGTATAAATGCAACATCAAAGTAGATTTACCGCTTCGTGTTGCTCCTAACAATAGGAATGACATGCCGAATTTATCATCAGGAGTATTTAAAGTATCTATATTTGCGGATTTGAACATCTGCACATGATGACCAGGATTTATTTCTTCTTCTGATGTATAGGTTTCATCTACATTATCTGTAGATTGTCCCGTATGCCCTTTTTTTGTCGGAGGCTGAGGGGAAAACTTACCTGCTTTAACATCTTCGGTCCAAGCCTTGCCTAACTTCTCAATCTGTTCTCGACTATAGCGTTTGGTACTGAAAGACTTGTGTCGTTGTCTGTGAGTTGCAGGGTCAATCGCTGAGAAACGAATAACTTCAAACATTTGCTCTATATAGTAGTAAACATAATATGGAACACAACCGTTTCCTTATGGACTTTATGAAGATGAGAAAAAATTTGAATGCTGCACCAACTATAGTCCCTCCGACTGCTCCGACTGCTACGGCCACATCTACCAAAACAGCATTAGTGCCTACAGGTGTCAAAACCGAAAAACCTGTTATGGAAGATGACATAACCTATCGCAAAATTATAGAAGATAAGCCTCCAAAGTCTGAGGTATTGCAATACTTCAGAAATAGGATTGAAGAATTAAAAGCAGAGAAAGATATTTAATACTTTGTACCTCTGATGTGGGCCATACCCATAGCCGATTTAGTTGCAGAAGGTTTGACTTTCATTAAAGGAATCTTATCACCACCTGCAGGAAGTCCGGGAGCGTGGACTTTGTGAGAAGGACGGGTTTCGACTACGATTCCATCCATCATAGCCTTTTGCTCTCCGGTTAAGGTTGTCATGGCTTCAATATTCACAATTCCGGGCATCATTTTTCCTTCCCGACGATTGACTGCAGAAACATTAATTATGTGAGGGACATGAAGACTCATCTTATATTTTAGGGAAATATTTTTTTTGTTTGCCTTTAATATAATGCAGTCTGATATAATCACTCATGTCCAAGATGCCGTTCGTCCTGGTGAAGCCGTTGATATGTATTACAGCAATCAAGAAAATTCTGTGAAACAAGCACACCCTACGACCGTTGAGAACCGTTATTTCCTCAACTTGCAATCTACTAATTTCGGCTCTGCTAATACTCTCATCTTCAATCCCGACGAAGGCGTTGACCATTTGGTATTAACTCTTCAACTCCCTGCTCCTGGTGCGAATGCTGCAGCCGTAAACTATCAAGGTCTTGCTTTGAATGCTGGTTGGGGTTATGAAGCCATTCGTCGTGTTGGTGTTCGTTATGGTGGCTCTACTTTGTACTATTTCAGCGGCGACCAAATGTTAATCGATATTCTTTCTGAGTGCGAAGACAGTCAAAAGAAACAAGACATTTTCAATCTTGGCGGTGCTACATGCTTAGGAACTGCTGCTGGTTCAGGAACTTTTGCCAATCTTGCAAACCGTACTGCTTATGTCTACATCAAACTTCCTCACAACACTCCTTCTGCTCAGGAAGCCAACTTGCCTCTTCCTACTGACCTTTTGACTTCCCCTGTGCAGGTCAATATCGAATTCAAACAAGCCTCCGAAATCTTTATTTCAAATTCTCTCGGTGGTGCTGGTGCTTCTGCCCTCCCTACTGCTTTCTCTGTTGCAACTGCTCAGTTCAAGCAAATCCACTTCGACGACAGAGGCGAACAACTCGCTCGTAAGGTAAATATGTCAGAGATGGCCTATTCTTACCCTCTCAAGTCCTTCTCTCAGGAAGTCTTCCGCATTCAGAATGTACAAGGTGGTTCTGACCAAACGCTCACTTTGACTGGTCTCCGTTCAGGAAACTGTCTCGGTGTTCGTGTATGGTGTTCTCCTACTGGTGCTACTGATGCCTGGAATTATGTCGTTCCTAATGGTATTAGTTTGTCAGTCAACGGTCTCATCTATTTTGACTCTCGTAATGGACAACAGCAACTTTGGAACTTGTTAGACCGCAAGAGTTCCGCTTCTTGGACTGCTGATGCAATTACTGTCGCTGGTGGAACTGCTTTCCAATCTACTCCTACTACTGCTTACTGGACTTGGATTCCTTTTGCTCAGCATTCTGAAGTATTGGCTGGTGAAACTGAACTCTCTCACGGTCTCAGTCTCATGAACTCTATCGTCAACTTGACAGTCAATCTTCCTAATCCTGGTGGTCAAACTCCTACTACTTACACCATTACTGCAGAGTATCTCTTCAACTCTACTCTCTTGTTCTCTCGTGGTTCTTGCGAGTATGTTTTCTAAACTCCCGGTTTTCAAATTTTTTCTTTCTCCGGCTTAAAAAACTTTTTCTAACTCTAATTTAGAAGTAGAAAATGTCCGGCTGTTTGATTGTTGACTCTGATGACGAATTCGTTGCAGTACCTACTAAAAAATGTAATATGGCTTTTTGTGAAAACAGACATTCGAACAACGGCTTCTTTTGTGATGCATGTATTGAAAAAGATAAAATAGCCGTTCAGAAATATTTAGAACAAAAGGAAAAATATATTCAATACAAAGAATCACAAAAAGGTTGCGTAGGTTTTGGTAAATACAAATATAAAACTGTCGAATGGTTAATTGAACATGATAAAGGGTATTGTCGTTGGTTGATAAAACAAAACGCATTAAAAATAAAATTTGATGGAGAAGGATATATGAACAAACCTGCACAAGTTGCACGAGAAATAGCAATCTATTTTGATGAGAAAGGTATTGAATATAGCCTTATGTAATCAACTAAGTATTTTATAAATACGATATTGATTATCTACTCAGAAGACTGAAAGGTGATTTGGAAGTCGTCATAAGTTGTACCATCAACAGGTAAAGCGAGAGGATTTCCTGCATCATCAAAAAGTTGTATATCGATACGGTCCACAGAGTTTTGACTGTTCCATTTCATAACTTTTGGGTTCTTAAATTGTCTATGGATGACAAAAGGAACGCAACCTGGAAAGACTGGATTTCCTGATTGTTCTTGAACAGTTGTTGAGGTTTCATTCGCAATATACAAACGACAGATAATGTGCTGTCTGTTTATATTATTTGTGGAAGAGTCAGGTAAATTTTGGTACTGAGTAAGAACATCAGAGCAAATGTCGATATATTCAGTATAAGTCAAAGGAGCAACGCTGGAGACCTGAACTTGTCTTGGAACTGTATAGTCAACTTGGAAAAAATTAAATCCCATGATTTGAAGCAAAGATTGACCAAATTCCGCAATAACTGGATTTCCTGCTGGAGGATTTGTGAACGAAGGAATTAGTTCAACAGTATGACCAACTCCTGCATCAAAAGTAAAACGACCATCTGAACCATAACCACATGTAATAGCACCTGCACCAAAAGTAGCGTTTAATTCAGTCTGTACTGCTGCTTCTAAGGCATCCCCTGTGTAGAAACCATTTGCAATCGTGAATGGACTAATCACACCATCAAGACCAATATAGCATGAGTTGGTGTATTGATTTACATTAGGAATGGCGTAAGGAAAACGAATTTCTGTTAATTTAACATTCATAATTTGGCCTTGCTGGATTGGAAAGCCTTTCTGAATTACGAAATTATTGTAAGGTTGCTTGACTGGATTTGATACTGTTCCTGAAAAACGGTCTCGAGAACTAATGACTAAATTTCCGTTTCCGCCTTGATAGGAAATGACTTTTTTTGCATAACCTTCCATTAATTCTGCGGCTGAATAATTTCCAAGTGAACCACTACCGAAAGCACTCATTATATTATTATCGCACAAAATATTTTACCAAAGAATATTAATCGCTAATTCATTAGGTGAGTATTTTCCTAAATCATGCAACTTACTAATCTCTTTGTGTGATGTCCGGAATACATGCTTTTTCTGATTTGCAATTTCAGGATGGAATCGTTTATAGTAAAGATAATCACCATACCCCATACGACCGAACCGTTTGAGACCTGCAGGTGAACGATACATTAATTTATGTACTCCATCATTCGACAATTGTAAAAAATCAGGATTATAACCACGACGACGAGCGACAACTCTTGCATCTTTGAGAAATTGATTTGATTTGTGGTAGGCTTCCATCTATACTCTCTGTCTAATATATCCAATAACAATTTCTACACCATTCGGGAGTGTTTTTGTAATATAACGAGTTCCTGGAACTGGTTGATGTTGGCGAAAACGAAGATAATGGTCTCCCATATCAACATCTTTATGTTTGTAATTATGCTTTTTGAGCCATTCAATAGCCGTTGCAACCGAAAACTTGGATTTAGGAAATAAAACAGTCTGCACTCTGTGGTCTTCCATCTATAATATATGTTTCTAAAATATACATGCTGAAAAACTTCCGGTCGGCTTCCAAGTTGGCTTCTCATTTTTCTCATGAACGCAACATGCAAGTATTACATTTAGGAAATAAAATTATCTTTGATGTACCGTTGCATTACGAAAATAGTATAATTGTAAAAGAAGTCAGAGTGGAAACTGGTCGATTATTGGTCCATGCAATTAAGAGGATGGATGAGGAAATGAAAGAACAGAAAGAACAACTGGCTTAAAACTTTTTTTGTATAGTAGGGTAAGAAGGATGACAACTGCAGCAAATATCCCGGACGGTGTAAAACTTGAAGACTTATTGAGACTTTATGAACGAGAGCAACGATACAAAGAGAACAAGAAAGCATTCTATGCATCCGATGAAGGCAAAGAGTATAACAGACAAAAGGCGAAATTATTTTATCAGCGTCATAAAGAAGAGATTTTGGCTAAACGCAAAACACGGTACGAAACCGACAGCGAAACTCTTCTCAACAGAGCGAAAGCCTATTATGCTCTTCATTCAGATGAAATAAATGAAAAGAATAAACAAAAACGCCTTTTGAAAAAAGAACCAATTACGGATTAGATGGTGTACACTACATGTCATAAAACGCACCGAGAGTGTTTCTTAGCACATCATAATTTGGAAGACAAATCTTACTCGTTGGAGGAATTGTCTCATATTAGCAAAGTACCTCTATCAATTCTGCAAGAAGTCTATAATCGAGGAATTGGTGCTTATAAAACGAATTTAAAAAGTGTCCGGCTGCAAGGCTCTTATGTGAAAAATGTTGATGCACCGGCAAAATATAAATTATCAAAGGAACGCTGGGCGATGGCAAGAGTTTATTCATTCTTGGATGGAAATCCGACGCACGATGCAGACCTCCGGCGAAACCGCTAAAAACTTCCCGGCTTAAAGGTCTGCCGCTTTTTTTCTGTAGCAGAAGCAGAGATGCCGAGACCCAATTATCCCGCTGAACTCGAGGAGTTGCAAGTAGACTTGGAGGCTTTGCGTTATTATCGTCGTCATAAACTCATCAAAATGACCCCTCAACAGTACAAGGCAAAGGTCAAAAAGTTGCAGGAACGAATTGACTTTGTAGAAGACAAGATACATCAAGAAAAGGAAAAGAAACAAAAGAAAGCCGAGCGTCTTCGTAAGGCTCAAGAAAAGGTTCAAAAGGCTCATGAAAAGCAAAAGAAGGCTTTCTTGGATGACCTCAAACAAAAATTCGAAAATGATGATGAAATTCGAGTACCTTTGAACAATACATTCATGACGGATATTGATTTGTTTAATTTTATCATTCGTCAATCTGACCGCTGGTCTTTAAAAGTTGGTGATTTATATTACACTTTGAATGATTTAACGAAAGTCCGTTTGAATGAATACATCACTAATAATCTGATTGCATCAGCACAAACGACTGAATCTGATGAAGAAGTAGTTAATAATTTACAATTTGTTGAATACTTTGATATGGTGAGAATAGATAGAAAACATTTTTACGAACCACATCATGCTGCATTCTTTCCTTACTATCATAATACTCATTTCGATTTCTCTCGTTATGCTATTTACAAGAATAGTCAAGACGCAAATTATGAAACGAATTGTTTGATACATGCGTTGGAAATGTCAGGTGTAGAAGCAAAACAAATTGATTTGTTGAAATGTAAAATCAAAAATCGTAGCGTTCCTATCAAGTATTTGAAAGAAATTGCTGACATCCTCGAAACAAAACTTGTCGTTAAAATGCTTAACGATAAAAATATCGGCAACCATACTTATGGAAAACAATATGCAAAGACTATTGTTTTGGGCCTAATTGAGAACCACTACTTCTTGGTGGAACAAACCAATATCACTTCCTTTTGTATCAACAATTACGACGCAATCAAACATTTGCCTAATTGTCATCATTTCTACAATAATCGTCATCAAACTGATGTTTCACGATGTGTAAGTTCGTATGAATTGGTCAAATGTTTAGTTAATAACAAAGAAAAACTTTTGCGTGAAATCTCTATTGACGATAGTTTAATTGCGACTACTCAATTCTACGACAAAGCCAATATGCAACTCAGAAATTTAGAATATGATGAGCAAAAATGTTCCAAGCCTATGAAATACAAAGAACCCAAGAATGACATCAAGTTTAAGAATGTTTTCTTCGATTTTGAAACTTATGAAAAAGAAGGTGTTCATATTCCTTACCTTTGCCGCACTTATGATGGAAAACAAAGTAATGTATATTTTGGCGAAGAATGTGGTCTACAAATGTTGCGTGATTTGCGAGAAAATACTCGTTTAATTGCTCACAACGCAACTTATGATTACCGTTTTATCATTAAATATTTACGCAATATAAATGAAATCAGTCGTGGAAATCGTTTGATTAGTTGTTCTGCTGTCTTCAATAAACATTATGTACAAATCAAAGATAGTTTCCATCTTATCTCTACTGCCTTGTGCAAATTTCCTAAAATGTTTAACATTCCCAATATCGAAAAGGAAATCATGCCTTACAGTTTGTATTCAGAAGAAACTGTGAAGCAACGATACATTCCTATTCAAACTGCTCTTCAAATTATTAGTCCCAAAGACCATGAACAATTTTTGGACAATCTCAAGCGTTGGAATTTACGAAGACCTGATGAAACTTATGATATTGTTAAGTATTCGTCAAAGTATTGTGAAATTGATTGTAAAATCTTATTTCAAGGCTACAATACTTTTCGGAAATGGATTTTGGATTTGTTGGCTTTGGATATTGACAACATTCTCACTACTGCATCACTTGCTGACCGCTATTTTATCAAACAGGGTTGTTATGAAGGAGTGAATGAACTAAGCGGCGTTCCTCAAATGTTTATTCAAGGAACTGTCGTTGGTGGTCGAACTATGGTTTCTGAAAACAAAAAGATTGCAGTCGAAGGTCGCATTAATGACTTTGACGCAGTCAGTCTCTATCCTTCCGCTATGGCCCGAATGGATGGTTTTCTCAAAGGCAATCCGAAAGTCATTCAAAATCTATCCTATGATTGGCTCAAACAACAAGACGGGTATTTTGTTGATATTCATATTTCAAGTGTTGGAATTCGTCGTAAATTTCCTTTGATGTCTGCAAAGAATGACGCAGGAGTTCGCATGTTCACTAATGATATGGTCGGCAAGATTATTCGTGTAGATAAGTACACTTTGGAAGACCTCATCCAATTTCATGACATTCAGTTTGAAATCATGCGTGGTTATTATTTCAACGAAGGCTTCAATACCAAAATCAACGAAGTAATTATGTATTTGTTTAACGAGCGTCTTCGCTTGAAGAAGGAGGGAAACTCTGCAGAGCAAGTCTACAAATTGTTGATGAATTCAGGCTATGGTAAATCTATCATGAAACCTGTTGAAACTGAAGTTCAGTTTTTCGATGATGAAAAAGAATTTGAAGTTTATTTGTCTCGCAACTATAATTGGATACGAGATTATATTCGTTTTGGAAATAAAATCCGCTGCAACAAAATTAAGACTTTAGATGAACACTACAACCGTTGTCATATTGGTACTTGTATTTTGTCCATGTCAAAACGCATCATGAATGAGGTGATGTGTCTTGCTGATGATTTGAAGATAGACATCTTTTATCAGGACACAGACAGTATGCATATCCGTGATGTAGATATTCCCATCTTGGCTTCTTCATTCAAGGCTAAATACAGTCGAGAACTTATTGGAAAGCGTTTTGGTCAATTTCATTCAGACTTTGAACTTGTGAAAGAATTACCTGATGGAAAAAAGTTTGAATGTGAAAATGTCGTGGCTCGTCGTTCTATATTCTTAGGCAAAAAATGCTATATTGATGAATTGGTAGGTACAGATGAAAAAGGAGAAGAACATGTAGGCTTTCACATTCGCATGAAAGGCATTCCAAACAAAGTCATTCTGTATCATGCTAAAAAGTTAGGCTATGCAACTCCTTTCGAAATGTATCAGGATTTGAATAGTGGAAAGTCTATTGAATTTGATTTAACGAATGATGGCACAAAGGCGAATTTCAAATTCAATAAAGACTATACCATTAATACTCTATCCTCATTTCCTCGAAAGATACAATTTGCAACAAGTCTATATAACCAAACCTTAAAATTTTGATGATTAGTTAAGCATCATGAAAAGTGAATGTGATGAAGATTTTATGATACTAAGCCAATCATGATTTAGTATGATATAAC
>Ga0213921_1000347_pt1 | contig 15923 bp, 15 predicted proteins | sample McNCre2017MG_FD_165041 | JGI IMG/M metagenome (GOLD analysis project Ga0213921, IMG submission 165041) | Freshwater microbial communities from McNutts Creek, Athens, Georgia, United States - 20-17 MG | ecosystem: Environmental > Aquatic > Freshwater > Creek | place: USA: Georgia | collected...
GAAGGGGACCCTTTGGGCCTGATTGATGAGCGCACCAAAACCTATCCGCGAAGGAAAGTGCTTTTGGTCAGTACGCCGACCATCAAGGGCATGAGCCGCATTGAGATGGAATATGAAAGTTCCGACATGCGGGAATATCACGTTCCCTGTCCTGAGTGCGGTGAATTCCAAATGCTCAAATGGAAACGCAAGGATGGAAGCTTTGGTTTGGTGTATTCCGAATCGACGGGACGGGTTTGGTATGCCTGCGAGCATTGTGGATCCATGATTGATGAGCACCATAAGAGCACCATGCTCGATCAAGGTCGTTGGGTTCCACGATTCCCTGACCGCCCAATCAGGGGTTATCGCTTGTCCGGTCTTTATTCACCGATTGGCCTCGGATTCAGCTGGCAGGAATTGTGGGCGCAATGGAAATCGGCACATCGAGATACCACTAATCTCAAACGATTCATCAATACGACTCTCGGGGAAAGCTGGGAAGAGCAGGGCGAAGATCTTGAGAATGTCTCGCTCCTTATGCGGCGCGAGCAGTATTGCGAAGAAACCATCCCTGCCTCAGCGTCCCTGATTGTTTTTGGAGCCGACGTCCAAAAAGATCGCATCGAATTCACGGTTGCAGCTTTTCAATCGGATGAGGAAGCCTGGTTTCTGGATCATGTCATTGTCGATGGTGATACCGCCTCAATCGACGTCTGGAACGATTTTGATGATGAGCTCAGGGAACGGAAAGTTCAGTTTGGCTGCATCGATGCGGGCTACAACACCAGCTTTGTGCATGAATTCTGTAAATCACGGCTCTGGTGCATTCCGACCAAAGGAATTGAAGGCGCTGGCCGCCCTTTGATTGAAGACGAACAGAAAAGAAAACAGCGTCTTCGAAAGCGCAATCGCAAAGGTTTTATTTCTGAGCCGATCGGGGTCGACCAGGGCAAGGCCATTATCTACAGTCGCTTGAAAATGGCTGTGCCTGGCCCTGGATACATTCATTTTCCAGAAACCACAGCGTTTGATGATGAATACTTTGCGCAGCTCGGGGCTGAAAAATTAGTGACGGAAATCCGCGCTGGAAAACCTCATCAAGTTTGGAAGCGCAAGCGGGCCCGAAATGAAGCCCTGGACTGCAGTCTTTTGGCCCTGGTCGCGGCCAGGCTTTCAGGTCGACTTCAAATCAAGCCACCAACCGAAGCTGAAACCACCACGTCGCCTGTTCAAGATCCACCCCCCAAAAACCCCTTGGGATATGCCCTGTCACGACGAAAAGCGAGGAATTACCGATGATCAAAATCACGATTACTGGAGATCAGGAAATCTCTGCCAAATTTTCAGAGGCCCCTAAGGTCATCCGGCAGTCAATTACTTCGGCTATGACGAAAACCATGAAGCGCATTGAAAAAGACCTGGAGTCGGCAGCCACCAAGGAATTCGATATCCCTAAGCCGGTATTGGCCAAGTACCGCGTGAAATCCAAACGAGTCGTCAGCAATGGCCTGGTCTGGATGGGCTATAACCCAATTAAATCGGGTTATGTTGGAAATCTCAGACAGGAAGATTGGGGAGCTTCAGCAAGAAGCTATTTGTTCAAAGGCGGGTTTGTTGCCCGGATGAAATCAGGACACCAGGGCATTTTCATGCGCTCAGGAAAAAAGCGGTTTCCCATCAAGGAGCAGAAGATCAGTCTTCTGAAGGCTCCAATGCTGGCCGCTCAAGTCCGCGAGCGTGCTTCTGAGTATTACCAGCAAGAACTTGCCACCCAGCTCGCAAATAAACTTTCGAAATAGGAAATACCATGACTCTTAAAGCCAATCTTCCTTCCTCCTTTACGTTAGGCGATACCTTCAAAGCGACGATCAGTGATGATCGTTATCCTGCTTCCGAAGGCTGGTCATTGACCTTTGCGATTGCCAACGGATCGGCCGCAAAAACAGCCACCGCCTCGGCTTCTGGCAATGATTTTGATCTGACGGTCGCCGGATCGACGACGAATACCTGGGCAGCCGGAAGCTACACTTATACGCTGGCCGTTACGAAAGGCGCCGAGCGTTATACCCTGGCCACAGGGCCTATTCAGGTTCTTCCTAACCTTGCAAGCGGCAGCCCCGTTGATGGTCGAAGCCATGCTCGAAAAATGCTGAATGCCATCGAGGCCTATCTGGAAAACCAGGCGACTGGAAGCCAGATCGACATCGTTGAATCGGCGATCGATATGCGCCGAGTCAAGCGAGAAGGCAAGGGCGAACTGATCAAATTGCGTGACCGCTATCGCGCTGAAGTTCTTGCTGAAGATCAGGCTGACAAAATCCGTCAGGGTCAGGCCTCGGGACGAAACCTTCAAGTGCGATTTGGCTGATGGACAAAGCCAGTCTGCTCAAAGGACTTTCCTTGTCTGGATGGAATCGGGACCGAGCGGCGCAGCTGCTCGGGATCTCGCGGGCAACCCTCTTCAGGGCCATGCGCGCGCATGCGATTGAAGTCCCCAAAAGCCATTCCCGATTAACCCGGATGGAGGTCACGACTATTCGCACCCTGGCTTCCAGTGGGACATCGCATCGAACCATTGCCGGTCAATTCCAGGTCAGCAAGACCACGATTCATCGAGTTGTCAGCGGATATACCTTCAAATCACTGGCCGGTCCTAAAAGTCTCACAAGACGGTCCTAAAAGTCTCACGTTTTGCCCTCCCAATCTGCTCTTGGCCAGTCTATAAACTGGCCAATGAGCGGACCCACACTGAAAGAAAAACTGTTCAATCGTCGCGGCCTCGTCGTTGCCCAGCGCAATTCCGATGGCAAAACGATTGTGCTCGATCGCCGCCGGATCGCTAAGCGCAAATTCAATGCAGCCAAAACCGACCGATTGTTTTCAGATTGGCAAGTCACGTCACGCCCGCTCAATGAAGAGCTGCGATACGCGCTCGATATTCTCCGAAATCGCGCCAGGGATCTGGAACAAAATTCAGAAATTGCCCGTCGCTTTCTGCAGCTGGTCGAAACGCACCTGGTCGGCCCTGAAGGATTTCACCTCACCGTTCAGGGTCTGAATCGGTCTGGATCCGATGATCAGAATAACAATGCGCGCATCGAGGCCAGTTTCTGGAATTGGGCTAAACGTGGCACAGCCGATATTACTGGCCGATACAGCCTGATCGATATTTTGCGAATTTCTGCGCGTACCGCGGCGCGTGATGGCGAATGCCTGATTCGGGTCCATGATGACCTCCCAACCAGCAAAGCCAATCCCTATGGCTTTGCGCTTGAAATGGTCGATCCCGCTCGCATCGATACCTTGCGCCATGTCGATGGCAAAGACGGCTCAAGGACGCGGCTTGGAATTGTGCTGGATCGTTTCAATCGGCCGGAAGGCTATTGGATCATCACCGGCTCAGAGCCTAATACCTATCCTGGCACGCATGCCGCTGAGCTTTTTGCGGCACGACAGTTTATCCATGCCTATGTCAGCGATCGTCCCGAGCAATATCGGGGAACGCCCTGGATGACGGCAGTGATGGATCTCATCCACATGCTGGACGAGTACCAAGATTCAGCCTTGGTCGCTTCTCGGGTCGGCGCCGCCAAAATGGGCTTTTTCAAGACGCCTGATGGCAATCTCAGCCCCTTGGCCAATGAAACCGATGATGTAGGCACCCTTCTGGATGAGGTGGTGGCCGGTCATTTTTCAGCATTGCCGCCAGGCTATGAATTTCAGAGCTTTAACCCGGATTATCCCCACCAGCTGTACCGAGAATTTACCAGCACCATTTTGCGATCGATTGCTGCCGGATTGAATGTCAGCTATCACGCACTGACCGGCGATCTGAATCAGGTCAGCTTTTCTTCGATCCGCTCGGGAACGATTGAAGAGCGCGAGCACTGGATGACGCGTCAGGACTGGATGATCAGTTCAATCTTGGAACCGATTTATCTGCGCTGGTTGGATCGTTCTCTGGCTGTCAGCGCCATTCCAAATCTTCCAAAGTTAAATCGCGAAGAGCTTTTTTCGCGCTTCCGCCTGCACACCTGGCGTGGCCGTCGCTGGCCTTGGGTTGATCCCTTGCGGGACATCGAGGCCACCATCATGGCCGTTAATGCCGGATTTAAATCACCTCAGCAGGCCGCGGCCGATCTGGGAGTCGATGTTGAATCCGTCCTGGCGGACATTGCGAGATTCAATCAAATGGCTGCAACAGCAGGCCTTGGCCTGACCTACGGCCAAACCGTTCCCACTTCACCCAAACCACCTGGAGCTGACAATGGCTCAACCCAAGCTTAACGAGAAGGCAGCTCGCGCAGCTGCCTTTGAAACCCGCGCTATCGATCTGGAAAAGCGCACCGTCGAACTGGCTTTTGCTACCGAAGCGCCTTATGAGCGTTGGTATGGCTACGAGATTCTTGATTGCACTGTTGCCAGCGTCGATCTTTCGCGCCTGATTGCCTCAGGGCCATTGCTGATGGATCACGATCCCTGTGACCAGGTCGGCGTCATTGAGTCGGTCCGCATCGATCCCGATCGCGTCTGCCGGGCTGTCGTCCGGTTTTCGCAATCCGCCCGAGGCCAAGAGATTTTCCAGGATGTGGTCGATGGCATCCGGAAAAACGTCAGCGTTGGCTACATGGTTAACGCGGCTGTCCTGGTCGGGATGATGGATGACATCGAAACCTATCGGATTACCTCATGGACTCCCTATGAGATTTCCCTTGTCAGCTGCCCGGCCGATATTCAGGCCGGCGTGGGTCGCTCAAATAAAGCGTGTGAACCCAAGCGAGATGACGCCCTGACTTCTACCGATCCCATGGATCCGAATGGCGAAAGCGAAACGGAATCCGAGGGGGAGGACTGTATCACTGTGACTTCAACCACCACTGTCTGCATCCCTACAGGAGGAACTATGACAGAGAAAACCCCCCAGCCTGTAGATGTGCAGGCAATTGAAAATGGCGTCCGTGAGGCCGAGAAATCGCGCATTGCGGAAATCCGTACCCTTGGCGAGAAAGCCGCCCACCTTGGTGGTCGCGATCTAGCTCTTGAAATGATCAGCGCGGGTCGCAGCGTTGATGACATGAAGGATGCCCTTCTGGAACGCATGCCCGATATGTCCAAGCGCGCCATGGGCGATGCGCCGGCCACCATCGGCATGTCGACTCAGGAAATTCGCAAATACAGCCTGGTCCGTCTTCTGAATGCTCTGGCGCATCCGAAAGACCTTCGCGCTCAGGAAGCAGCCGCTTTCGAATTAGACTGCGCTCGCGCAGCGGCCGATATCGCTGTCCGTGCACCGCGCGGCGCCCTGGTCCCGTTTGACGTCTTGGGCGGCAAGCGTGATCTGACCGTTGGTACCAACTCGGCCGGTGGCTACACCGTAGCGACGGACCTCCTGGCTCAGGACTTTATCGAGCTTCTGCGCAATGCCATGGTGTTGCCGAGCTTGGGCGCTCGCATGCTGACTGGCCTGGTGGGCAACATTGCCATTCCGCGCCTTTCTGGCGCTTCAACGGCCTACTGGGTTTCAGAGTCCAGTGCACCGACTGAAAGCCAGCAGACCTTTGACCAGGTCACCATGAGCCCGAAGACGGTCGGCGCGTTCACGGATATCAGCCGTAAGCTCCTGCTTCAGTCTTCACTCGATATCGAAGCGATGGTCCGTCAGGATCTGGCGACCGTTCTGGGTCTCGCGATTCAGCAGGCCGCCATCAATGGCAGCGGTACGGCACCGACCCCGCGCGGCATCCTGAACACCTCTGGTATCGGTAATGCTTCCAGCGCAGGCGCTGATGGTACGGCACCGACCTGGGCCCAGATCGTTAATCTTGAAAGCCTGGTGGCTGCAGCCAATGCCGATGTCGGCACCCTGGCTTACCTCACCAACGCCAAGGTTCGCGGCAAGCTCAAGGGCACGTTCACCAATGCCACTTATGGCGAACAGCCTGTGTGGGGCATGGACAGCATGGTCAATGGCTATAACGCAGCCGTCACCAATGCCGTTCCTTCAGATCTCACCAAGGGATCTGGTACCGCGCTCTCCGCCATCATCTTCGGCAACTTCGCAGATCTTCTGATCGGCATGTGGGGTGGCCTGGATCTCACCGTTGATCCTTACAGCAACTCAACTTCTGGAACGCTCCGCATCGTGGCGCTGCAGGATGTAGACGTTGCCGTTCGTCACGCGGCGAGCTTTGCGGCAGCCACTGACGTGGTTACCAGCTAATGGAAGCCATCAAATTGATCGAGCCTTGTGGTGTGGCCGGCGTCATGTATGACGCTGGCACCATCCTGGTTGTGCCGGATGCCGTCTCTGAAGCTGATGCAAAGGATCTCAAACTGATGCAGAAAGCCGTTGAAGCCGAAAAGCCGGTGGCATCCAAGCCTGTAAAAGGCAAGGCAGCAGAATGATGAATTGGGGCGGGGTCAATGATGCGGTATTAGCCGAATTTGGCGAAATCCTCATCTTCTCGACAGCCGGCGGCTCCAGAAGCCTGACCGCGATTGTCTTGAGACCCCGCGCTCCAGTGAGTTCGATGCCCGCTGCGCAAAATGCGCTAGTGGCTCAGGTCCTAGGGCCCAACGATCTTTTGGTTTCTGCAAAAACTTCAGCCATTGCCGCTTGCGGTATTGAAGTGCAAAACACCACCACGATTGATGGGATTTCCTATTGGGTTTCCCAGCTGTGGCCTGACGATGGCGGGATGACCGCCATGGAGCTTCGACCATGATCGATCATCGGGATTGGGTTGACCATCTCAAAAACCATTGTGCCGCCCTGGGCGGTCGCGTTTTTGACCTGGCGCAATTCACGCGAGATGCAGGCGGCTGGAAAACCCTTCCAGCAGCCTACGTTTATCCCGTTTCGGATATGGCCGGAGAAGGCTATGCCACCCTCAATGCAAGACAGTCTGTGGTCGTCACCATGGCCGTTTTGATTGTGGTCAGGGCCAATGGCACTTCCGAGCAAAAACTGGATTCACTCGCAACCGTACGCAGTGCCGTGAACGCTGCCCTGCAGGGATGGCAACCGCCTAACTGCTTTGACACCGTGAACTATGTCGGTGGCCAGAGTGAGGAATACATCAATTCTGACCTGATCTGGGAGGATCGCTATGCCTCCCGCTATTTGTTGACCCCTTAGAGGTGACGTATGGCTAAAAGCCCAGCCCCCAAAGCGATTGACCCGATCAGTCCGGGCATTGGTGGAAGTTATGCCAAAGACCCTGTGACCGGCGAGCTTTCGCTGATCGAACCCCCAACCGCTGAAGCCCCTCGGGCTGAGCCTGCCTCTGCAGCCTCAGTGCTTGAGACGGCCTCATCGGCTTCAACGACTGATGAAGACCAGGAGATTCCGTCATGACTCTTTTTATGAGAAAGACCGTCATTGCCGTCAAAAAGGAAACGACCTACGGCACTGACTCAACCCCGACCGGAGCGGAAGCGTTCCTGGTTAAAAATGCCACCCTGACTCCGATTGCCGGTGACTCTGCCGCTCGCGATCTGATCCGTCCTTATTTCGGAAATTCAGAAACCATTCAGCTGAATTCGCATGCCGAACTCAAGTTTGAAGTGGAATTCCAGTCGTCGGGAACGGCCGGCACGGCACCCGCGTTTAAGGACGCCCTGAAAGCCTGTGGTTTTGCGGAAACAGTCACCGCTGGAAGCAAAGTGGAGTATCTCCCGGTTTCGGCCAGCTTTGATTCCGTCACCATCGATTTTTATCTCGATGGCGTCATGCACCAACTGACCGGTGCGCGCGGTACGGTTTCCCTGTCCGTGCAGCGCGGCCAGATTCCGAGCCTCTCTTTCTCGTTCTGGGGTCGTTACAACACCCCGACCGATGCGGCCCTGATCAGCCCGACCTACAGCGGATTTAAGACCCCGATTGGCCCTAACTCCACCAATACCCCGACAGTAACCCTTCACAGTGCAGCGCTGGTAATGGAAAGCCTGTCTCTGGACGTGGCCAACAACATGGTTTTCCGGGATCTTCCTGGCGGCGCCTCTGCTGCATTGATCACGGATCGGAAGCCGACCGGTTCGATCAGCTTTGAAGCGGGCCTGATTGCCACCAAGAACTGGTTTGAAATTGCCAAGGCAACCACGCTCGGCGCCCTTCAGGTCGTTCATGGAACCGCTGCAGGCTATATCTGCCAGATCGATGCCCCGAATGTCCAGATTCAGCAGCCGGCTTATGCCGACAGCGATAGCATCGCCATGATCAATACCAACCTGGCATTGATTCCTGGATCCAGCGGCAACGATGAATTGAAGCTCACGTTCAAGTAAGCCTCACCACAAACGGACAGATAAACGAATCGCGCCCACCCCCATGGGCTGTCTTCGGCACCCTGCCGCCGAGCGATACAGGCAGGGACTTATTCGATAACAGACAGATGAGGGATAACCCATGGGATTCAAGCTTAGCGTATCAGACAGTTTCTTCTACCCGGCCAGCGTGCATGCGATTCAGGAGAACGGACAGTCCACCAGGATCACCATCATTTTCAAATTCAAGCGCCTTGATATTGACCAGGTTCGCGATCGGCAAATGGCTGATGGCGCACAGATTTGGGCCAATCTCATGGCCGAACATGATGGCGACCTGGCCCTGGTCAACAGCAAGTTCACAGCCGAACTGATTCGCCAGGGCAAAAACAGCCTGTCATCTGAGCAGATGGCCGATGACCTTCTGGAGATCCTTTGCGGCTGGAAAGACGTTTCAGATGATGAAGGCCCGATGGAATTTAACCGGGACAACCTGGTACGTCTGATCCGGTTTACTCCAGGCATGTATGCAGCCATCAAGGCCGCCTACAACGAGGCAAATTCGGGCGAGGGCAAAAGAAAAAACTGATTGAAGCGGCGCGTTATTGGGCAGATCCCAAAAAAGCTGAACCGAAGGAATCCGATGACCTTGAAGGCGCTTTTCGCGCCTTCGGCATCGATGAAAGCGAAATGGAATCCATTGCTTTCCCTGATGACGATCACTTTGAGGTTTGGCCCGAAAACTGGACCACAGTCCTTTGTTTTCTGGCACTTCAGACGCAATGGCGAAAGGAAATCACCATGGACGGGCAAATGATCTGGCATGGCCTTCGCTATAGCGAACTCGAAGTGACGGTCCGACTCATGGGATACCAAAAAGAGCGCCGCACAATTTTCAATGGGATTGTCGACATGGAGCGAGCTGCTTTGCCGCTTCTCAACAAGCCGAGGAAATAACCATGGGATTTCGTCTTTCCGAAAAATCACAGCAGCGATTACAAGGGCTTCACCCTGACCTGGTTCGGGTAGTCCATCGGGCTTTAGAAATCACCCCAATCGATTTCACTGTGATTGAAGGCTTGAGGACTCGGGAACGACAGAAATACCTTTTTGATAAGGGGGCCACCCGGACCCTGAACTCACGCCACATTACCGGCCATGCCGTGGATTTGGCGCCCTTGAAGGATGGGAAGCCATCCTGGAATTGGGAGGATTACTACCCCCTTTCAGAAGCCATGAAGACAGCGGCTCAAGAATTGGGGATTCAGATCGAGTGGGGGGGCGATTGGACCAGTTTCAAGGATGGACCGCATTGGCAGCTGCCCAAGTAGGCCCACTATGGCAACCCGAAAAGAGGACAACGCAATGGATCCATCGAAAGACCCAACCAGTTACGACATTTTGACCTATTCCTGGGTTTTGGGCCTTTCCATGGTCGGTGGCGTCGTATCTTTCATGCGGAAGATTCGAGAGGGCAAAGCCCGCGCTTTCAACATTCTGGAATTGGTAGGTGAAATCGTCACGGCGGGTTTTGCTGGCGTCCTCACCTTCTGGCTCTGTGAGGCCGGCGAAATCGATCCTCTTGTTTCTGCCGCCCTGGTCGGAATTGCTGGCCACATGGGCAGCCGCACCATTCTCCTTTTGGAGCAATGGGCTGAAACCAAACTTCCCAAGGATTAAGGACAGCACACCATGGGCGATCTGCAGCTTGGCATCAGAATTACGGCGGACGGCAAGACCGCCGACATGGAATTCAATCGAATCCGGCAGAGCTTGGGCGAAGTCGGAAAATCAGCCCAATCGATTGAATCCAATTTGAGCTCTATGGCCAGTGTGGCCAAAAGCGCCTTTGCCGCTATGGGTGCGGCCTTCTCGGTCAAACAATTGATTGAGACGACAGATGCCTATACCAACATGAATTCCAAGCTGAAGCTGGCGACGGCTTCCGCTGATGAATATGCCAATGCGCAAAAATCCCTTTTTGCAATTGCTCAAAACAATAAGACCGCGCTCAATGAAACGGTCAGCCTCTATAGCCGGATTGCGGTCGGCATGCGCGATATGGGAGCCAGTCAGGCGCAAGTTCTCAAGGTGGTCGATAGCGTCGGCAAAGCGCTCAAGGTTTCCGGGGCTTCAACCGCTGAAGCTGCCAGCGTCACCACCCAGCTGAGTCAGGCCCTGGCCTCCGGCGTCCTCCGCGGTGAAGAATTCAATGCCGTCATGGAAAACGGCCCGCGACTGGCCCGCGCCATTGCCGATGGGCTTCGAGTGCCGATCGGGGCGCTTCGGGAAATGGCAACTGAAGGCAAATTGACTTCAGAACAGGTCATCAGGGCCCTGGAGTCTCAATCCGGCGCGCTGAGTCAGGAAGCCTCCAGCATGCAAACCACGGTCGGACAGGCCTGGCAGATGCTGGAAAACGCGGCCACTTCCTATATTGGGGAAGCCGACCAGGCTAATGGCGTCTCCAAAGACCTGGCGTCGACCATTGAAGTGGTTGCCAATAATTTCAGCGCTATGGTGGATCCTGCCGCCAAGGTCATGGCTTACATTGCCAAGGTGGAAGTCGGCGGCTGGTTGGCGTTATCCGATGCCATTGCCAGCGTCAAAACCAACCTCATGGAAATGATTGGTCAGCAAAGCGCAGGTACCCCGAATCCTGAAGTTCAGCGGCTGATGAAGTTAGGGCAGGGTCAAATTCCGATTGATGAGCTGGCCGCCAAAAGTGAAAAGGCCGCGACCACCGTAGCCACTCACTATGCCAAAACCACCAAAGCGGCCAAAAAAGGCGCAAGCGATGCTGAAGCGGCATTTAAGGCGACAATCGATGCCAATGTGAAAGCCGCCGAAGATGCGGCCCGGTTATATGACGCGCAGGCCAAGACCAGCGCCATGCGATTCGACAATGAGCGCAAGCAAGCCGAAGAGACGGCGCGCCTTGAAATGAAGGCGACTGAAAGTCAGGATCAAAAGCTCCGGATTGCAGATGAACTCCGGCAAAAGCAGGAAGCCTTGATTGCTCAGGAAACGCGGCTGAAGGAAGAGCAGCTGGCTAAGGATGAAGCCGCTCTGATGGCACGGATCAACGGCGTCAATATGGAAATCGATGCTGCGGATAAATACAACCTGAAGCAGTCCGAACGGATCAAGCTTCAAACGGAACTTCAGTCGCTGATCAGCCAGCAACAAGCGCTGCCGGAAGAAAAGGCTCAAATTCAGCTGGAATCCATGGCCAAACTGGCTGAGGCGACCAAGCAATACAACGATGTTCGCGTCGACGGTGAAACCAATGTCCGGGAACAGGCGCTGCGGACTCTGGAAGTCATGTCTTCCAACCTGGAATACGCCAAGGAAATGGCCTCCGGCCTTTCCGATGCATTTGGCGATGTCGGGACGGCCATCGGTGGCATGACCGTTGCCCTGGCGGAATATGCCAAGCAGCAAGCTACGATCAGCATTCAGGCTGCCGAGGACATCAAGAAGGATCCCGCACGAAAGCTGGAGATCGAGCAGGAGGCGATGCAAAAAAATGCGCGCACCCAGATCAAGGCCTATGGCGACATTACCCAAGCGGCGCAAGGTTTCTTCAAGAAAGGGACCAAGGGCTATGAAGCCCTAGGCGGCGCTGTCAAAGTCTTCCGCGCTTTTGAAATGGCGCAATCAGCCATGTCCTTTGCCAAGCAGCTGGGCGACATGGGCGGCATGTTCACCGCTTTCACCCAGATGCTGACCCAGATGGGGGTCCTGTCTTCAGCGGAAACGACTAAAACCATCGTTGAGAATCAGGCTAAAGCCACTTCCGAAGCGGCGGTTGGTGCTGCGCATCAGGGCACCTCGGGTGATCCCTATACAGCTTTTGCTCGTGTCGCCGCCTGGATTGCTTTGATGGCTGGGCTTGGCATTGCCATCTCAGGGGGCAGTGGCTCCAGTAGCGCCGCGGCACCGGTCGATACCACAGGAATGGGGACCGTTAAAGGCGACCCCACTAAAAAATCAGAATCCATTCAAAAGTCGCTTGAGCTCCTGGCTCAAAATTCGACCAATGGCCTGAGTTATTCAGCTGACATGCTGGATGCCTTGCGGAACATTGAAAGCGCTTTAGGGGCCGCTTCTGACCTGGTCGCTCAAAAAGTGCTACCTGTGATCGGGGACATCATCAGCAAATTCAGCTCCAGCGGCATGTTTTCCAGCAAAGACGTCAAGGAAGCCGGATTCCTGGTCAATGCCCAATCACTCTCAAAGGTCTTGAGCAGCGGACTTTTGACGGGATCTCTGGCCGCCCGCATCGACAGCAAAACCGGATTGCTGGGTGAATTTCATTCAGGGCAGACCCTGATTGCCAAATACGGCAATGACATTGCCAAAGCATTTGGCAAGATCGTGGAGACCATTTATACCTCCATCGTTAAAACCTCAGAGTCCATCGGCATTCCTGCCGCTGAAATTGAAAAACGGATGGAAGGCCTCAAGGTCGGTCTGGGCAAGGTCAATCTGGCCGGGAAAAGCTCAGAAGAAGCGGCCAAAACCATTGAAGCGGCTTTTTCAGCCATGTCGGACAAGATGGCAGAACGATTGCTGCCGGAGTTTAAAGACTTTCAGCAGAACGGGGAAGGCTATTTCCAGACCATCAATCGGGTCGGTGAAGGCATCAACCGAGCTACTGGAGAGCTGGAACTCCTCGGTATGAAAGCCATCGACTTTTCTGAGATTTCAAAAAAGCAAGGCGACGTTGCCGCTGAAATTGTGCGTCAGACCCTTATGGCGCAGGGCGATCTGAGTGAGGGCACCCGAAAATACGTCAGTCAGCTGACCGGAAGCTCAGAGGATTTGATTGATGCCTATAAAAAGATCCTCGATATCACCCACTTGATGCGGGCTGGCGGTTTCGGCACCGATACCCTCGACCGAACCATGATCAATGCCGGGGGCGGACTGGATGCTTTCAGTCAATCGCTGCAGGATTTTTATGACAACTTCCTCAGTGATAACCAGAAAGTGGCTTCGCAAGCCTCCATTCTGACCGATGCCTTTGCAAAGCTTGGTTTCACGCTGCCTCAATCGAAGGAAGATTTTTATGCCATCGCCATGGGCATTGATCGCACCACGGACGAAGGCAAAAAGCTATTCGCTCAGTTTATTGCATTGAGCGGCAAGTTCTCTGAGCTCACTGATGCATCAAAGCAGCTTTCCGATGCTCAGGCAGAGGCAGCACAAAAATCCGCAGAGGCCGCACAGAAGATCCAGGATGACCTGATTTCGAGCCTGCAGAAAAATGTGGATTCAGCGTTTTCTGCCATGCAGAAAGCCTATCAGGATCTGCAGAAAGTTCAGGAACGGTTCCTGAGTTATTCCAAAACGATTCGAGCCTATCTTGAGGAGCTGAAGGGTGGTAAGTCATCCTATCTCAGTCCTGAAGAGCGCTACAAAACCGCTCAAGCCGAGTTCAATCGCATCAGCGCCCTGGCTGTTTCGGGTAATGAATCGGCCCTGGCTGAAGTTACGAAAGCCGGCAAGGATTTCTTGGATGCGTCACGGGAATACAACGCCTCCAGCACGCAATTCCAATCTGACCTCGCTTCGGTGACTTCCGCTCTTGAAGCTTCAACCAAGTATGCAGAAACCCAGGCTTCCATTGCTGAAAATCAGTTAACTGTCGCAGCCAATACCTATTCAGCTTTAGTGACGCTGAATGCGACCACTCTAGGCGTCCAGACAGCCATCGGTACGCTGAGTTCGACTATGGCGACTTATGCGAACGCTGTGGCAACCCTGGCTAAAACCCCCACTGTAGCCCCTCCACCGGCACCCAAGCCGACGCCTGCGCCTGTGCCTATTGCTCCGACTACGCCTGGCGCAGCATTCACCAATAGTGGTGGCAGCGGTTTTCTTTCACCCGGTGGCGGCCCTTCATCTCAGCCATCGACCCCGTCACTGGTGCCTTCTATTCCTGGCGGTGCCGCAGGATATAACATTGTTGCCAGCAGCGTTAAGCGCAAATACCCCCTCAATGAAGCGCGAGACATTATTGATTTTTACTATCGGCAGCTGCTGGGTCGACTGCCAGAAAGCGATGCCGTATTGAATGAATGGGCATCGCAGCTAACGACAGGTTCAGCAACGGCAAATCAGATTGCTGATATTTTCAAAAGCAGTGACGAATACAGAAGCCTCCTTTCCAAAGGATTTATTCCCGGCTTTGCCAAAGGAGGATTGGCTTCCCCTGGATTAACGCTGGTAGGCGAACAAGGCCCGGAATTGGTCAACTTCACGCGTCCGGGTCAGGTCTATACCGCATCACAAACTCAAAGCATTCTTGCGGGCGGCGATACGGCTTCCAAGCTGGATGGCATTCAAGCTGGCATTTCTGCGGGAATCCGCGTTGATCAGGCGGTAGGAACTGCCTTGATTGCAGAACTTCAAACCTTGAATGAGCGGATGGCAATTATTGAATCCGCCTCCAAGCTTCAGGGGGCTGCCGCCTGATGTTGACCTATCTCGCTGAGATCGAAGCTTATGATGCAGCGCTTCCCGGCGTTCGAACTCTTTATTTTTCGACGCATGGCTTTACGTCCAAAGCCAGCGATACGCCAGCCAGCACCTTTTATGAACCGAAACTGAAGCAACCGGGCTTGATGCGACGGGATGTTTTCTCTCAGGGCGCGACAGGTGGTGCCTCGACGACGGGCTATGGCCTGATTGAGCTAGTCAATCTGGGTACCCTCGATGTTTTGGCCGACTACGGATTTGATGGTCGAAACTTCAGGATCCTTCTCGGGGATGTTGACGCTGCGCGCTCAAGCTTCACCACCGTGATCAAGGGGACCATGGAGCAGCCTGAATTCACCTGGCAAAACTTGACGATTCGGATTCGAGATCGGGTGGCTGAATTTGATCGAACCATTCAGACCACTTTGTATGCCGGAACAAATGCCCTCCCGGCAGGCCTTGAAGGGACGGCCAATGATCTCAAAGGCAAGCCCAAGCCTAAAGTCTATGGTCAGGTTTTCAATATCAGTCCGCCCATGGTGAATACGGCGCGGCTGATCTACCAGGTCAATGATGGGGCGATTGCCTCACTGGATCAGGTCTATGACCAGGGTGTTGCCTTGACGGCGGGGGCCGTCTACAGCTCGCAGGCGGATATGGAAACGAACGCCCCTGCCGCTGGCACCTATCGGGTCTGGTTGGCCGGCGGGTATTTCCGGTTAGGTTCTTCACCCGTTGGCCCCATCACGGCCAGTGTGACGCAAGGCGCTTCGGCAGCCGATCGAACGGTCGCACAAATCATCAAAACCATCGCAACGGGACCGGGGGGCATTACGGTCGGCGATATTGTGGCGGCTGATGTGACGGCGCTGGATACCGCTACTGGAAGCGCCGTCGTCGGAATTTATCTGAGCGAAGGGGAGACGATTAAGTCGGCATTGGATAGCCTGACTAATTCTGTGGGCGCGTGGTACAGCTTTGACCGGCTGGGTCAATTACGAATGGCGCAGCTGACAGCGCCTTCCGGAGCCGCCGCTGCAACCTTTACCCGACAAGAGATCATTGACATCGAACGCACCGCGACAGCCGATACCGATAAAGGGGTACCGGCTTATCAGGTTCGATTGGGATATGCCAAAAATTACACCGTGCTTTCGTCGGGCTTGGCCGCTGGAGCCACCGCTGCTTTC
>Ga0213921_1000352_pt1 | contig 15826 bp, 28 predicted proteins | sample McNCre2017MG_FD_165041 | JGI IMG/M metagenome (GOLD analysis project Ga0213921, IMG submission 165041) | Freshwater microbial communities from McNutts Creek, Athens, Georgia, United States - 20-17 MG | ecosystem: Environmental > Aquatic > Freshwater > Creek | place: USA: Georgia | collected...
GTGTCCTGTGCCTCACAAAAAAACGCCCCCCTTTAGAATAATTACATCTACTACAAGCAGCAACTAAATTATCATCACTATCTAGACCACCTAATCTTCTAGGTATCACATGATCTACTGTATCAGCCTCTTGCCCACAATACTGGCAGATGAAAGCATCACGCCTAAGTATTCTCTCTCTAGTCTTACGCCATGTTCTTGTGCCTACTCCACTCTTAGCCATTAGTAATAGCCCTTCTTATTGTGGAATGCAAGCGCATTACATGCAGTTGAGTATCTAGCCTTTATATATATCAATCCCTTATCAATCTGTATAAATGGGTTCTTATCCTTAAGGTTTAATAGCTGCGGGATACCAAAGGCAGAAGATGTTTTGGATTTCGCAGTAGGCGACCATCTACTCTCTTTATACCAAAGATCACTTACACAATAGAACTCTGTGAAGTTATTATCTAATTTAACGAATGTGTATTGTTTGTAAATGTTTATTGATGCACTTGCTGGCTCTAAGGCTATCATTTGGCTCACAAATAAAGATAGCCCAATTAGCGAGCACCTTGCGAGCCATCCCCTACGGGGCTCGCCTTTTCGCCCTTGAAGGCGAATGCTTCTAAAGCGTATCATATGTAATCAAGCACCTTTCAATTTTGAACGGGATCTTGGGAGTGTCGCTACTGTTTGCAAGCCCCACATTTGTTGTAATCCATTTTCCATGAACCACATAATTGGCATCGTTCTACTTGTTTATCCATTATGTCCTCCTCTAATCGAGCACCTTTGCGATAACACTTTTGGCATTCTGCGATAACTACTCCAGGCACTGTATCCCAACCAAATTCAATTTCGAAAATGGTAGGTTTTTTGCACGCATTACATTTCATTACCGCAGCTTCAATCATGGCTTTGCGCCCCATCCACGACCTTTAAAAATCGCTGGAGTTGCCGTAAACACTCTACGCATTTTCGCTCCACATGTTGGGCAAGCAGGAGGATCATGTTCAAATGTTAAATCGAATTCCATGACTACCTCTTCGCCTGGACATTCATAATCATAACTAGGCATGGTGTCCGTAATCAATCCGATTAATAACTCCACATCCAACGCATTTTAATAATCCTTCAACATGCACCATTCTTGGATCGTTGCAAAGTTCGCAACATTCAGATAGCGGCACAATGTCCGGAATTACGCCTTGTTCTGTATATCTAAGCCTTAACCCATCTGGCTTGATTATTTCCATATCACCCATTTGATTTATCCTTATCTTGATCAGGCACATACCACAAACCATTTGCAGTGATTTTCGCCCAAATCGGATCGCATTGATCCTCCTTACGCTTTTCAGTGCAGACATAACCCAAATATGGTTTTCCTGCCTTACTTGTGCCTTCTTTACGCAAACGCTCACCATGTTCGCAGTAATACTTTTCTGCAACCTTTTCAGCATTCAAAGATTTAGCCACATCATCAACTGACCATGCAACTGGTGCTGGATCTTCTAATGTAGGAGCAGTAAATGGCTCATTCTTGATGCTGGTTCGTAAAGCAGTTTCTACTGCAGCTGATCGAGATCCAGGTGATCCATATCTAGGTTTAATATCTTCTTGGTTGCCTTGTGCAACTCTTTGCATTTCAACTTGCGATGGTCTTGCACCTTTTTTGGCATAAATCCAGTTAGCCAACGCACGACCCAGACTAGAACTTTCAGACAACTCGCAAGCAAACTTATTAAAACCTGAACTGGTTTTCGTTTCACTCGCCCAACCAGTCGATACTGGAAACTTATCAGCCTCAGTTCGATAAAGGCGAGCCACAAAAACATATTCATCAGCGGGAGCGTTAGGTGCAACAACCCTTTCCGTTTCAATTCTGCCATCTGGGTTGTCCTTCCAGAATTTTGCCAATCTTTCTTCAACTGTTTCATAATCCTCCAGATTAAAAGCCATAATCTAATTCCTGCTTTCCTTGTCGATATTCCTGTTGGGAACGAATGTCCCAAGTAGTCCCATCATGCCAAGCCTCCACATAGTGTCGGCATTTGTCGCAATAGGTTCTTTGTGTGCCATTTTGGCTTGTCGAGATCCAAGTCGCTGGATTTTGACCTTTGATAGTATGCGCTCCATATTGCGCTTTGCAGTAATCACACCAAATGCTCCGATTAGAATTTTTCGTAATCATCGCTCAGCTGCGCTTCGAGGACATCTTCGTAGAACCCAAAGTATGCAACCGCATCTGCAACACTGTCGTGATGTGATGGCGTTTCAACCAGACGAGCGATCTTGAGCCCGACCATGCAAAGAACAACCTGGTGTGCAGTAATTGGCATGTCGAGAATTCCTGACCAGATGTCTGCAATTCGTTTGTGGTTTGTGTATGGAGATCCATAAATTCGACCACGATCTTGTGTGAGTATTGTGGCTTCTGCAAATAAAGCATCACGATTAGCGGACATTTTTCTGAACCACTTTCATGCCTTGTTCATATCCAGCACGCCATGCTTCATCTGTTTTCTTATTTATACGATCTTCACGCCAAGCAAGAAAACTGTAAATAACCACGAATGAAATCATGGCAATAGCAGCTACTTGGATGTCTGTTAAGTTTTCCATTTTGCTCCCGATCTCAGGCGTTTGCCTGTTGGGATTAGTGTGTCCTAAATCAGCGACATTCTCGATAATGTGATAGGCGTGTTAGATAACAATACTGTTATCAATAACATCAATCGCTTCATCAATTGTTCGTGGTTTGTAATCTGTTTCCCTAGACATAAGATCGACCTAAAGCGTTAAATGATCCATCTTTGTTAATTGGAATCATGTGTGGGGTCATGTTTTTACCATCCCAATCTAGGATTACGATACCCATCGCCCAGTTTGCGATGCCTTTTGTGTATGAGGCTTTTTTCTTATCCATGAGGTTGCCTGTTTCTATGCCCCAAATTGTCCTGTAATTGCCTCCTACGCCCTCTGTGAAGGCACTTAGCCCTAACTTATGGGTATGACCGCAAACTACGCTCTTTCCCGCCTTTTTGGCAAGATTTAGGGCAGTTATGCCAGGATTAGGGTTAGCGTTGCCTTCATCGCCATGAGCCAAGATCCAACCCTTTTCAAATTCGTAAAATGTTTTGTGGAATTGAATGCCCATCGTGGCGAAGTCCATGAATTTGTCGTATTGCAACTCTGGAAGGCTGATCAATCCTGGAACTTTTAATAAAGTGTTATATAGGCGATCAGTGTGATTACTGCGGACAATATGAGCCTCTCTAGCATGCTCGGTGAGATCCCAAAGAATTTGCTGAGTTTGCTCACGATCACGATGCAAAGTTTGCTCATAAGCCAAAGGTGTTTTTTCAGCCCATCTAGAAATGGTTTGAAAATCAATTTCATCGCCAACGCAAAGGACACTATCGAACTTCTCCCGCCTGGCTAGTTTAATCACATTCTTGGTTGCGACCTCATGATGGTAAGGAATTTGGAGGTCTGAAATCACAAGGTAGCGCTTAATCTAAATCCTCTTCATCATCAGTTGGATCAATCGATGGAATGATCCCTCCGTCCCCGACAATCCAATCAGGGAGGATTTTTTCCTGCATCATCCAAAATGCCATAGTTTCACTGAACCCAGCCTTTTTAGCTGCTTTGTATGCTTCATGCAAGGTTATGTAGAACTCATCCATTTTGGTTAATGGTTCTGGCGATTTACGAATAACCCGCTTTTTCGCAATCTTCTTGCGTTTAGCAGGTTGCTTCTTGCGTGTATTCGCCATAATTAAATTATCGCTCTAAGAGAATGTTATAAATCTCATCGACACGCTCATTTAGGCGTTTAATTTCTGCCATTAAATGAGAGATTACATAAGCAGCTAGTGAGCCGATAACTCCTACTGTTGCAAAGTAAAGCGTGAAAAAATCTGCTTGGCTCATAGTTTTTCAGTAATTCCAAAATCGTTTTCTTTGATGTCTAAAGCCTTGATTAAAGGTGCAACTAAAGCACCGAGCAAAACTGCATATTGAGGTTGCATATCGCCAGCAATAGATAATCCGATTGTTAGGGCTGATGCTGCTACTGCTCGCAAATAAGATTTAATTGCTGCTTTGTTTTTCTTGCTTAGTTTCATAACTTACCTCCGAGTAGTGGGATGTCGAAAAATGACCCATCCTGATCTCCCGCAGGGCTAAAAGTAAAATGGATGTGGTGCTGATGTGGGTTCACGCCTGTGTAAGCACGCCATTTCCAATTACCTTTAGCAGAACAAATTTTACCATTATGAATGATGTATTCAATGCGTTTCTTAGCATCTGACTTGGCAAAAATGCGGCATTGTTCAGCCAGGTCAATTGAGATGGATTTAGTTAAACGCAAATCAGCATCAATATCTAAGCCACGAACAACACCAGTTTTAGGATCTGGGTTGTGTGAACTAGGTTTCAATGCATGCCTTGCATCTCCTAAAGTTCCATCTGATCGTCTATCACGATCTGGAAAATTATCATCTACCTGCTCACGAAACTGAACGGCAGACTTACTCAGCCACCAATTCATTTAGGCTAAAAGTAATGCAGCTTCTTCGGCAGTGATGCCTAATTTGGCAAGTAGTTCAGCCTTTGCTTCAGCCTTAGCAGCATCCTCAGCCTCTTTAGCTGCCTTGTCTACTTCTGCCTTTGCTCGGTCTGCTTCTAACTGCGCTATTTCTTCATCAGTTAGTTCAACCTCAATCTGCTCTTTTGTTTCGCAGTTTATTACGAGTTTTGTTAGTTTGTTTGGCATGGCTCTCCTTTATGAGTTTTTAATTCCGTATAAATACGCTGATGATCCTGTTAAAAAGTTTGAACCTGAATAGGGTTGCAATTTAACACTGGTAATTGCTGCGGTATTTGACCACATATTGCTTGCAATTCTCATATAAGCAGAAGATGCATTGGTTTCGTTTACTGTTTCAATACTTAGGGATTTATAATTTGAACTAGAAAAATTTGGAATATAAATTGACCCAGATGCAAATGAATTGCTAGTGGCAGTATCTCCATTAATAATTCCGATGATTTTGTCTGCTGGATCTGAAGTAAACACATCGCTTCCAGCTGCTGAACCATTTCCACCCACTGCAATATATTTATAACCTGTCGTGTTTGAATTGAAAGTTATTTTCAAATTATCAAAATAATTGCCATTATCTGATCTTAATGAAATCATGAGCAATAGATCAGTATAGGTTGTGCTATATGATCCCAAACCAGTAAATTCTATACTTGCCTGGCTGGATGATAAAATTGCTTTATCAATAATTTTATAAGTGCTTGCCATTATGCCGCCTTAATTCCGTAAAGAGTAAACATCGATCCAACGGCAAATGTTGAACTATCTGTGGAAATGCTTATTGAAGTGATGGCATTTGTATTACGCCATAAAGCAACTCTCGCAGCTGTTTCTGATCCCGCATCGTTATATCTGACCAATACTGTTTTATATACATTTGTGTTGGCGTAGTTTTGAAAATTCATAATAAATGTTTGAACACTGCCTGAAGCGGGTGTGTTTGCATTTATGTAAAGAACATTTGCTCCAGTAGTTCTTCCGGATGAGGCACTTGATCCATTACCCACTAATCTTGTTTGACTATACAAACCACTTGAACCATCGCCATTTACATACCACTTATAGTCTAAAGATCCAGATAGTTTAGGATTACCAATTAAAACTAAATCCGTATAGGTTGATGGAATGCTGGAAAATGTGATTATATCGGTTGCGCTTGCAAGTGTTGTTGTTGCTATCGGTTCATAAGTCGCTGCCATGTTAATCCTTTATTCCGTATAGGGCAAAATGAGAGTATTGGGCTATATTCACACCACTAATGCTAAATGTTAATGAAGTAATAGCATTTGTATTAACTGCATATAAGTTAGAATAAAGCACTAATTCACCTGCGCCATTGGTATCAACTCCGCTTAAAGTGCGAATTGTTTTATTTTTTGTAGTGCTAGAAAACTCTAAAATATCAATAACTGCGCCAGCAAATACGCTTGTATATCCTGAAGTAGGCACATTTATTACTGAGTTTGTGCCACCAACACCTGCAAGCGCAGATGAACCATTTGCATATAAATAATGATTTTTGGTTAAATTATTACTATTGATAGTCATGTTTACTACATCAAATGAACTGCCTGAGTTTGCAGATTTAACTAATGCTCTTACCTGTAAATGTTTATAACTTGCCCACGCTCCGCCATCTGTGAAAGTAATAGACGAAGTTCCACCAGAACCAACTGTGGTCGTAGCAATACTCTCATAAGAACCACCAGCAACCGCTCCCGATGATGCAAGAATTCCTAAGATTGGATTAAACAAGTTTACCGACCACTACCCAACTATTTGCTGCGATCTTGATGCAGGATGCTGCTCCGTATTGATTAACTGTTGGCGCAGCTGATGTTGCTCCTGCGGATACGATTGTGGTTGTTCCAGATGAGGTTGCGCTGATTGTGCAAGCACCTGCACCCTTGCAATAAACATTTAATACTGTTCCAGTTGGGAATGCCACTGAAGCATCTGTTGGGATCTTAAATGCGTTTGCAGATGCGTTATCCATTGTGATGATCTTGTTTAAGCCATCAGATAGAACGGCAGTGTAAGTCGTGCCTGTCTGAGCATTTACTGATAATCCAGCGAAGGAAGTATCAATTGCTCCTGCTAATGTTCGGATAGCAAGTGCGCCATCTTTGACTAGGTCAGTATCATTCGGGGTTGTCCACCCAAAATTGGTTGTTGTTGCCATATTACGCTATTACTCCTATCGCATTCTGCCAGGTTATTATACTTGATAAAGTGTTCCAAGCCTCTGAAGCATTGACCTCTGACCAGTTCTGGAATACAGCTGAGAATTCAATTGGGCTCAAATTGATTGTTAAAAATAACTCATTGAAAGATGTGCTCCAGTTCCATCCTTCTACATACCCTTCAAAATAGCCTCCAGTGGCGATCTGAGAAGGTAAATCTGTGATCCTAATAGGCTGACCTATGAAGATGCCTAGAAGGGCATCTCGGTCTGCATCGTCTAATTCTGGGTTCGTAATTGGAAAAGTAATGCTATCAAAATTTGGCTTGGGAAATGCACGAAGTGAAATATATCGATTGGCAACATTTTGGGCATCTGTTGGATCATGAATAGTTGAATTAATCGTTTCGGCTTTGTAGCCATAAGTGCCAATCGAAACGCTATCAATAGCAACCTTCTGAGATCCATAGTTGTTTCCGTAATTGATTGATATTGAATTGCGAACATCACCAATTTGGGTCTTTGTGGCTAATCCTGAACCGATGGCAGTATTGGCTGAGATTTCAGTAAAGCCATTTGTGGCTGCATAATTCTGACGATGTGAAGCATCTGCATAACCGATATTGCCTCGAGAATCCTCATATAAATATCCAAAGCCAGAATTGGCTATTTGCGAAGCAATGTTATAAATGGTGTCTTCGCTGGATGTTCTGTTTTCCATTGTGTATTGACCAGGAGTATCAATCTCACCTAGTCCAAGATTTGCAGCTGTCGCCCAAGTTTCGATATTTGAGTAAGTTGCCCAAGTATCAGATGCAGACAAACCATTCCAGTTATTCAATAGATATTGGCTTAATAATGAATAAATTTGAGTTCCATCTTTTGCTTGAGATAAAACTCCTGTTGTAATAATTTTGGGTAATTTAGCCAATGCACCAAGTGCAATAATTGAATAAGCAAGAACTCTACCGACTGATCCAGTAGCTCCCACTGAAACTGTAATATCAGTTATATTGCCACCAAAAATTGGAACATAAGTTCCAGCACTGTTTTTTACCTGAAGCAATAAACCATCGTTTACTTCAATGTCGTAAGTTTCATCATTTGGAGCAATTAAATTTATTTCGATATAACCTGGATTTGGCTGCTGATAAATATCAGTTCTGCCCGATTCATGCGATATATCTGATATAGCCACATTGGTGTAATTAACGCCATTTATGGTCAATTTCCAAGATGGATTAAATAAGGTCATTAATCGCCTCGAACGCTTTTACCGCTTAATGCTGGCACTGATCGAGCAGAGGATGCTGCTAAAACCTTTGCAACTGTTCTCGAAGCACCTTCAGCATCGACAGCCTTAACAGTAATGTTATTTACTGTTGTCCCAGCTCTAGCAGCTGCTGCTGCCAATTGAGCATCGGTTGCGCTGGAAGCATTTGCTGAAGCCGTAGCGGTTGCGCTGGAAGCAGTTGAAATTGCAGATCCTCCACCAATAGTCGGAACATTTGGTAATAAAGGAATGGAGTTGTAAGCATTGATAACAGCGTTTATTGCTGCCACTGCGCCTTTTACCGCATTCTCAACTGCATTAACGACACCAGCAACAATATTTATAATGCCACCGGCAATAACTCCGATAACCTTTAATGCTCCACCTAAGCCATCAACCAAAATGGGGATTAAATAGGTTGAAATAAAATTACCAAGATCCTGGAATGTTTCTTTATTATCTATAATTGCTTTTTTAATAGGATCAAAATATGAAGCAAATTTGCTCAATGCTGGAACTACTTGATTGACCACAATGTCAACCAATTTTTCAATGTATGGAAGCAACGCATTTCCAATGCTCTCTTTGCCTTCATCAACTGCTTGCTTTAATCGATCTAATCTACCTTGAAAAGTTTCTGCATTTCGGGCAGCTGCGCCGCCATAAAGTTGAGATAATTTTTCTGTTGTTTGGGTAAAATTCATGGTTTTCAGATCAGCGGCTGATAAACCAATTCCTAACCTGGCTAACTTTGTATCTTGCCCTTCATATGCTTTTGCAAGGGCTTCTGAAACTTCACTTAAATCCTTACCAGTTCCCTTCGATACATCTAGGGCTAAGGTTAATAATTGCTGAGCCTTTGTTGTGTCTTTTGTTGAAACTGCCAATCTCTGCATTGCGCCACGAAGATCTGTATCGGATACGCCCGCTGCTAATTGGGTCTTGCTTATGAAATCCTCAGTTGCCTTAATTTGGGCATCTGTTGCTCCTGTGGCAGACTTTAATGCGCTCGCTAATCTTAACTGTGCTTGCTCATCTTCGATGGCTGCTTTAACCCCATCAATGCCTATTTTGACGGCATAACCAGCAGCAGCAACAGCTGCAACCGCAAAAGCTGCACCAGCTGCTTTACCAAATTTTTCAATGTTGGATGCGGATTGATTTACATCATTATCAGCATCGTTTAATTTCTTTTTAAGATCATCAACATCAGCAAGGATGGATAACTTAAGCGTGCGATTACCGGTTGCCATTATGCCCATTCCTTAAGAATTCGATCAAAGGCTGATTCCCATTTTTCAATCAATTGAGGCTGAATTCTGCGAAGGGTTGGATATATGAACCAGCCTCGACTACCTCGACCTTGCCGTCCACTATATGCAGGAAACTGTTTGAATTTATTAGAACCAAACTCAAGACCACCCCATAAGGTTTGTGTTGTAGCACCACCTGAAAACTTCTGTCGTGCAAAGCCGTATGAGAATTCACCGATCTTGCTCGACTTCGAGATACTAACTCCATCCGCAACTCTCTGAACTGCTTTGCCTGATTTTGTTCTGCTTGAAGCAGTCGCTTTAATTTCTTCAGATGCAAAATACGCCAGAGCAGCAGATTGAGTTCTTGCTTCCTCTGTTGCCTGTTCATCCATCGCCTTAAATGCTTTTAATATATCTCGGATATCGGAGCGATCATAGGCAATCTTAACATCACTCAATTTCGCTCCTTTAATATCTCGATCGCAGTTAATAAATCTTCTGCGCTTGTCCATTCACTCATTGGAATTCGAGTAGCAATTGCTACCTGAACTAATAAGCGACTTACACTTCCTTCTGGATGGCTTTTGGGTCGCCATCATCACCGACAATTACATCAGCCACTGATTCCATCCAGGCTTCAAATGATTTGACGGGTTTACCAGCAGATTCCCGTTTAAGGGAATTATAAGCAAGAAACATAAGATCCCAAATGCCCATCTTGTCTTTTGCTTGTCCAATGGTATTTCCTGTCTGTTTTTCCCATTTAGCCCACTCAGGAGGTTGGGCAATATAAGTTGCTTGCTCTCCTGAGTTATATTCAATTGTAATTGGCAGTTTCATTTTCGCTCCCGTTTCGTTTTATTAGCTAACTGTTAAAGTTGGCTTTGCTGTGCATTGCAATGTGAATGAAACTTGTTGTGCATCTTTTCCATTTCCATTTGGATTAGGGAAATTTGGATAAAGGTTGCCAGTAAATACTGCGCCTGATGCAGCTGTAAATGAATAAGCCAATGCAGTATCTGGTGCGCTTGATGCCGCTGCCCATAACAATTCGCAAACTGAATATGTGCCTCCTGCGCCTGATGCACCCCAATCAGCAAGGATTGTTAGATCCATTGTTGCCGCTGAATCGATTGATTTGTAAACACGACCATCAAGAGTTTCATATGCTTGACGATCTAAAGTTGTATTTAATGCAACTGATATTGCTTGAGCATCATAGGACTTACTATCAATAGTAAGAGCCAAATCACGCCCTGTGATAACTGTGGTTGCCACTTGATCTCCTTTAGTTTTGGTTGTAGTAAGTCGAAACCCTAATATCTGCAATAAGCAGAGTTGATGCTCCTACTTGACTGACTGTTGGTCTTTCGACTGAACTGATTTCATACCCTGATGGAATTACTGCCAGAACGCTCATAATTAGTTGCTCTATATTGTCCAGGCTTGCTGGATTGCTGTTATAGGCAACTGCCACTGTAATGGTCATATTAATTTTTGCTTTAATGACCGATTTATTAATCAAATCAAATTCTAGATAAGGTGAATCTGGAACGCAGACAACTGCTGGAGGTATTACGCTCTCTGGAACAAAACTATAAACATTGCCAGCAACTGTCGATAGTGCATTGGCAAGAGGTTGTCTAACAGCTGAAAGAATAGTTGAAGATGGCATTATTGAGCCATGCTTTCAACATCTATGTATGCGCCTAATAATCCTACGCATCTATTGAAAAGCGACCTGCCCATTCTGAAAGGAGTTGCAGTAAAATCAACGCCTTCGATCTGACCTCCTCCTGCGAGGCGAGATTGAAATACTTCTAAAGATACTGCGAATACCGCTGATCGGACTGGTTGAACTCCAACATAAGTTGAAGCAGCTGAAAGGGTTGCTGTTCCTGATGGAATGATATTTGCGCTTTTAACATCTGCGTTTGTGATGGCGCATGAAAATGTATATTGTCCAAGATGATCTGCCAAGATTGTGCGTGTGCCATTGTAAGGAGTTCCACATCCTGCGATAACAACTGATTGACCTTCTGTAAACTCATGAATTCCAAGTGTTGTAAAAATTGCAACATTGGATGTTAATTCTGCCTCTTGAATTGGGCTCTTAAATGAAACCAGCATTGGAAGTATCACACCTTCTGCGGTATCAATTATTTCATTCAAATAACTGTCTGAAAATAAAGAAGAAGATACGCCAAGCACACTTCTCAACTCTGTGGCTGAAATAATACTAGGCATATCTTCCTCTCTAAACTCCCATTAATAGCTGCCTACCAGCGGGAGCACCAGTAGGCATTAAGGGCTATTACGCCTTGTTCCAACGACGAATACCGCCAGCAACCTTTGTTGCAATTGCGTAGTATCCGTAAACAGCTACTTGTAAGCGACCATTAGCGAACGCTTGAACTTGTAGTGTTGTCTTTGGTGCTTCGTAGAATGTGATTGCATCTGGATTTACCAAAAGCATTGTGTCGTCTGCAGTTCCTGAACCAATGAATGGATCAACATATAGGTTTGTTCCTAATACTGAACCAACTACTGATGAAGGTGATGCAATACCTGAATTATTAACAGGATTTGCAGCAGCGTAAATTGGACGCTTAGTTGTATCTTGCGCAGCAAGAAGAACTGACCACCATGATGAGTTTGTAATCAGGTTGGTTGCAAATCCACCAGTTGCAGCGTAAGCAGCAGCTGCTTCTGTTGCGATGAATGATTGAAGTCCATCAGCATCAGCTGAAGCAGTTGCAGCAACTGTTCCATCCGTAAACATCTTTGTAAATAATGCAGTATCAGTTGCCTTTGCATAAGCATTGTTTAATTGACGAATTAACTCGTCATAAAATACTGGTGAAGATCTATCAATTAATTCCCAAGATATATTTTGTAATCCAGCGGCTTTTTTTACATCCACTGTAATATACCCAGAAGCCATCTCAGTTCCGCCAAGTGCTTCGCCTTCAGTTGAATCTGAATCGATTGTTGGAGCAGTTGTTAGTTTAGGAATTGTAAAAGACATTCCTGAAGATGGTAGAACACCACGAGAAACTGCATCAACTGATGGGCGGTTGCCGATAGTTGTTGTAATGAACTCGTTCATGTGTTGTGGAAGTGTTAGACCTGTGTTTGTTGTTGTGTCGTCTGCGAACTTAACATAAGTGCGAGATTCATCATTGCCCATTGCAGCTTTGATTGAGTGCTCTAAGTAAGAACCAGCAGAAACGATTGGTGAGCGTGGCTTTGCGTAAGCAACTGGTTGATTTGCTACTACTGCCACAGGCTCAGACTTTGCAGCTTCTACCGCTTCGGTGGCGATAGGAGCATCTGAAGTATTCTCAGACAATTTGTCCTCCTGTGTTGTTATTTCCTCAGCGGTTGCTTCGGAATTCTCTGGTGTTGATTCGGTCGCAATTACAGATTCGACCCTTGCTGATGCGATTGCGGGATCAGATACCAAACTGACCTCAGCCAATGAACTTTTTGAAATTACCATTGCGCCATCTTTGTTATCCCAAGCATCAACCATTACGCCAACTGAAAAACCATCACGAAGTCCAGTTGCAGCCTCTTCTAAAGCATCATCAGCAGCAAATGTCTTTGCTAATTTGAATGTGCCTTCTAAACCTGTATCGGTTGCAGTGATATCAATTAACTTGCCCAATGGACGAGTTTTATCATGCTCTAAAAGTAATTTAACTGGCTTCGAAAAATCGATACTGTCTTTTGCAAACACTGTTGCTCCAGCACTAGTGTTTCCTCGCTCATTCCAGCCAACAATTCGACCAGATATGGTTCGCTTGTTTGTATCGGCTGCGGTTATCGTAATTGGGAAATTAATCTTCATTTGATTAAGTCCTCCTCCTCTTTAATTTGCTCGATACTCATTGCACCGATGCGATTAAGAATTTCATAAACTTGTGCTCTTTGTAGGGCATCTCCACGCAAGAAGTCATCAACGCTGAAACGAATTTCAGTTCCATAAGGAGTGAAGTCCGGCATTGTTAGACGTTGTTCAATTGCAGTTAAAATTGGACGAAGAGAGAAATCAATAAGAGATTTTCTCTCTGAAACAGAATTGGAATAAGTCATGCTGGTAGTTTCAGCTGAAATAAAATAAGCAGGAATGCCAGTGGCTCTAGCCAATTCCAAAGCAACATATTGACGAGCCTCATTTAATTGTAATTTTGCTGGATCAAATCCAAGAGCCTGTAATTCAACATCGGCATTTAGAAATGCAGTCGCTCGAGTTGATCTTGATGTTTTCCATGATTCTAATAATTTTGAAATACGCTCTGGAGTTAAATTTGTGCCATTTGATTTGAGAACCATTGTTGGAACTGGCTCTTTTGCATAAAGTTCAGCGGCTTTTTCCAATTCAAGAGCTGCACGAATTGTGCGACCTGCTCTTTGTAAAACACCTTCATCTAAACCATCAAATCGAATTAAAGATCCAACTCCTGATGATGGGGTCATAACTCCATCTAATTCATATCCTACAATTTCAGTTGAATTATTATTTAATCTTGTAATAACTCTGTTTGGTGCAATTCGTGTCCATTGACGAATTCTTGCTCCATCAGAAACAGAATAAGCATCCAGAACAAGTCCGTAGCCGACTCCGTAGAACAAAATGTCTTCTGCTAGCCAGCCGTAAACCGCTGACCCTGTAATGCGTGCATCTGGTTGCCAAATTGATTGAGTTGGCTCAACATGAGCACCTGTAAATTTGTTATAGCCTTCTAATGGCAATGATCCAATGGTTGAACAAATTATGTTTCTTGCTCGAGCCAATGCCGGAACGGACATTGCCATTTCTCGGGTTGCAGTTTGATTAGAAAAGTAAACGCCACCTAATGCTTGTTGAATGTTGTATGGTGCATTTGCAGCAGCTACATCAACTTCATTTGCAGTTGGCTTTGTAGTTATAAAACGATCGAATAGTCCCATTGGCGTATATTATACCTTATGTCCGATTTATCCGATTTGTATATCTACCTCAGTTTCTGGTTGTGTCGCAAAGTATGAAACAAGGGCAGTTGCAACACCTGCGCAAACTGCAACTCTTGAAGCCCTTCTGCCAATGATCCAAGATCCATCGCCATACGGCAATCTTGCAGCCGATAATACTTGTTGTGTTAATTCTTCCTGATTGCCATGCTGTAAACGATGACTGTTGATTGCTCCAAGCCATCTATCGCAACTTTCGCTATAAATTGCACCATCCATGTCGGTTGTTTGGATTCCTGCTTGGGTCAAGCGAGTAGCAACGGCAGCAGCTGTCCGTTTTGAATAGGCAATGGTTTCCACCTGGTATTTTCTAAAATATGGAGCAACATCATTGGCAACCGCTAAATCATTAAGCGAATAATCATTTGACCAGGTATGAAGCAATTGCACATAAAATCTTTCACCGCTTAATCTTTGTGCAGCAACTAAAGCACCAAATTTTCTATCTGGCGATAAATCAAGCCCAAGCCACATTGGTTTTTCTGGATCTAGTGGAATTGGATCTATTGCACATGCTTGCCATTTTTGTGCATCTACCACTGAGTTTATCGTGTCCACCCATTGGCACAATACCTCCGTTCGGACTATATCTGGAGGATCATTGATAACTGCTTTTAGATTATCTGGATGAATTGTAATTCCTAAAGATGGGTTGGCTTGAGCGAACGCTTCCCAGTTCGGCTCACCAGACGGAAGAGTGATAGGAGCATTGGGTTCTGCGCTCCATTCAAACCAACCAATATCATCATCAGCACCTCCAGCAGCTGCTAAGGCTCTGGATCTTAAAGAGTTCAAAACGATTGAATGCTGATCTCCAGCATTTGAATAAATCCAAGTTTGCGGATTTTTTGCAGCCATCATTGTATATCGCATCGATGACCAAGCATCTTGATCTTTATATTCTCTCAACTCATCAAGGTGAATCGTTTCTGGTTTTGAGATACCACGAGATGCGTTGTTTGATGCTTTAATAACAATTCTTCGATTGCCTTTAAGTTCTAATTCTTCTGCACCATGTTGCCATCTGATTTTCTTAACCTCTGAAACCAATTTATCATTTTCTTCAATTAGTCCAATAATCTGGCGAAATGTTTCAAGTGATGTAGTAAGCCTATGAGCTGATGCAAGTTGTAATCCTTCACCCCAAACAAATGCTCCAGTCAGCATTCTGAGCATCATAAATGTGCTCTTTCCATTTTGGCGTGAAATTAAAAGTCCGCACTCTGAGTGATGCCATCTTCCATCTGGTTTTACTTTATGTCCATGAATAGCCACGAACTTTTGCCATTCCATAAGAGGGATACCGATTTCAGCTGCAAAGTCGATCATTTCTTGACCTTTAGACGGCAGATCATTCAATTTTGAGTGAATTCGTGGAGTTGCCACACCTCCTATTGTCGATTGAGGCAGATTCGAAAGGATATCGCCAGGTATAGGCTTATTCATCAAGGATTAAACGGATCGTGCCCGATTGAGGTGTTTTGTCGGTTAGAAAGATCGAT
>Ga0213921_1000357_pt1 | contig 15767 bp, 26 predicted proteins | sample McNCre2017MG_FD_165041 | JGI IMG/M metagenome (GOLD analysis project Ga0213921, IMG submission 165041) | Freshwater microbial communities from McNutts Creek, Athens, Georgia, United States - 20-17 MG | ecosystem: Environmental > Aquatic > Freshwater > Creek | place: USA: Georgia | collected...
CTGGGCTTCCCCTCCCCAACACGGTCGGAGATTCACCAAGATAGTCCATTTACAGCCAAGCCAGTCCAGAACTGACCCGATGGCAGCCAAACGATCCAAAGCCCTACGAGGGGCAACTAAACCGAGACTCCAGTCAATACCTCTCAAAGGCGAGACTAAGCTCCAAGATGTAAAAGACCTCTGCGAGATTATTGGCATGCCCCTTTTGCCGTGGCAGGAACACGTCCTCAAGGACATGCTGACCGTGGACAGGTCGGGCAACTGGGTGCGTAAGACAAACCTGCTACTTATCGCTCGCCAGAACGGAAAGACCCACTTAGCTCGCATGCTTATCCTCGCCCATCTCTTAAAGTGGGATAGTAAGAACATTCTAATCATGTCCTCTAATAGAAGCATGGCTTTGGACACTTTTAGACAAGTAGCTCAAGTATTGGAGAATAATGACCACCTCAAGGGATTCGTCAAACAGATCCGCTACGCCAACGGCACAGAATCTATTGAGATGCTGGACGGAAGAAGGTTGGACGTTGTTGCGGCTACTAGAGACGGCTCTCGCGGAAGAACTGCGGACTTCCTATTCATCGACGAGCTCCGAGAAATTAGCGAAGAAGGATTTAGAGCGGCAGTCCCTACAACTAGAGCGCGTCCAAATTCTCAGACGCTTCTTACCTCTAATGCAGGAGACGCTTTCTCGCTAGTCCTTAACGGCATGCGAGAACGAGCTTTAGAAAATCCACCTAAGAGCTTTGGCTTTTATGAGTATTCGGCTCCCCAATATTGTAAGATTACAGACAGAGTTAATGGCTGGGCGCAAGCCAATCCTGCGCTGGGTTACACGATTACGGAGGAAACCCTTGAAGAAGCAGTTGCTACTAGCCCGATTGAAAATACTAGAACTGAGTTGTTATGCCAATGGATTGATAGCCTATCGAGTCCGTGGCCTCATGGAATTCTTGAAGATACGAGCGACTCAACACTCGAGATTCCTGTGGGCGGTTATACAGTTTTTGCATTTGATGTCAGTCCATCTAGGAGAAATGCGTCTCTGGTTGCTGGCCAGATATTGCCAGATGGTCGGATCGGAGTCGGGATACTTCAAACCTGGGAATCACAAGTCTCAGTTGATGACCTTAAAATTGCAGCAGATATTAAGGCATGGGCGGATAACTACCGACCTAGACAAATCTGCTTCGATAAATACACAGCGCAGTCAATAGCCGACAAGCTAACCAACGCAGGGTGCATGACGCAAGACATTTCTGGAGCTGCCTTCTATCAGGCTTGCGGTGATCTCCTTGATGGTCTTGTAAACCACCGAGTAGTCCATTCAGGACAAGAGAACTGGGTTCAGCAGATGAACAACTGCGCAGCTAAGACCAATGACTCGTCATGGCGTATTGTGAAACGTAAATCGGCAGGAGATGTATCAGGGGCGATTGCAACTGCCATGGTCGTACACGTTTTGTATAAACCTCAACAAGTCGCTATGATTTACTCGGAGTAGTGTATAATTGCCCTCTATGGGTCTCTTTTCGCGTAAGCCGCAAGTAATCGAAGCGCAATACGCGCCACAGGTAATGGGTGAAAATCTCCCAGCACTTTACAACGCTATTATTCCCCGAGTCTCTCGCCATGACGCGATGAGTGTCCCTTCAGTAGCCCGCGCCCGCAACCTTATCTGCGGAACAGTCGCATCTATCCCACTTGAGTATTACAAGACTTCAACAGGAGAAGTAATTGCTCCACCTCGTTGGATTAAGCAACTCTCTAAGTCTCAGCCTTCGTTTATCACAATCTCATGGATCGTGGACTCACTTCTATTCTACGGAGTCTCTTATCTCCTAGTTACGGAGCGTTATGCAGAAGATGGTCGCCCAGCTTCTTTCGAGTGGGTGGCTAACACTCGCGTTACTTTCACTACTGACATTTATGGTATTCATGTAACCCAATACTTCATAGATGCAAGCCCTGTGGACATGAACGACATTGTGACCATTCAGGGATTCGATGAGGGAGTGCTAGACCGCTCAGGTCGCACGATTCAAGCAGCTATCGACGTAGATCGTGCAGCAGCGCAGAACTCAGCAAACCCACAGCCAGCAGGATTCCTAAAGAACTCTGGCGCAGACCTACCTCCTAACGAGGTCGCTGGTCTCATTGCTGCATGGAAGCGCGCCCGCCAAAATAACTCCACAGCATATTTAACTTCTACTCTTGACTACTCTCCAGTTTCATTCAGTCCAAAAGACATGATGTATAACGAGGCAGTCCAGAACCTTTCAACACAGATTGCTCGCGCAATGAACGTGCCAGCGTATTACTTGTCAGCAGATCAGAACACCACCATGACTTACGCAAACGTCCAAGACGAGCGCAAGCAGTTCTACGCGCTATCTATTGAGCCATACCTTCAGGCTATTCAGGCACGTCTCTCAATGGACGATATCTCAACAGCGGGTCATGAAGTCCGCTTTGCAGTTTTTGACACCTTCCTAAAGAACGACCCATTGGTCGAATTGCAGGTACTTGAGAAGCTCCTAAGCCTTGGGCTTATCTCTACAGAGCAAGCAATGGAAATGACAGACCTAACTCCTAACGGATCAGAAGGAATGAGCTAATGAAAGAACTAATAATCGAAGCAGCCTCAATCGAGTGCAGCGAAGAACGTCGCGAAATCTCAGGCAAGATTGTGCCTATGGGAACAGGCGAAGTCGGTTCAACTAATATGGGTGGAGTCGTATTCGCGGCTAACTCAATCGACGTAACAGATATCTCTAAGATTAAGTTGCTATCACAGCACGACATGAAGAAGCCAGTTGGTCGCATGACCGCTGCTGAGGTTCGTCCTGACGGCATCTACGCAACATTTAAGTTGTCACGTTCAACTGGTGGCAACGATGCACTTATTCAGGCACAAGAAGGTTTAGTATCCGGACTTTCTGTAGGTGCTGAAGTTATCTCATCACAACCATCACGCGACGGTCACATCGTCGTCACAGCTGCAAAGCTAAAAGAAGTTTCTCTAGTAACAGAGCCAGCCTTCAAGTCTGCTCAGGTGCTTGAGATCGCAGCAGAGGAAGTTATCCCTGCTGAAAAAACCCAACCAGAAAGCGAGCCACAAGTGGAAGAATCAACCACAGCGGTAGAAGCTCCAGCAGTTGAAGCAGCAGCAGTCGAAGCGGCTCGCCCAACAGTTGTAGCGAATCTTCAGGTGAAAGAGCGCACAGCTCCTATCACATCAGCACAATACCTCGAAGCAAGCATCAAGGCAGCAATGGGAGACGACAACGCTCGTCGCACAGTTCTTGCAGCTGACGATACAACTTCAACAAACACAGGACTTACACTCCCACAGCACCTCAACGAGTTCGTAACAACAACCTTCACAGGTCGCCCAGCGTTCGAGGCAGTAACACGTCAGGCACTTCCATCAACAGGAATGTCATTCACAATTCCTAAGTTGGGAACTGCTCCAACTGTTGCAGATGCAGACGAAGCAGCTTCAATCTCAACAACGGGCATGACTTCAACATACGACACAGTAACTGTAAACAAGTTTGCTGGTCGCAACGTTGTCTCATGGGAACTCATTGACCGTTCTTCACCTGCGTTCATGGATCTTCTCATGACAGAACTTCGCAAGGCATACGAAGCATCAACAGATGCTGCACTTATTGCAGCGTTCACAGCTTCAGGAACACAGGCAACAGGAGTAGCTGCGACAGCAGCAGGTCTCCAGAGCTTCATCTCAGTTCAGTCAGCAGCGGCTTACAAGGCAACTGGTGGCAACTACGCAAACAAGCTCGTTGCTTCAACAGATCAGTGGGCAGCAATCACAGGATACGCTGACACAACAGGACGTAGCCTCTACTCAGCACAGGGCGCAACAATGAACGCTTCAGGCGCAGTTGTTCCTACATCAGTAGTCGGTAACGTACTCGGTACTTCACTCATCGTAGATCACAACATCGCAGTCTCAGGAATCGTTGATGAGTCAGCGTTCTTGGTTGCTCCAGAATCAGTATATGTCTGGGAATCACCAACAACACAGCTTCGCCTCAACGTTCTTACAACAGGCGAAATCGAAATCGCTCTTTACGGATACCTCGCAATCGGTGTCCTCAAGGGTGGCGTAGGCGTTCGTCGCTTCAACCTCGCTTAATAGCGAAACCTAAGTCGCTAGGGGGGCTGCCAGAGCCCTTGCAGCTCCCCTAGTCTTTAGAAAGGAAAACATGTCACTCACAACAGTTACAGAACTTCGCACAGCCCTTGGCGTAGGTACTCTCTACGCTGATGCTACGTTGCAAGAAGTTTGCGATGCCGCTGACAACGTTCTCCTTCCTTTCATCTGGTCTAACACAACTTCAATTACAGGCCACAGCAACACAGCAACAACTGGCACTTCATATTTTGATGAGGACGTTCGCTACACCTTTTACGTCGGCCAGACAGTAGTCATCTCTGGCTCAGGTTCTAAGCACAACGGCTCAAAGACAATCACCGAGGTAGGCGAGTATTCAATTACTTACGCCATCTCAGGCAACAATAACACAGCGACTGTGTACCACCCAGTCAATCCTTTTGGCATTGTCACAGCTGAGACTTATTTAGATCCTTCAACAGTTCCTGCAATTCAAGAAGCTGCTCTCATGATTTCAATCGACATCTGGCAAAGCCGTCAAGCACCTTCAAGCGGTGGCGTATCTATCGACGGCTACACCCCAAGCCCTTACCGCATGGGCAACACACTGCTTGCCCGCGTTCGTGGCTTACTTGCTCCATATCTTGACCCTCGTTCAATGGTGGGCTAATGACAGCCATCACCACACTTCGCTCATCTATTGCGACGGCTCTTGCCGACAATACAAAGTATTCAGTATTTAGCTTCCCACCTGCTACACCTATTGCTAACAGCGTGATTGTGACTCCTGCTGATCCTTACATTGTGCCGTCAAACAATGACTACACAGCAATCAGCCCATTGGCTAACTTTAAGATTTCTATCCTTGTCCCATTGCTAGACAATGAGGGCAACCTTGCTGGCATAGAAGCCGACATCGTTCGGGTCTTTTCGCTCCTTGAAGCGTCCAGCATTGTATTTAACGTAGGGAGCATCAGCGCGCCAAGCGTGCTTTCAATCGCTTCTGGAGATTTACTGACTTGCGACATTGCAATCAGTACCCTAACGGAATGGAGCTAATCGAATGGACGATTGGACAAAGGAACAAGCCGACTTCCTAGCGAAAATCGGTCAGCTTCCACCAGCAGCACCAGCACCAAAGCCAACTACTAAGAAAGATGAGGAATAACTGAAATGGCAGTATTTCTAAACAATGGAGTAGTTCTTACTGTCAATGCAGTAGATCTCTCAAACCACGTTACATCAGTAACGCTAAACCGTACTTTCGATGAACTCGAAGTAACTGCAATGGGTGACTCAGGTCACAAGTTCGTTAAGGGACTTGAAGCCTCATCTATCACAATCGACTTCCTCAACGACACAGCAACAGCAAACGTCCTTCAGACTTTGCAAGCTGCTTGGGGCACAAACGTAACAGTTACAGTTAAGCAGACTTCTGCTGCTACATCTGCGACCAACCCTCTTTACACAATGACAGCACTCGTAAACAACACAACCGACATTAACGGCGCAGTTGGCGACTTGGGCACACAGTCAGTAACTTGGAACGTTTCAGGTACAATCGCAGTAACAACTTCCTAATAACTAACTAAGGGGCTAAAAATGGCAAAACTCAAGGTAACAAGGGCAGACAATTCAGTAACAGAGTTTGAAATAACTCCGCTGATTGAGTACGCCTTCGAGCAATACGCCAAGAAGGGCTTTCACAAAGCTCTTATCGAAGATCAGAAGCAATCGGACGTTTACTGGCTTTGCTGGGAAGCAATCCGTCGCTCGGGTGAAGTGGTTAAACCCTTTGGGGAACAGTTCCTCGAGACTCTCAAGTCAGTTGAGGTCTTAGAGTCTGACCCTTTAGGGTAGATCGGAACTCCGTCACCTATCTCGCGACTCGCTTGAGTTACGAGTTTGGAGTTCCTTTCCAAACCATCGTGGAACTATCTCCGATGGCTTTCAAAGCACATTTAGAAGCACTTAAGGATATAGCGAAGGAGCGAAGCGATGCCAGCAGAACTGCACGGCGCGGTCGCGCTTCGTAAGGCTTTGAATCAGTATGCGCCAGAACTTGCCAAGGAAACCCAGAAGCAAGTTGCTGGAGCTTTGAAAACTATTGTGCGAGATGCTCGAGGCTTCTTGCCTACTAATTCAGAAGCACCTAGCGGCTGGCTCAAAGAGAACCAGACAGGCAAGTGGGCTAATCGTGCTTACGACCAAGTGACAGCGGCTCGAGGCATTACTTATCAGACCAGTCCTTCCCGCGCTAACCGTCGAGGATTTAAGTCTTTAGCAGCTATCTTAAACAAATCTGCTGCTGGTGCTATTTATGAAACCGCAGGGCGCAAGTCTGGCATTGAAGGAAAGTTTACTCCACGACTAGGTGGCGAACTTAAGGGCTATAAGCAAAAGATGAAAGGCCGAGCCATGTTTAGGGCTTGGGCTGAGGATCAAGGCAAAACCAACGCAGCAGTTATTAAGGCTATCGAAACAGCCAACAACCACGTTACGACTCTCACTAAGAAGGGCTCAAAGTAATGGCAGCAACAGATCTAGCAATTCGGATTGCCACAACTCTTGACTCTTCTGGTCTAGCACGAGCTGACAAAGCCGTTGGTAAACTTCAAAAATCAGTCAAAGCCCTCAGCGGTGCTATTGGTGCCCTTGCTATCGCTTCCTTTGCTAAGAAATCTTTATCTGCTTTCGTAGCCGATGAACTTGCAGCAACTCGTCTAGCCAATGCAGTTAAAAACCTTGGCATGGAGTTTGCCAATCCTTACATTACTGACTACATCTCAAACCTTGAAAAGACTAGCCAAGTCGCAGACGACATGCTTCGTCCAGCCTTCCAGCGCCTTTTGCAGCAGACTGGCTCATTGGCCAAGTCTCAGGCAATTCTTAACACAGCCATTGAAGTATCCGCAGGAACAGGCGAAAGCCTAACTTCAGTCTCAGAAGATTTAGCAAAGGCTTACTATGGCAACACTCGAAGCCTCAAGAAGTATTCTTTAGGTCTTACCGATGCAGAACTCAAGGCTAAGTCCTTCTCTGAGATTCAAGACATTCTGAATAAGAAGTTCACAGGATCTAACGCAACCTATCTCAAGACTTATGCAGGTCAGTTAAACATTCTTTCGCTGGCTTGGAGCAACTTGCAAGAGAACGCTGGAAAGGCTCTCTTTACCCTTGCAGGGGCTAATGGAGACCAATCCTCTGGGGCTAAGCGACTCGGTGGCATTATCGATGCTTTTGGCACAGGACTTATTGAAGCTGCAAAACTTATCAACAATGCTTTCACAGCCTTTGGTCAGGCATACTTTGGCGTAGGTAGTGCAAAGCAAGAAGTAGCACCATCGGCAAAGCCTGGACAAGAGTTGTTTAGAAAGTCAATGAGCAATGATGCAAAACTCAAAGCCATTGAAGCAGAGCAAGCCAAGCTCTACAAGCAGCAGTTGGCAGCGACCAAGGCTCTTACTCTTGAGCAAAAGAAGCAAGCCGCTCTCAAGAAGGCTGGCACAATCTTTGACCTTAATCAGATTCAGATTATCGCCGCATTAAAGGGCAACATTTCCAAAGAGGATAGATTGCGCCTTGAACTTCAACTTGCTTTGGCCACAGAGAACACAGATCAGGTCGCAAAACTAACCAAAGAACTTGCTACCTCTCAAGGGCTAGGCAAAGACCTTGCCGCTTTCCTTGCAGACCTTCCAGCGGCCAAGAACCCATTCGAGGCTTGGAAGTCATTTCTAGATGGCATTGAAGCGCAAGCAATGAGAATTGCTACAACTAATTTTAACCTTTCATCGCTCTATGGAACTCCAGTTCAAAATTTCACTCCTTACTTGACTTCACCGTTCCCTGACACAACTTCTCCTAGTTTCATCGGCCCGACAGCACCTAACACAGTAGTTGTAAACGTCGGCGGTTCAGTTACTACATCTCAGAGCCTTATCGACGAGATTCGCGGCGGCCTAAACGTTGCAGCTCTATCTGGCTCAAGTGCAAACGTAGAACGCAGAATCGGCGGCTGGTAATGGCTATTCCAGCAACCATCAACGTATCCTTCGACTTCTCTTCTGGAGCAACATTCGGCGCAGGGTTCGTTATTGGTGATCCTACTTATGGCGTGATTGGCGTGAGCCGCTTTGGTTCAGATTCGACAGTTATCCCAGTTGTGGACTTGACTCCAAACGTTTATCAGATTGCTATTAACCGTGGGCGAAATATCATGCGCGATACCTACGAGGCTGGCAACGCCACAATCCGAGTTCTAGACCCCGACTCATATTTCAACCCACAGAACACAGCCAGTCCTTACTACGGCTATCTTGTCCCACTTCGCAAGATTCGTGTCTCTGCTTCAACAGCCACAACTAACGCATGGCTCTTTAGCGGTTATGTGCAGGATTACAAATATACCTACCCTCAAGGTCAAGAGACTGGTTACGTCGATATAACTGCGACAGATGCTTTTCGCTTGTTTAACATGGCTAACGTCCAGACAATTCCAAACACAGCAGCAGGGCAGACCACTAGCACTCGAATCACCAAGATTCTTGACTACATTGAGTTTCCTGCTTCTATGCGCTCAATCTCTACTGGTCTCAGCACTTGTATTGCTGATCCAGCGACACCACGCACAAGCCTTGAAGCTCTTAAGAACGCTGAGTTCTCTGAAGGCATGGGAGCGTTCTATATGGACGGTTCAGGAACTGCCGTATTCAAGAACCGCACAGAAGTAGTCCAGTCCATAGGCGCAACTCCTATTGAGTTTAATCAGACCACAGGTATCCCTTACAAGAACCTACAGTTCGCCTTCGACGACAAACTCATCATTAACGACGTGACTTTTACCCGTGTTGGTGGAGTAACTCAAGAGGTCTTTGACCAGCCTTCTATTACTAAATACTTTCCTCATAGCCTTAACCGTCCAGACCTTGTTGCTCAGACTGACGATATCGTCCTCAACGTAGCCCGTGAATATGTGGCTACCCGTAAAGAGACGACTATCCGCATAGATGCCATGACGGTTGATCTCTTAGACACAGCAGTTCCAACTGACACAATGATTGCGTTGGACTACTTCGACAACCTCAAGATTACTAACGTCCAGCCCGATGGCTCGACTATTGTAAAAACCTTGCAGACACAGGGTCTCAAGTGGGACATAACTCCCAACCGCATGACTTGCACAGTTACAACGCTTGAACCTATTGCTGATGGCTTCATCATTGGCAGTAGCCTGTACGGTATAATCGGACAATCAACAATGAGTTACTAGGAGATAAACAATGGCATCAGGCTTTCCAGCAGCAACAGGAGACGTGCTAACAGCTGCCGCCTTTAACGGGCTAGTAGCGTTCACAATTAACCCTCAGTCAGGTTCGACTTACACAGTCGCTAACGCTGATTTATATCAGTCTTTAGTTCAGGCTACTAACGCCTCAACCAAGACAATCACTATTGCTCCAGACTCGACCCTTACTTCTGCGGTTACTGGTAGCGCAATCACTTTTATGAACTCAGGCGCAGGGCTTCTTACTTTTGCAGCAGGTGCAGGCGTAACAATAACTTCCGCAGGATCGGTATCAGCAGCTCCGACGCTGGCACAATACAAGACCTGTGTAGCGATTCGTCTTTCAGCTAACGCTTGGACAATCGTGGGAGCAATCGGATAATGATTGGTTGCATTACAGCTGGAGTCTTTGGGCTTCCACCAGCTCCACCTATTACTGTCGAGTTTCTAGTAATTGCAGGAGGCGGCGGTGGTGGCGCAGCACCAACTAACAACTTCGCTCGAGGCGGCGGTGGTGGTGGTGGATATTTAACATCTTCATCTTCATTCAACCTTTTAACTAATTACGCAGTAACTATCGGAGCAGGCGGAGCAGCTGGCGTTAATGGCTCTGACTCTATTTTTAATTCAAGCACAGCAACTGGCGGTGGTTCAGGCGGTAAGAAAACTGGAGCGGCTAACAATAATGGTGCAGCAGGCGGCTCTGGTGGTGGTGGTGCAGGAGACGGCGCAACTTCAGGCGGAACAGCAACTCAAGGCTATGCAGGTGGTACTGGAACTGACGCAGGCACAACAGGTGCAGGCGGTGGTGGTGGTGCAGGAGCAGTTGGACAGAATGGCAACGCAGGTACTGGCGCAGCTGGCAATGGCGGTGCAGGACTAAGTTCTTCAATAACTGGCAGCACTTACGCAGGCGGTGGCGGCGGCGGTTCAGGATATTCAGGCGGTGCAGGAGTTGCGAACACTACTGGTGGTTCTGGAGGCGGTGGAGCTGGCTCAAAGGACGCTGGCGGAACTGCTGGCACAGCCAACCTCGGCGGTGGTGGTGGTGGAGCTAGAGGCGGTTACACATCAGGAGCAGGTGGTTCTGGTGTAGTAATTCTCAAGTATCCAGATACAGCTACAGTCACAATCGGTGCTGGTCTTACAGGATCAACAGGCGCACCTTCTGGCGGCTACAAGGTCACAACAATTACTGCTGGCACAGGAAACGTGAGTTGGGCATAATGGCACATTACGCATTCTTAGACGACAACAACATTGTTACTGAAGTCATTGTCGGCATTGATGAGACTGAACTAATTGATGGCAAAACACCAGAAGATTGGTACTCAGAATTCAAGGGTCAGCGTTGTGTGCGCACTTCTTACAATTCAAAGATTCGCTATAACTACGCAGGAATTGGCTTCACTTACGATCCAATAGATGACGCTTTTATCGCTCCTGCTCCATGCGAGCATGATGAATTGACGCTAAACACCAACAAGGAATGGGAGTGTTCAGCCTGCGAAGTAATCTGGGCTAACGCTAAGAAAGCATGACCCCAAAGCTATGCAAAGCAGGTCAGCAGTTACGGTTGCAGATCGATGATTCTTTTCCAGACCGAGATAGAGCCTCTGACGGCTGGGTGGCAGATGCAAGACACGTTGCAACTGGTACATCGGATCATATACCAGACCCTACTTGCGGACAGATTGTTCGAGCAATCGATATTGACAGGGATTTATCTGGTAAAGCCAAACCCGACCTCATGCCATATCTTGCAGATCAGATTCGACTTTATGCAAAGTCTAAGGCAAGCGGCGGTAGAATCTCGTATATCATTTTTGACTCAAGAATTGCATCAAGCAAAAAGGCTTGGGCTTGGCGTCCTTACTCTGGGGCTAATAAGCACAATCATCATTGCCATATTAGCTTTACCAAGAAGGGCGATGCAGATGGCTCGTTCTTTAATATCCCAATGATAGGCGGCACAGAATGAATATGAAGAATCCTTATGTAATGAGCATTGGCGCTTTTTTAGCGGTCTGGGGTACTACCTCAAATTTTGCTTTAGATTACCGAGCAATTCTGGGCTCTCTAGTTGCTGGCGTATTTGGTTACGCAACTCCTAAAAAGTGAGCGCGGCTGACCTTGCTGCTTGGGCTGTGGCTGTTGTCACTATTCTTGGTGGCGTTGCTTCATATACACAGTTCATGATTAAGCATTACTTGTCTGAGCTAAAGCCCAATAGCGGCTCAAGCCTTAAGGATCAAGTCTCTAGACTAGAAGCGCGTGTCGATACCATTATCGAGTTGTTAGGTAAGTAACACTTATCTCATGGCACGCAAGAAACCAGTTATAGACTTAGATACATACAACGCTTTAGATGCCTACGCCATTGCGTTGAACGAATACTACAAGTCACTACGCAAAGCAGGATTTTCGGAGACTCACGCCTTCTGGATTCTCGCCGATAGAGACATGTTCCCTGACTGGATAATTCCTAACCTGCCTAATCGAATCGATAATATCCCCTATGAGGACGACGACGAGGACTAAATGACAGTCAAGAGAATTGCCTGGATTTCAGATATTCAAGCCCCTTTCTTTCATGAAGAAGCAGTCAAGAATCTGGGCAAGTTTCTAAGAAACTACAAGCCTCACCAGACTATTTGCATTGGTGATGAGATTGACCTTCCTCAGCTCGGGGGCTTTGCCCAGCCTTGGCAAGAGGTCGAAGGCAACATCGACGAGGATCGTAAGCTGACCCTCGAAATACTTGAGTACCTGGGCGTTACTGACGTGGTCGGTTCTAACCATGGCGCAAGAGTTTACAAGTCACTCTCTCGCAGACTGCCAGCGTTTATGAATCTTCCAGAGCTGCGCTATGACAAGTTCATGGGTTACGACAAGGCTGGCATTAAGTACCACCCTAACGGCTTTGACTTCGCTCCTGGCTGGCACACATGCCATGGCGATGCTTTCCCACTATCTAACAAGCCTGGTCAGACAGCCCTCAACGGGGCTATGCGCATGGGTAAGTCAGTTGTGTCAGGTCATACCCATAGACTGGGTCTAAGTGCCCATTCAGAAGCCTCTGGAGGGCGATACGGGCGCATTGTGTGGGGTGTTGAGGTTGGCAACCTAGTAGACCTTTCAAGCCCTGGAATGGGCTATACAAAGGGTTATGCGAACTGGCAGATGGGCTTCGTTGTAGGCACATTGGTAGGCAAGCGATTCACGCCTGAGCTTATCCCTATTGACCCTAAGACTGGTTCATTCATTTACCAGGGCAAGGTCTATGGAAGGGTTCGCTAGACCTGATTTTGGCGATGAATCGGTTGATGAAATCGTTATCGTTTCGTTATCTAAAAATGGTGGTTGTTTCGCCCGTATGCCCTAAAGTTGGCTTTACCAACTACAGAAGGGCTCAATCATGACAGTAGGACAAATCATCGCCTTCGCTATGATCTGCTTTGCTTTCTGGCTAGGCAATCGCTCTGGCTATGCAAATGGATATGTGGCAGGACGCAAGGCAGTACGCAAGCATTACGAGAAGCTCGAGCAACAGTTCAAGGTTAGCCGATGAACGCCCGTGACTACCTCAACGAAGCGAGAGCTACTATCCAAGACCGAGGACTTGATTACGGTCACCCTAGCGACAATATGCAAAGAACCTCAGCACTCTGGAGCGCATACCTCGAGATGCCAATTACTGACTATCAGGTGGCAATGTGTTTGGCATTGGTCAAAATCGCAAGAAGCATGGAGACTGCAAAGCCAGACAATTACATCGACGGCGCAGCGTATTTTGCAATAGCAGGACAATTACACACCGAGGAGAATGAGTTATATGTTTAATTTAGAAGATTACGAGACAGTTGAAGAACGACTTATTAAGTATTGGAAGGATCACCCAGATGGACGTATTGACACAAGGTTGGTTGAAGCGAGTACTACACGTTTTATCGTACAGGCTTACATATACAGAACTGAGGTTGATCAACACCCTTGGAGTTCTGGGCTCGCGGAAGAAACGATACAAGGGCGTGGAGTTAACGCTACTTCAGCTCTCGAAAATTGTGAAACGTCTGCGATTGGTCGTGCTCTCGCTTCGGCTGGCTATGCGACGAAGGGAAAGCGCCCAAGCCGAGAAGAAATGGCAAAAGTCGCGGCAGGAGCTGTGGTTTCCGAGCAAATCCAAGAAGTCAAAAAGAAGATGACTGAAACAGCAAGTGAGTACGTCCCAGTAGCAAAGGCAGATGATCCATGGACACAATGGGAAGCAGCACCTGTTCAAACAATGGAGCAAGCAGTCGAGACGGTGAAAGCTGTCCTTGGTGGCACAGCTCCAGAGGAGACTTGCATTCATGGTGCGCGTGTCTGGAAGACTGGAACGAGCAAGGCAGGTAAGCCTTGGGGAATGTGGAAATGCAATCCACCTCACGGAACTTCCAACTACTGCGAGCCAATCTGGTACTCAATCGCAGCTGATGGTTCATGGAAGCCGAGGGAGAACTAATGGGACACATTCAGTTTCTGAACCAAGATGGTGAATGGGAGTCATTTCCTAACGAAGAACAAGAAGCCAATCTAAGAGAGAACGCAAAGCTGCTAGAAGAACTGGGTTATCAGTTGATCTGTCAGTTATGCAATAAGTTTCCCAATAGACAACAGATTCGTGAGCGTTACTTAAAGCATGAATGGACTTGCGTCGATTGTGGGACTGTTAATTCTGCTGGACGTGCATGACACGACACAGAAAAGACCGAGGCTTGCGAACCGAGAGAGTGGTCGTCTCCTATCTACAAACTTGGTGGAGAAGCGCGAGCGTTGGTAGAGGTGCTGGCAAAGACGTGCATAATGTTCCGTTCGACATTGAAATAAAAGCGCGTACTGAGTTCTCACCTCTGGCATGGATCAAGCAAGTCGAGAAGAGGTCGCAAGGCAAAGAGCTGAGCGCCGTGGTGGTCAGAATGAACGGACAAGGAGAGGACTGCAGCCAGTACCTCGCGTTCATGAGATTTCAAGACTTGGTTGATCTATTGCTCAAAGCAGGATACGGTGATATTCAGACCGATTCTGATAAACTTGAGCCTGAGAGATGCACATCGTGTGGATCGTGGAAGTTGGTTAATGTGCCATGCAGGACGTGTAAGTAAATGCCTACCTATGAATTCCAATGCCGTAATGAGGATTGTGAAAGCACAGCCATATTAGATCATGTGCTGGCTATCAACGAGCCACACGATATTGACTGCCCGTTCTGTGATGAACCCATGAATAAGATTTACTCAAGTGTGCCAGCAGCTATCTTCAAAGGCACAGGATTCTACTCAACTGATAACAGATAGTTATCCACAGGTTTATCCACAGACTGTGGATAACTTTTAATTACGCAACATTGAGAGGATTTTACGCTCATGACACGCACTAATTACGACATACTTGACAGCCATGATATGCTCTCTTGCAAGAGCCCATCAAGGGCTCACCGCAAGCCGCTTAGGCGGATTGCTTGCGGGGTTGCAATCGCATTAGTGGGATCTCTATGCCTAGCGAGTGAGGCATCTAGTGGCGACATTACGCAACACAAAAGCATTAAGCAATTAGCTGATTACCAATTAACTGATAAACAATATCTTTGTCATAATTCCATTATCTATAGAGAATCAAGATTTAAAGCTAATGCAGTTAATGGATCACATTATGGTTACTATCAAGGTAAAAGCAGGGTGCTATTAGGAGCACCTGCTGACTATCAGTTCTATTGGTATTGGTCTTATGTAAGCCATCGTTATGGAGTAACACGGTATGATGAGCCTGATTACTGTAAGGCTTTACATCATCTACAGATTAAGGGTTGGCAATGACCGAAGATACTTCAATGCTGGTGGAGTTCATTAAAGATAACGCACATGAAGGTGCGCATTGGATAGCAGAACAATCTGGGTATAAATACAGCAGAATAGTGAACTTAGCGTTTAGGCACAGGATTAGCTTGAAGCCTCAAGGCGAGAAGCGTGGGCGCAGATTAAAGGAACATGTGATGCCTGTGCGCAGGGTTACTCACTTACCTAGCGACCACCCAATAGTTATAGCAATATGGGAGAAGAAGGTTTATATGGGCAAGAGTGTGTTAGGTACATCGCAATGGAAGAAGCAACGCGAAAGAGTATTAAAGCGTGATGACTACACCTGCCAGTATTGTGGACAAGATGCGACTGAGGTCGATCATGTGATACCACGCACCAAAGGCGGAGGTCATGAGATGGAGAACTTGGTTGCATGTTGCAAACGATGCAACGGACTGAAGGGTTCACGCTCACAAGCGGCTTTTCTAGGCATGCTTTCTAC
>Ga0213921_1000358_pt1 | contig 15642 bp, 27 predicted proteins | sample McNCre2017MG_FD_165041 | JGI IMG/M metagenome (GOLD analysis project Ga0213921, IMG submission 165041) | Freshwater microbial communities from McNutts Creek, Athens, Georgia, United States - 20-17 MG | ecosystem: Environmental > Aquatic > Freshwater > Creek | place: USA: Georgia | collected...
GTATCCCTCGGCGTGCTTAAAAAACGTCCTCGAGTATTTCTCTTTCGATTCTTCATTTGTTGATTGCTTCTTCGTGTATTACAGCCTCGATGAGCCGGCCTAAGGTTGCTTGCATCGAAAGCCATTGAAACATCGGAGATGATAGGCACTAGGTGATCTACTGTGTCAGCTCCAACTCCTCCACAGATCCAACACACATCATCGTCTCTGAGTATTGCCTTACTCAGCTCACGCCATCGTCTGCTATTACGTGGATCCCTATTGGTCATGACCTACCCCCCTCAGTACGGCGGAGTATGTCATCGACTCTTTCTTGTAATGTGTTATCCACAAGATCACTGATTGGAGAAGGGTCACTCGCGTATCTATTCTCTTCTCTTCTCTTCTTAGCATCGTCAGTCGCATTGCCACTCGCATTGCGATTCGCATTGCGTTTCGCATGACCTTTCCAGCGTGCTTGAGCAGATTCACGCGCAGACTGTCGACGAGATTCTCTCTCGTGTGCGAGTAGGTTCCACTTGCTCCATGAAGGGATCCAATAGACTTTCCTGTCATTTTCACCTTCGGAAACGTCCATCACGAGGCCTACTGTGATTAGTGTTTCCACAGATTTCTGCCACTTATCCACACCTAGACGAGCCATCTGTGGACTAGTGAGAGTGCCATCTGTGCCGTATCTCTTGCAGCCGAGAAGCATTGCAAGGAAGCACCATGAGGCCACTGCGCCGGCTTCGACGATCTTGTCATCGTCCATGAAGGCAACGTCTAAGGGTAGGAAGGGTCGTCGAGGTAGGCTCATTTCTTACCTCCCGCGACTACTGCGCAGCGATGACAGAGTGACCGGTCATACGTCCAGTCTCCGCAGAGCTCGCAGCGGTCGATCTTCTTATCGCTGTTCTCGAGTAAGCTCATGAGCTAGTCCCTCCTCTGCGATACGTGCTGCACGGTGATAGGCCTCAGCGATCAAGCCTTGGACGACCTTCGCTAGTGGATGCTCTATAGGCTCATTACGAGCCACGAAAGCCTCGCCTCGAAGATCTCTAGCGATCTCCTGTCGGATCTTCTTCTCGAGGTCGCTCATGCGTGATCCGCCTCATAGTGCTTGGCGTACATCTGAGCAGCTTCGACGTCAGTAGGTGCGATCGCGTACCACTTGCATTGAACGCAGCGAACCGAGTAGAGACGAGACTTAGGCTCCTCGATTGGAGCCCATAGGAAGAACCACAGCCATACCGAGACGATGGCGATGATGATGGTGATGACTGCCCATGTGTTGAGCGTTGAGATGTGCATAGTTCGAGTCCTTTAGTAATGGCCGCGGCGTGAGTGATACACGAGCGCACGGCACGGGGTTGTATAGCGGTGCTTGATGTAGGCGATGCCCTTGATGACCTGTGTCGTTAGGGGAGTGCCTTTAGGTGTCTTGAGAACTTGGAAGAGTCCATAAGCGGAAGAGTGCTTGTTATCCGCCTTCGGATTCCATCGTGACTCAAGGCGCACGATCTCGTTGAGGCATGAGAGCTGTTCTCCGTGCCATCCTTCGAGAGCTGCGAAAGCTGCGACAGTTCCTCGAGGCTCGGGCGTACAGACCGGACTCATCGTGAGTGCAGCTGAGAGCGCGAGCTTGACGATTACCACAGGTCGGCCGGTGGCTCTTCCTCGATTGGGGCGTTAGCAGCTGTGATGTAGCGTGCGAAGGCCTTTCGCATTTCGACGGACTTGCCGCTCATGATGTCCTCGATGACGCGAGAGGCTTCGTACTTACCGAGATCACTGATCGCCTCGATCTCTCGGCCGATGATGGTCGAGATGATGTCGAGCTCTCCGATGGCCGGCACAGGGAAGTTGAGCTCTTTTGAGAGCTTGTCGATGCTGTCTGATATGAGCTTGAGTTGCTTCTCTGAGGCGAGTTGATGAGCTGCGACTCGATTGCCTGTTCCCGGTGGATCTAGTACGACCTCGACCTCTACTACAGGCTCAGTCTCAACGGGTAGGGGAGTGCTATCGACGAAAGGGACGGAAGCCGTCACCTCGTCTGCGCCGAGTTCCTCAGCTGTATAGGCAACGCCGGCGAGAACCTCCGGACAGGCGTCACGCGCTACCTCAGTAATGGCTCGAGCTTTGAGCATTGCGTCCGGATATTGCTTCCATACGCCCTTGCCTGTGAGATTGGCTTGAGTAGCGCGCTCGAGGCTCCACTCAGCGCGGAAGGTGTATTCAGGGTCATCGCTACGGACGATCTCGGCGATAGCGTGCTTAGCGTCTCCGGTGACGCGCAGGCGATGGCCGGCACGGCGTACGAGAGATCCGATGAGCTGTGCGCTAGCTGTTGGCTTGCCGTCGACGACGTGGATCGTCTGAATAGCGACCATCGGAGCGAGGCCGAGAGCGTTGCCGTATTCGATGGCGACGAGGACGTTAGCGGGTTGCTTTCGGTATGAGGCAGGAAGAAGGCTCGAAGCTGCGAGAGCCTGTGCGTAGTTCATGCGAGCTGTTAGATCGTTAGCCGGCACTAGTTCAGTCATTAGTTAGTCCCTTTCTTAATATCCCGGACGCGAAGTACGTCGGAAAGTTTGTAGCGGCGATGATTGCCGGCAGTGCGGAAAGCCGGTGAGAGAACGCCTGAGCGTTCGTAGCGGTGAATAGTCGAGACAGTGACGCCGAGCTTCTCGGCGGCCTGTAGGACGGTGAGCAGCTGCTCGCTCATCCGCAGAGCTCCCAGATGATCGTGCGGCGACCCGTGCGCGTGATGCTGCGCCGGCCGGAGTCGCGGAGCTTGCCTCGAGCGACGAGCTCGGCTCGACGAGAGCGAAGGCCGCTCGGAGAGATGGGAGGCCATCCGAGATGAGTGCCGTAGGTGAGCCACTCAGTAGCAAGGTGCTCGTCGGTCAGCTCGTAGCAGTCCGAGAAGATGCGCAGGATGCGCTCGTGAGTCTCAGAGATGCCGGTGACGGAGCGAGCCGCCTCGTGAGAGGTAGCAGGGTCGGTGTTGCGAGCGATCGCGACAGGAGTGATGTGCAAGAGAGTCCCTTTCGTTAGGCTCTCTCACAGAGGTCGTCGCTCGAGCTAGATTGACATAACGTGCAGAGCCGGTTTATCACTGACTCGCCGTAGTCGCCTCCTGACACAGAGAAGTGTCAAGATCATCTAGCACGCACGACGCAGGCCTCGGAGAGAGGATTGCTTCGGTTTGCGTAGGCTAGCACAGCCTTAACACTCCGGAGCCGTCACGACACGCGGAGTGATGGCATGGATCTCGAGAGGAACAACTACAGCGGAGGAGTGCGGCTCGCGCTGAGGACGTCAAGCCACGTACAGACGTCGGTCAAGGTGTTCGGGTACGGAGAGGATCCTCGAGTGCCGAACCCCGGAGACTTGCTCCTGATCGCTGAGTACGGGTCGCCGGCAGATCTGACAGAGCTCGCGCTGCTACTGCGCGGAAAGCACATGAGCCTCCTGCTCCCGCTCGTCGAGCGAGCTGAGGAGCTGTACGCAGAGAACGCCGATTGGCTCTCGGCTCCAGTGACGAGGCAGAGTGCCTAGCGGTTCGAGTGGTCGCGAAGGTGCTCGTCGATGCGCTTCTCGATGCGCTCGAGCGAGCTCGTCACAGTCTTAGCGAAGCCGTTAGAGACAGGCCGAGAGTTCTTCTCTGCCTTGCTCGCCTTGATGGCTGCGAAAGCCGCTATAGAGGCCGCTAGCACTGTCGCTAGTGCCTGAATAGCTGTGTCGGTCACTTCTTATGATCTAGCGTGTCGATCGCAGCTTCGACGGCATCGGCAACGATGTCGCCTGCCTTCTTCTTGGCGCGATAGGCCTTGAGAGCTGCACGGATAGCGGCTAGCGCAGCTGCGCCGGCTCCGAGAGCTGCGAGAGTAGTGAGGGCATCTTTCATGGTTTAGCCTTTCGGATAGGGACGAGCGACGCCGGCAACAAGGCTGAAAGGACGGTTCCGACGGAATACGCCGTCTCCATTGCTCTGAGAGCCTCCTCGATCGCTCGAGGTGTTGCCTTCGATAGTGACTAGTCCCTGACCTTTCGGAAGGACGCGCTCCACGATGCCGACGTGATCGGGCTGAGGGTCGTCGTCGAACTGAAAGAATACGATGTCTCCGGGCTGCGCCGACTTAGCATCGACGAGCTGCCGCTTCTTCTTGAAGTAGGCAAGGCCGCTAGCACAGCTCGCGAAGCCCTTCTTATTCTGAGCCGCTACGAGAGCAGAGAGGCCGGCCTGATTGAAGCACCACGAGACGAACATCGCGCACCACGGCTGATGATTGAGTCCGAACCATCGCCCGTAGATCGTGTCGTTATTGGTGTGCTCCTTGACTCCGAGCTGAGAAATAGCGTTCTTGAGGACGATCTCGTTATCCACTTGCTGCTCCTGTGTTCATCTGAATTGCGTGCCAGTGAATAGTGAAGGATGCTGTCGCAGAAGTGTTGTCTCGTTGGAAAGCCTGTAGCGTCATGCCGCTAGCTGTGAGGTTAGTGTGAGCGACGTAGAACTGACTCGAGCCTGTACCGCCGGCAGAGATAGCAGTAACGATCGGAGCCACTGTAAAGCGGCCAGTAGGGAAAGTCACAGCGACAGAGCCGTTAGTCGAGGCTGTAATCGTCATAGTTGCCGAGCCGGCAGCAATAGCGAAAGGAACTACAGCGTCGAGCTTAGTAGCGAGCTCGAGCGCATAATCGTCGATGAGAGATGCGTTCTGAGTGCCGGCTATGTAAGGCCAACCGTCAGACGTCGAGGAGAATAGGCTCGTCACTAGAGAGCCGCGATCTCAGTCTCGGAAAGGCCAAGAGCTGCGAGCTTCTCAAGAGCTGAGGAACGTGCAGCGGCCTTAGCATCGAGCTCATCTGCCTGAGCCTTCATTTCTGCTACGTCTGCCTGCCATTGCTCAAGCTCTGAGTCTGTCATTTCCCGGACGATAGTCTTTCCGGTTTCGATATTGAACTCGGCTGTAGTAGGTCGATTTTCAGTCATTAGTTAACTCCATAGATGAGGACAGTGCCGGAAGTGAAGTTGGTATCTGCGGCAAGAGTGATCGAGGTAATTGCCGCCGCTGCGTTATAAACGGTCAAGCCTTGTGTGAACCAGAGCGTGTCAGTGCCGGCTCCGCCATCATGGTTAATAACCTTGTAGTCGATCGGGACTTGACCGGCCGCATTGTAATTCGTAAGAGTAAATACTCCGTAGCCTTGCTTATTCCAAGAGGCCGAGTTTGAGTTGCGAGATCCGAGATAGATGCTCGTAGATAAAGCTACAGCGTTAGTCTTGTCCGCCCAATATGCACCGTTATAACCGGAGAGATAATTGGATCCGGTGTCAGCGTTCACGCGCATAAACCACGATGCGCCCGTGGAGCCCATCTTGACGTTCTTAACGACGATGAAGAGATTCTTGTAAGTAGTGGCGATGCCGCTAATTGTCTGAGTAGTGCTGCCGCTGTTGAGTGTCGTAGTGCTGAGAAGCGTGAGGCTTCCGGCACTTGAGGCAGCCCACTTAACACCGCTCGTCTGAGCTGAGTCAGCCTGTAGAACATAGCCGTCAGTACCTACGGGAAGGCGAGCAGCTGTGTTGTCAGCTGTGCCGACTACAAGATCACCCTTCGCGTCGATAAGCGTCTGAGGTACTGCATCGACAGTCTGCCAAGATGAGGCCGAGCCGTCTGTCTTAAGGTACTTGCCGGCGTTGCCTGTCTGTGAAGGGATCTCCGTTGCAGCTGTAATCGCTGCGCGGACTTCTCCTGCGAAAGTGACAAGGGTGTCGTCGATGCTCGATACGGGATCGGAGCCGGCCGGCACGGTAAAGCCTGAGACTGTCTGCGTCATTAGTTTTCTCCTTAGGTTCCTATGGTATAAGCACTGTTATAAGTTCTGGTCACACTGTTAATCGTGTCGGCAACATTGTCGATCTTGAGTTGAGAGCTCCACAGATCCGCGAGGTCGTTAATGGATCCGGTGAGACTGTTAATTGCTGTGTAGATAGGGTCGATCGTTGCAAGTGGGATCGAGAACTTACGAGCTGAGACGTAGAGGATGAGCTCGTGACGAGCCTTCGAGATGCGCACCTGCCAACCTTCGACGAAGCCCTTCCACGAAGTACCAAGTCCGAGGCGAGCATCGAGGCCGCTCACGGTGATTGGCTTGCCGAAAGGTACTGCTAAGAGTGAAGCCTTGAGGGTAGGGCTGAGGTTAGGGTTCTCGAGGTCGATTGGAAGAGCTTCGAGATTGTCCTCTGCGAAGCCTCGAGTTTCGACGAGTCGAGTAGCTGCATTAGAGGCATCGTTAGCGAGTGAGAGCTGCGATGTAATGTCTCGCTTGATGACGCCGAACACAGCTTGAGAGAGCGGCTCGTCTGCGGTGACGGATGCGCTAGGAGAGCCGTAGGTGACTTTCACTTGATTAACGACGTCGGCAACGCCTGAGCCGATGGTGAGATCTCGTGAGATGACGTCTGTAGGGATGACAAGAGGTGAGGATGCTCGAGGCCGGCGCATTGCGTCTGCGTAGCCGATAGTCCCGCTAGGTGTCTCATAGACGCCCGGAGCGGAAGGGTCGAGCTCTGCGTCGATGATTGCTCGAGGCGTTGCAGCCTTAGCAGCTCGAGCGAGGAGCGTCACTGTGCCGCTATCTACCGTGTCGAGGCCGGCTGTACGGAACACATCGAGGGAGTAGCGCACGGAGTCGATCGTGGAAGATACAGCGTCAAGGCTCGGAGGCGTAGGAGAGGCCTCAGCGATGACTCGAGTAGCTCGAGCTCCATCGCTCTCAGATGGATAGTCACTCGTGCCAATAGTGAGGCGTCCGTAGTCTGCGAGGACTCCGGTAGCGATGAGGCTCTGAACTGTGCCGACGTCGGTAGCGTTGGAGTAGACGATGCCTAGCCGGCGATCTGTGAGGCGTCCGTAGAAGAGGCGAGTCGAGTCGATGTCGACTGTGAGCACGTCACGGATAGCCACGCTGAAAGGTGACTCGTCGAGTGCTAGGAGATCTATAGAGCAGCTTGAGGCAGGGAAAGCACCTTCCGACTTGGTGCGTCCGTAGCGTATCGTCAAGCCTTCGAGGACGTTGCCGGCCTCTACGCCGTTGATCTTGACATTAGCGGTCATGCAACACCGAGCCGGATATTTTGACGCTCGAGGATGCGAGAGATCTGATCTGCGACCGATACAGGGTCGAGAGCTCCTGAGACGTTGATGACGACGTTACCTCCGCCGCTTCCACCGTTCGGCACGATATAGCCGCTCATGGAAGGCGTGAAGAGTTCTGCGCCGGCTTCGCCTACGAGGTAGGTCGTGCCGGATTGGACGTAGCCACCTACAGCCTTTCCCCCGCCGAAAACGCTAGAGATGACTCCGCCAATAGCTCCGGCTACCTTTCCGAGAGGAGAGTTAGCGATTGCTTGGCCTAATTCTATAACCTTGTTAATGGCTGTGGCGAGCCATCCGACAAGAGTCGAAACGACGTCGATGATGTCGCCGATGATGGTAGCGACTACCTTGAGCTCAGTTCCTAGAACCTTGCCGAACGCCGGCGCGACAGTCTTAGCGATGAACGATGCGACCGTGCCGAGAAGAGTGAAGAGAGGCTCAAGCTTCTCGCGATTCTCCTCGATCTTCGTCGCCACTGTGCCGAACACAGTTGCAAGGCCTGAGATGATCGGCTTGAGAGTTGCTGAGATGCCAGGAATTAAAGTGTCAGAGATGAAGTCCCATAGTGCCTTAAAGGTAGGGATGAGGACTGTCTGAAAATAGTCAGAGAACGCAGAGAAGGCCGGCTTGAGATCCTTACCGATCTTGTCGGCCATCTTGCCGAACGCAGGGATGAGCTTATTAACGCCGATGTCGAGTAGGGGAGTGAGAGCATCGAGGACGTAGCCTCCGACTGTCTCCTTAGCCTCACCGAAAGCGGCAGATAGACGAGCCATCTTGCCTTGAAAGGTGTTCGCCTGCTCTGCGGCCTGTCCACCGAAAGTAGCTGCGAGAGCTTGCTGAGCTGCGTCAAAGTCCTTCGTCTTGATGATGTTCTCATCGAGCGGGACGCCGAGCTTCTTGAGGGCTGCGAAGTTACCATCGTGAGCCTTAGCGAGAGCCTCTGAAACGGCCTGTAGATCCTTACCAGTGCCGGCCGCGATGTCGAGAGCCATGCTCTGTAGTTTCTGAGCCTCTGTGACGTTGCCTGTAGAGCGAACGAGGCGATCAAGGCTAGGACGGAGCTTGTCGTCGAGGACGCCGGTAGCGAGGGTCGTCTTAGTGATGTAGTCCTCTACGGCAGAGATCTGCTCCTTAGAGGCTCCGGTCGTATTCTGTAAAGTCTTAGCGAGCTTAGCCTGAGCTGCTTCATCTTCGATGGCAGCCTTGACTCCATCCACGAGGAGCTTGCCTGCGTATGCTGCGGCAGCTGCGCCGGCAGCTGCGAAGGCTGCACCCGCTACCTTGCCGAACTTACCGAGCTTGCCTCCGAGAGTGTCGTGAGCATCTCCGGCCTTGTTGACTCCGCTCTCGTCGAACTTGGAAATAATCGAGGCGATAACTGCCATTAGATCCCACCTACCTCTCTGTCATTAGCTGCGTTTAGTTCTGCCTGTAGAGCCTGCTCTGCCTTCTCTACGGCGTCCGAGATAGCCTGAGCGACTTCTCTCTTGCCTCGCTCGTCGAGCGCGCTGTAGATGGCACGGGAGGCCTTTCGGATATGGTTTAGATCGTTGATGAAGGCGACTCCTGAGCCGGCTCCGTTACTTGTACGGCCGGCGAGCTCGAAGATCATGCCGGCTGCCGATTGGTTAATCAGTGAGTAAGCGTCTGAGGTAGTGGAGCCCTTCTTTCGACGAGCTCCTCCTGTCTTGAACTTGATCCCCTTCTTCATCTCGGAAGGAGAGTAGGCAGGCCAACCCGCACCGCCGCGAGCTCGAGGAGCTGCGGCAGGCACAGTGCGCCATCCACGCATCGGAGGAGCCTCAGGGATCCGAGCCTTAGCGAGAGTCGCGACCGACTTTCCGACGGCCTTGATCTCTGCGTTCATTTCCTTGAGGACTTCCGGTGCGTATTGCTTGAGAGCCTTCTTAGTGTCCTTGAGGCCTGTGAGGATGACTTCGCCTTCCATTACTTCATCCTCTCTGCCTGTTTCTGTAGGACATCGAGTGCCGTGAGGATGTCTTCCCACGGCCTCGACTCCCACTCACTTATCGGGATCCGAGTAGCGATCGCGAGCTCCACTAGGAGCCGGCTTGCACTCCCGGAGCTGTAACTTTTGGGGCTTCAATTTTATCTGCGTCCGCCCATACCTCGAAGAAGGCATCTAGGGTGTCAGCTGTAGTCCGTCCTTCACGCTTCATAGCGTTGAAGATCAAGAAGCCTGTCTCGTCCATGCTTGGATTCCTGTCCATCTCCGTTACAGACTTGCCGAACTTCTTTTCGGCTAGTCGGATGTCGATAGGCAGGACGCGGACTTCATGTACCGAGTCATCCGTGAGAGTCACGCGAAAGTTAATCATGCGCGGGTCACGCCTCCGGTGATTGGGAAGGTGATAGAGCTCTCGAGAGCTGCACCGGCACCGCCGCCAACCTTAGGGAACTGCGGGATAACCTGACCGGAGAAAGTAGTGCCGTCAGCATTGAAGCTGAAAGATACTGCGTCGCCGGCCTGAGCTGCGTCCCATAGAGCAGCTGAGAAGCTATCCATAGCTCCCCAGTCTTGGAACATTGAGACAGTGATTGCGCCGTCGGTCATAGTGGCCTTCTTCACTGTGCCTGTGAGAACCTGATAGGTGTCGATCTTGTTCTCGTAGTTGAGCTCGACTGTAGTTGCCTGAGGCGATAGGTCTGAGCCGTCAATAGACAAGGTGAGATCCTTGCCGGTCGCGATGTAAGTAGGCACTTTAGCCCTCCTGTATTTCTGTAGTTATAGCGACGCGGATCTCGGCCGCCAACAAGTCAGACGCTCCGACTTGAACATTAGTAGGACGAGAGCAGCTTCCGATCTCGTAACCCTTAGGGATGTTGTTATATACGATCGCCGCGAGGTTCTCGAGCATTTCGAGAGAGCCTTCGTTATCCATGATGCCGGCGAGAATTGTAATTCTGAAATAGGCCTTAGCGCGGATGTTAGATCCGACAGTCACAGGCTCGATGTATGGGTCGTCCGGTACGACGACGACCGCCGGCGGGACGATGGTTGCCGGCGGGAAAGAGTGAACGGTCGCGAGTGAGACGCCATCTGAGAGAGCGTCTGCGAGAGAGCGACGGAGAGCTGCGAGGCTCATGCGAAGAAGCTCCCTGCGTCCATGTGTTGCAAGGCGTAGGACTGTACGCAGCGTCGAACGATGGAGGCAGAGACTCGAGGAGTCGGAGCCATGTCGATACCCGTTGACTGTCCGCCCGGAGCTACGCGAGCTCCGAAGAACTCGATCGCTAGAGCTGAGACGCCTTCGAGAACCTCAGGAACGTCGCTGTAGTTGATGAGATCGCCGGCGTCGTCCTTCTTCTTGAGGTAGCTGAGGAAAGCGGATTGAGCGGCAGCCGAGACTCGCTCGAGAACTTCGTCAGATGTGGACGCGCCGACTTGCATCGTCGTCCGCAGCTCTGTCGCTGAGATGAAGAGTGTCATAGCACGTCCTTTCTGAAAGTAGAGGAGCTAGGGACTAGGCGGGACTCGGATACCTAGTCCCTAGCTCCGGCCTAATTAGTCGAGAGCGATAGCGCGGATCGCTGTTGGCTGATAAGCCACAGAGAGACCGTAGCCATAGACGCCGATGCCGCGCTTGAGAGTGCTTGCATCTTCGTTCATGATCTCGAGAGGAGCTCCCGCTGATTCGTGGAACTTCGCAGCCTCAGAAGAAGCAACGAGGAGAGTTCCCGCTGTAGCAGCGTGAGAGTAGATGACCGGCAAGCCGGCGAAGTTGCCTGAGAGGCCTGCGATGTTCGCAGATCCACCGACGTTAACTCCCTGACCCGCAACGGTGAGAGCCGGACGGCCGTCAGTCGCTACGAGAGAAGCCATGAGACGCCATACGTCACCTGACGCGACGATGAACTCAGCTGAAAGGCCGCTCTCATCGTAGATGTCAGCAGCAGCGTTAGTGATGCCCTCGAGGAAGCCTGCGAAGGTGTTAGCTGCGAGACCGTCTGAGTCTGTTGCCGCAGCTGTGATCGCTGCAACGAAGTCGGTTTCAGTTGTCTTGCCGTATGCAGCCGCGAAAGCACGCATGACAGCGTTGACGTAGTTAGGAGCAGAGCGGTCGATCACCTGACGTGAAAGAGTTCCGCCACCTGCGAAGGTCTTGATAGATGCAGAGTTGTCAGTGATCGTGAACTTGTGAGACGCGATCTCTTCCATCTCGGGATCCTGCTCGCCGACGATTGGCATAGCTGTAACGCTTGGCCAGTGGATCGACATACCAGATGCCGGAAGAGCAGCGATACCGAACGCAGATGCGACCGGACGACCCTTGTTAACGAGGCCATAGATGTTAGTGAGCCAAGTCTCAGGGTTGACGCCTGTGTTCTCAGTCAGTGAGTTAGTCGCGACTGTGCGGAAGAGCATCTCTGCCTTCTCGTCACCACGGACGCGAGCCTGTACGTAGTCTCCGAAAGAACGGAATAGCGGAGCCGCGCTTGTAGTGCGCTTCTCTGCGAGAGTAGTGATTGCAGTTTCTACAGCTGCAACGCGCTCGATGACTTCATCGACGCGAGCATCGTCGACCACCGGAGCGGAGGTCGGAACCGTCTCAACGGTGTCGGACATGGTTTTCTCTTTCTCTTCGATTGGGGGTGTTGCTTCCTCGCGGGTTGCGAGAATATCCGCGCCCTTGTAGGCCGGACGATCAGTAGTGGAGATCTCGACGAGATCTGCCTTGACGCGAGTAACGGTTGAACCGTCCGCGCTCCATGAGTCCTCGAGAGCTCGGAAGCCGACTGAGACTCCGTGCTCTACGCCATCCTTAGCGAGCGTCCATGCATCGCGGCCGGCTGTAGTGTCTGAGAACTTGGCTGTGCCGTAGAGGCCGTCTGCCTTCTCGCGCAGCTGTAGGACTCGGCCTACAGGCTCACCGTGACGCCAATAGAGCTTGACGCTTGCAGGGTTAGTGCCGGCGAAAGAGCCTCGAGTGAATTGCTCTTTATAGCCTCCGACGTCGGTAGGCTTGTCATAAGGAACGGCACGAAACTCGATGATGCGTTCCTCGACTGAGCGGACTTCGATATTAGCTGCCTCGCGATACTCCATAGGCTCACTCTCCTTCTTGCTACGTGACTGAATTAGATCCTGAGGGATAACCCACATCTTGCAGATAGCGGCAGGGTCGATCGAGCCGTCTACGAGCTCGCATCCTCCGCCACCCTCGAAAAATACGCAGTTTGCACACTGCAAACCTTCGGCCACGAAGGGATTCTCGGGCGCATAGTGCGCTCCGTCTGCCTTCGAGCTCTGATCGAACTTTCCGTAAAGCTGTACGAGGGTCGTGTATTCCTGCACTTGCAAGTTCTGACGATCATTGAGCCGCGGATTGGGTTCCATTGGATGCTCCTCCTCTCATTGGACTCATGCCTTCCTTAGAGCGGACTTCATCGACAGACATCCACCCTGAGGCGATGGCCTTCGAGTAAGCGTCATAGCGAGAAGCTGTGTCAGCTCGCAGGAGAGAGTCGAAGTTGAACTCGATCGTGTCGGCAGCTGCTCCGCGATCTGCGGTGAAGGCGTCCTCGATTGGGTTCGTGTAGTTGATGAGGGTCGTCTGTATGAAGCGAGCTGTCTCTGACTCGCTTGTCGTGTAATTCAAGGAGTCGCCGGAACCGACACCCATGAACGACGCAGGAACACCGAAAGCGCGGCCGATGTCCTGCACAGACAAGTTGAAGGCCTCAACGAAAGCAGCGTCCGTTGGGTTGATGCTGAGTGCTTCGTACTTGAGGCCACCTGTGAGGACTGCGATGTCGCGCTCTGCCTTAGCGAACTTCTCACGCCAAGACTTCTTGACGCCTTCCGCCACAGTCGGCGGGAGCTGCTGATCTGTTGACAGATAGCCGGATGGGTACTGACCGTCTGTGTAGATCGAAGCTGCGTAGTCGTTTAGATCTCGAGCGAAGCTGAGAGTCGAACGGAGAGAGGAAAGAGGAGAGGATCCGTAGATTGCGCCGGCAGTTGCCAGGAAGCGGATGTGAGTGATCTGATCCTTGTCGAGAATCTCCATGCCCGCACCGCCGATGTAGTTCGACGGATAGGTGACTTGATAGAGGCCGTCCGGACGGTACGTGACCCATGACGGATGGATGACGTCGATGTATTTCCAAGACTTGAGCTTGAGTACCGGCTTACGCCAATAGGCGTTGCCGTAAGTTGCAAGGGATGTCGCAGTGCGAGAGATGAACTCGCGATCTGTCATGTTGTAGGCGAAGCCTGAGAACTCTCCGACTGTGTTGCCGGCTGTGAGGCGTTCGATCTCGAGGTTCGCTGTTGAGTGCGAGATGACTTGCACGCAGCGGAACACAGCTGAAAGGCTCTGAACGGCGCGATCAGGGTCGAGAGAATACTTATTGCGAACGGGGATGTCGATTTCCGCTTGCTCTCGCTTGAGAGGAGCGTCAGAGGTACGACGGAAGAGTGCCATCGCCGACTATTGTCCGGCGATGTAGCACGCTTCCTGTCATCTAATAGGATTGCTTAGGTTCTCGGCGTGTTGCACGTGTCGCAGAGCCATAGAACCTCGTCCTCACCTACGCGGAGAGTCCTTCCGAACTTGCGCAGCTGCCGGACTCCGCATCCATCGCACACATCGGAGCGATAGATCGTAGCCTCGCCTCCGTCGAGTGTGATGTTCGTGCCGTCTGCCTTGATGATTTCAACCCATCCCATAACTTGCCTCCTAGAATATCTGCACGCCGGACGATGGATCGGTCGCGAGATGGATAACCATTGCGAGAGCCACTGTGCCGACGATGCTCTGTGCTGAATTGCGACGTGAAATACGCCAAGATCCATCGCTGATGTCTTGACGAGCTGCGGCCTCGATCTGAGAGTTCAGGTAAGGGTCGTCCGGATGGACGATGCGACGATTAACGACGGCCTCGAAGAACTCTTGAGAAGCTCTGTAGAAGCGCACTCCTCCGATGTCCTTGATGATGACGCCGTTAGCCTCGAGACGAGCTGCGATTGACCAACCGAACCGAGGATCGTAGGCAACGGCCGGCACAGCGAAGGTGTTCGTCCATTGGATGATCGACTGTGTGATCGTTACCTCGTCGATGCCTCGAGGGTTCTGCCAGTGCTCGACCACGGAGACGACGAGCTTGTCTCCGACGTAAGAGCCGGCGAGCAGAGCTGCCTCGTCGCGTGATGGCGAGATGTCGAAAGCGAGGTACGTGATCGCACCGTGCTCGATAGGGGAGAAGTTCGGATCTGCGCAGGCTTGCCAGGAGCCGGCCGGCAGGATTCCGACCATCGTCTCGACCCACCTACAGAGAACCTCAGTCGCGAACACTGCGGGAGGATCTGTGCGGTAGGCACTCTCGAGCTTGTCGATGGTGACTGTCGTTCCGAGAGCGGGGTTAGCTTGAGCCCATCCTCTGACGTCTCCGAGCTCGTACGCCGGATCGGCACTCCACTCCATGTAGCACAGAGAAGGGTCGAGCTCCGGCTCTGCGGCAGCTGCGCGGCCTCGATCTCGAAAGTCGTTGAGGACGACGCTCAGTGCGTGGCCTGCGTTCGACGTGAGGATGATCTGAGGGTTGTCCGTTGCGAGAGTCGTCTTCGAGATGGCTCCCCATAGTCCCCAGTCTTTTTGCTCTCGAGCTTCGTCGATGACTGCGATGCCGTCGACTGACAGACCACGAGCTGCGGCCTCTGTCGGAGCTACGATCTTGTAGCGCGAGCCGGACTTGAGCCTGAGCTCTTCCTGTCCGTTGGCGAGGCGTACATCGGCGATCTCTTGAGCGAGCCACGGCACAGTCTGAGCGAGCTCGACAACTTTCTGAAAGATCTCTCGAGCAAGAGCTCTGTCTTGCGCTGTATGGATCGAGAGCTTCGTACCTCTGACGTACATCTCCCACAGGATGCGCACGACGAGCCACGCCGTCTTGCCTTGCTGACGAGCTGCGAGGACGACGACTCGATCATGGATGAGCCGCTCGTTCTCGTCACACTCCAGCGAGAGATCCGAAACGTAGGACTGCCACGGCATGAGCTCGATGCCGACGAGCCGGCCGAACTCGATCAGATTACTTCCGAGGCTTAGAGCCGTTCGGGACGGCGTGGAGATGCGGGGCGTTGACGACCCGTGCGGAGTCGGTGACGCCGGCACTGCGGATGCTGTCAAGAGGGTTCACCTCCTCTCGCTTCTTGTCGATGCCGAGCTCTGCGCGAGAGACGGCAGTAAGTCCTAGAGCCTTGAGAGCGTCGAGGAGCCGGCTAGCTACCTGAGCCGATGCGCCTTCGTCGTCGATAGCCTTAGCAAGAGCCTTAGCGAGCTCGATCGTCGCTGCGTCAGAGTCCGAAAGCCACTCAGCGGACTTGAGAGCCTTGTTCAGACCCCCCTGAACGGTCATTGCAGGCCGTTTGCGGGGCGTTGGCTTGTCTTCGGTCATGATGTGCCTCCCGGCTTCTGAAATAGGCTCCTAAGGGGTTTAATGACTCGGGGAGAGGGATTTTCAC
>Ga0213921_1000363_pt1 | contig 15467 bp, 18 predicted proteins | sample McNCre2017MG_FD_165041 | JGI IMG/M metagenome (GOLD analysis project Ga0213921, IMG submission 165041) | Freshwater microbial communities from McNutts Creek, Athens, Georgia, United States - 20-17 MG | ecosystem: Environmental > Aquatic > Freshwater > Creek | place: USA: Georgia | collected...
CGCATCGCCACTGATATGGTGACGGTTACCGGCACTGAAAACTTCCTCATGGCCGCAGCGTTGGCCGACGGCGAAACCGTGTTGGAAAACGCCGCGCAAGAACCCGAGATTCCCGACTTGGCCGAAATGCTCATCGCCATGGGCGCGAAGATTGAAGGTCACGGCACGAGCCGCATTCACATCCAAGGTGTGGATCGCTTGCACGGCTGCACCCACAAAGTGGTGGCCGACCGCATTGAAGCTGGCACGTTCTTGTGCGCGGTGGCTGCGACGGGCGGCGATGTGTTTTTGCGCCACGCCCGTGCCGACCATTTGGACGCGGTGATTGACAAACTGCGCGATGCTGGTGCGGTGGTGACGGCCCATGAAGACGGCATTCGCATTCAAGGCACAGCGCCCGCGTACGAGCACCTCAAGGCGCAAAACTTCCGCACCACCGAATACCCAGGATTTCCCACCGACATGCAAGCGCAGTTCATGGTGTTGAACGCGATTGCCAAGGGCGCTTCGAAAGTGACGGAAACGATTTTTGAAAACCGCTTCATGCACGTCAACGAGTTGGTGCGCTTGGGTGCACACATCCAAATCGACGGCAAAGTGGCTGTGCTCGAAGGCGTGCAAAAGCTCTCGGGTGCGACGGTGATGGCCACCGATTTGCGTGCATCAGCTTCGTTGGTGATTGCGGGTTTGGTGGCCGATGGCGAAACCTTGGTGGACCGCATCTACCACTTGGACCGCGGCTACGACAAGATGGAAGCCAAGCTGCGCGCCATTGGCGCTGACATTGAAAGAGTTAAATAAATGCTCACACTCGCCCTCTCCAAAGGTCGCATCTTCGACGAAACCATGCCGCTGCTCAAAGCCGCAGGCATTGAGGTGCTCGAAGATCCAGAAAAATCTCGCAAGCTCATCTTGCCGACCAACCACGCCAATGTGCGCGTGGTGTTGGTGCGTGCGTCTGACGTGCCCACGTATGTGCAATACGGCGGCGCTGATTTGGGCGTGACGGGTCTCGATACATTGATCGAACACGGTGGTGGCGTTGCTGGTGGCGTGGCCACCGCGGGCCTGTATCAGCCGCTTGATTTGCAAATCGCCAAGTGCCGCATGAGCGTGGCTGTGCGTTCCGATTTCGACTACGCCGCGATGGTGAAACAAGGCGCGCGCTTGAAAGTCGCGACCAAGTACACCACCATCGCGCGTGACTTCTTTGCCACCAAAGGCGTGCACGTCGATTTGGTCAAGCTCTATGGCTCGATGGAATTGGCGCCACTCACCGGCTTGGCCGATGCCATCGTCGACTTGGTGTCCACCGGCAACACGCTCAAAGCCAACCACTTGGTAGAAGTCGAGCGCATCATGGACATCAGCTCGCGCTTGGTGGTCAACCAAGCCGCGCTCAAGATGAAGCAGGCCGACATTCGCCGCATCATCGACGCTTTCTCTGCCGCTTTGCCAGCAACCAAATAACCCCTCACACACGTACACAAGATGGCCAAACCGCTTCGTCTCTCGACCACCAGCCCCACCTTTGAAGCCGACTTCAAAGCGCGTCTGCATTGGTCTGCCGACACCGATGCGGCCATCGAACAACGTGTGGCCGACATCTTGGCCGATGTGGAAAAACGTGGCGACGCAGCGGTGCTTGAATACACCGAGCGCTTCGACCACTTGCCCGCTGCCGACATGCGCGCGTTGGAACTCACGCAAGCCGAATTGAAAGCCGCGTTCGAGGGCTTGCCCGCCGAACAACGCGACGCCTTGCAAGCCGCCGCTGCACGCGTGCGCAGCTACCACGAGGCACAAAAGAAAGCCAGTGGCGAGAGCTGGAGCTACCGCGATGCCGAGGGCACGCTGCTCGGCCAAAAAGTCACACCGCTCGATCGTGTGGGCATTTATGTGCCAGGCGGCAAAGCCGCTTACCCATCCAGCGTGTTGATGAACGCCATTCCTGCGCACGTCGCGGGTGTGGGCGAAATCATCATGGTGGTGCCTACGCCCAAGGGCGAAAAAAACCCGCTCGTGTTGGCTGCTGCGTATGTGGCGGGCGTGACTCGCGCCTTCACCATCGGCGGCGCGCAAGCCGTGGCCGCGTTGGCCTACGGCACAGCCACCATTCCTGCGGTCGACAAAATCACCGGCCCCGGCAACGCCTATGTGGCCTCGGCCAAGCGCCGTGTGTTTGGCAAAGTGGGCATCGACATGATTGCGGGCCCCAGCGAAATTTTGGTGTTGGCCGATGGCTCCACGCCTGCCGATTGGGTGGCGATGGATTTGTTCAGCCAAGCCGAGCACGACGAGTTGGCGCAAAGCGTGTTGCTCTGCCCCGATGCTGCGTACATCGACCGCGTGCAAGCCGAGATCGAACGCTTGCTGCCGCAAATGCCGCGCAAAGACATCATCGAAAAATCGCTCAATGGCCGTGGCGTGCTCATCCACACCCGCAGCATGGAAGAGGCGTGCGACATCAGCAACCGCATTGCGCCCGAACATTTGGAGGTGTCGAGCACCGACCCGCACAAGTGGGAGCCATTACTCAAGCACGCAGGCGCGATCTTCTTGGGCGCGTACACCAGCGAAAGCTTGGGCGACTACTGCGCTGGCCCCAACCACGTGCTGCCCACCAGCGGCACGGCGCGTTTTAGCTCGCCCTTGGGTGTGTACGACTTTCAAAAGCGCAGCAGCTTGATCGAGGTGAGCGAAGAGGGCGCGCAAACGCTGGGCAAAGTGGCGGCGGTGTTGGCCTATGGCGAGGGCTTGCAAGGCCACGCGATGGCTGCGGAGATGCGGCTCAAGTAACGTTTGGTCCTGAGCTCACCAGAGAGAAGAGGCAGCCGCTGCGCCTCATGCTGCAAGCAGAAATCGTTGCAGCGGTTGCCACTTCCCTCTGGTTGCGGCGGCGTTCATTGAGGTGCCCCGCCTTGCATCGCGCGCGGGCTCAGCAAGAACCGATGATTTCTCGCAATACCGCCACCAGCGCATCACATTGCTCAGGCGTGCCCACGGTAATCCGCAAGAACTCGTCAATGCGTGGCAGCTTGAAGTGACGCACAAGGATGGCGCGTTCGCGCAAAGCACTTGCCAGTGCCGCACCACTGTGCGCAGGGTGGCGTGCAAAGATGAAGTTCGCGGTTGAGGGCAGCACCTCAAAGCCTAAGCCTTTCATGTCAGCCACCAGTTGTTCGCGGGTGGCAATCACCTTGGCACAGCTCTCGCGGAAGTACGCGTCGTCTTCTACCGAGGCAATGGCACCGGCCAAGGCCAAGCGATCGAGAGGGTAGGAGTTGAAGCTGTTTTTCACGCGCTCCAAGCCTTCAATCAACGCCGCCGAACCGACGGCGTAGCCCACGCGCAAGCCCGCGAGCGATCGGCTCTTCGAGAACGTGTGGCACACCAGCAGGTTGGGGTAGCGGTCGACCAAGCTCACTGCGCTCTCAGCGCCAAAGTCCACGTAGGCTTCGTCAATCAACACCACGGCTTGTGGGTTGCCTGCGACGATGCGTTCCACATCGACCAACGACAACGGGCAGCCCGTGGGTGCGTTGGGGTTGGGGAAGATGATGGCGCCTGCGGCTTGACCGTCGCGTGGCAGGTAGTCTTCGGCGCGAATCGTGAAGTCATCGGCCAGCGGGATGGTGCGGTAGTCGATGCCGTACAGCCCGCAGTACACGGGGTAAAAGCTGTACGTGATGTCGGGGAACCACAAACTGCCGGGGTGCTTGAGCAGTGCCATGAAGGCGTGGGCCAGCACTTCGTCTGAGCCGTTGCCCACAAACACTTGGTTGGCTTGCACACCGTGGTGACGGGCCAACGCGGATTTGAGCGCGTCGGCGTTGGGGTCGGGGTAGAGGCGCAGCGTGTCGTTGTTGACGCTTTGGATGGCCTCCAGCACGCGGGGTGATGGGCCAAAGGGATGCTCGTTGGTGTTGAGCTTGATCAGGTTGTTAATTTTCGGTTGCTCGCCCGGTACATAAGGGGTCAAGCTGTGAACGGTATCGCTCCAATATTGGCTCATAAAGTCTCACGTGAAAAGAAACGTGCAAGCCCCAATTCATGCGGGTTGCGGGGTGTCGATGGTATCATGTGAACCTTTTTATCAGATGGTTCAGAAGCGTTTTATGCGACAAGCTGAAGTAACCCGTAACACCAACGAAACCCAAATCACCGTCAAGGTCAACCTTGACGGCACGGGCAAGGCCAACCTCTCGACAGGCATTGGCTTTTTTGACCACATGCTCGACCAAATCGCGCGTCATGGCCTGATTGATTTGGACATCCAAGCCAAGGGTGATTTGCACATCGACGGCCACCACACCGTGGAAGACGTGGGCATCACCTTGGGCCAAGCCGTGGCCAAAGCCGTGGGCGACAAAAAGGGCATTCGCCGTTATGGCCACGCTTATGTGCCGCTCGACGAAGCGCTGAGCCGCGTGGTGGTCGATTTTTCTGGCCGTCCCGGTTTGGTCATGCACGTGCCGTTCAAGAGCGGCATGATTGGCGAGTTCGACAGCCAGCTCGCTTACGAATTTTTCCAAGGTTTTGTGAACCACGCCTTGGTGACCCTGCACATCGACAACCTGCGCGGTGAAAACGCGCACCACCAAGCTGAGACGGTGTTCAAAGCCTTCGCCCGCGCCCTGCGCTCGGCGCTGGAGCTTGATCCTCGCTCGGCTGGCGTGATTCCATCGACCAAAGGCAGCCTGTGAACAACAAAGTCGCCGTGGTGGACTACGGCATGGGCAATTTGCGCTCGGTGGCGCAAGCGGTGATTCATGCTGCCTCGGTGGTTGACCATGCGGAAGTGATCGTCACGTCTGACCCGCAAGTGGTGCGCGACGCACACCGCGTGGTGCTGCCAGGCCAAGGTGCCATGCCCGACTGCATGCGCGAGTTGCGCGAGTCCGGCATGTTCGATGCCGTGATGGACGCGGCTCACAAAAAACCCTTGTTTGGCGTGTGCGTGGGCATGCAAATGTTGCTCGACCACAGCGCCGAGGGCGACACGCCCAGCTTGGGCCTCATTCCTGGTGAAGTGGTGCAGTTTGATTTGGCTGGTCGCACCCAAGCCGATGGCAGCCGCTTCAAAGTGCCACAAATGGGCTGGAACCAAGTGCAGCCCACGCGTCCGCACTTCATGTGGACGGATGTGCCCGACGGTAGCTACTTCTATTTCGTGCACAGCTTCTACGCTCGCCCGGCCAACCCCGAGCACAGCGCGGCCCAAACCGACTACGGCGGGCTTTTTACATGTGCCGTGGCACGCGACAACATTTTTGCGACACAATTTCACCCGGAAAAAAGTGCGGCGCATGGCTTGGCCCTGTACCGCAACTTTTTGCACTGGAACCCTTGAATTTCTGACTCATCATGTATCTCATTCCCGCCATCGACCTCAAAGACGGACACTGCGTGCGCCTCAAGCAAGGTGACATGGAGCAATCCACCACCTTCGGCGAAGACCCCGCGCAAATGGCGCTCAACTGGGTGGCCAAAGGCGCGCGTCGCTTGCACTTGGTCGACTTGAACGGCGCCTTCGCTGGCACGCCCCAAAACAAGGCGGCCATCAAAGCCATTTTGAAAGCCGTGGGTCACGACATTCCGGTGCAATTGGGTGGCGGCATTCGCGACCTCGACACGATTGAGAAATACATCGACGCGGGCTTGCAATACGTCATCATCGGCACCGCTGCCGTGAAGAACCCCGGCTTTTTGAAAGACGCGTGCGCAGCCTTTGGCGGCCACATCATCGTGGGCCTTGATGCCAAAGACGGCAAGGTCGCTACCGATGGTTGGAGCAAGCTCACGGGCCACGACGTGGCCGACCTGGGCAAGAAGTTTGAAGACTACGGCGTCGAGTCCATCATCTACACCGACATTGGCCGCGATGGCATGTTGACTGGCATCAACATCGACGCCACCGTCAAACTGGCACAAGCTGTGTCTATCCCCATCATCGCGTCGGGCGGTTTGTCCAATATGGCTGACATTGAACAACTCTGCGCCGTCGAAGACGAAGGCGTGGCAGGTGTGATTTGTGGCCGCGCCATTTACAGCGGCGACTTGGACTTCCAAGCGGCTCAGGCTCGCGCAGACGAGTTGAACGGCTGATTCTCAACGGCTCATTTCTGGGCGGCTACGGCTCGCACTTCACACCTACACGCTGTATGCCCACGCTCACCCAAGTCACTTTTCAAGGCCAAGCCTGCCACCAGCTCACGCTGCCCAGTGGCGACAGCGTGTTGGTGGCCGAGCAGGGCGCGCATGTGTTGTCGTGGGTCGCGCAAGGGCGCGAGCGCATGTTTCTCAGCACCGCCAACAAGTGGGACAGCCGCAGCGCCATCCGCGGTGGCGTGCCCGTGTGCTGGCCGCAGTTCAACATGCGCGGCACCTTGCCCAAGCATGGCTTTGCGCGCAACAGCACGTGGCACTTGGTCGCGTCTGAGCTGAACGCTGATGCCTCACAGCTCACGTTTGAATGGCGCAGCAGCGCAGAGACGCAAACCGTTTGGCAACAAGCCTTTGTTGTGCAGCTGCAAGTGCGCGTGTCCGCAGGCAGCTTGCAACTCAGCTTGCACGTCAACAACACAGACATCCAGCCTTTGAACTTCACCGGCGCGTTGCACACCTACTTGGCTGTGGACGACATTGACTTGGCCGACCTGCAAGGCTTGGGCGGTCTCGAAGAATGGGATGCCGTGGCCGACGTGCACGGCATGGCCGACGATGTGCTCTACTTTGACGGCGAGTTTGACCGCGTCTACACCGCATCCAACAAGCCTTTGCGTTTGCAAGACGGCCAAGGCAGCTTGTTGATTGAACAAAGCCCCACCTGGGCCAACACCGTGGTGTGGAACCCCGGCGAAGACAAATGTGCCGGCTTGGCCGATATGCCCCGCGACGGCTTTGCGCACATGCTGTGCGTCGAAGCCGCGCAAGTGTTTGACCCTGTGCAAGTGCCTGCGGGCGGCCAATGGTCGGGCTGGCAACGGCTGACGGTTTCTTGATTTTTAACGTTCTGAATTTTTATGCTGGCTAAGCGCATCATCCCTTGCTTGGACGTGACCGGTGGTCGCGTGGTCAAAGGCGTCAACTTTGTGGAGCTGCGCGACGCGGGCGACCCCGTGGAAATTGCCGCACGCTACAACGACCAAGGTGCAGACGAGCTCACCTTCCTCGACATCACCGCCACCAGCGACGCACGCGATGTGATTCTTCACATCATCGAAGCCGTGGCCAGCCAAGTGTTCATTCCCCTCACCGTGGGCGGTGGCGTGCGCACTGTGGACGACGTGCGCCGCATGCTCAACGCAGGCGCTGACAAAGTGAGCTTTAACTCAGCCGCCATCGCCAACCCACAAGTCATTCGCGATGCGTCGGCCAAATACGGCGCGCAGTGCATCGTCGTGGCCATCGATGCCAAACGCCGCACTGCTGAAGACGAACAACGCTTGGGCGCGAACGGCTTGCCCGTCGGCCCCGGCTGGGATGTGTTCAGCCACGGTGGCCGCAAAAACGTGGGGCTAGATGCCGTGGCATGGGCTAAACAAATGGCCGACCACGGCGCTGGCGAAATCTTGCTCACCAGCATGGACCGCGACGGCACCAAGAGCGGCTTTGATTTGCAGCTCACCCGCGCTGTGTCCGACCTCGTGCCCGTGCCCGTGATTGCCTCAGGCGGGGTGGGTAACCTCGACCACTTGGCCGATGGCGTGCAACAAGGCGGCGCAGATGCGGTGCTGGCTGCGAGCATCTTTCACTACGGCGAGTACACCGTGCAGCAGGCCAAAGAGCGCATGCGCGAGCGCGGCATTCCAGTGAGGTTGTGATGACTTGGTTAGATGACATCAAATGGGATGACAAAGGGCTGGTGCCCGTGATCGCCCAAGAAAAAGACAGCGGCGATGTGCTGATGTTTGCGTGGATGAACCGCGAGGCGCTGCAAAAAACGGCTGAGCTCAAGCGTGCGGTGTATTTCAGCCGCTCACGCAACAAGCTGTGGTTCAAGGGCGAGGAGTCGGGGCATGTGCAAACCGTGCACGACATGCGCATGGACTGCGACAACGACGTGGTGTTGCTCAAGGTGACGCAAGAAGGGCACGAGCCCGGCATTGCCTGCCATACTGGCCGCCACAGTTGCTTTTACCAACGCCTTGAAGGTGACGCATGGCACGCTTGCGAGCCTGTGCTGAAAGACCCCGAATCTATTTACAAGTGAACGCTATGAGCTCCACCGATACATTGCAACGTCTGGCCGACGTGATTGAAAGCCGCAAGGTCGCCAACGGCGGCGACCCTGAAAAAAGCTACGTGGCCCGTTTGCTGCACAAAGGGCCTGATGCCTTTTTGAAGAAGATTGGCGAAGAAGCCACCGAAACCGTGATGGCCGCCAAAGATGTGGACCACGGCGGCGATGCAAGCAAGCTGGTGTACGAAGTAGCCGACCTGTGGTTTCACAGCATGATCGCTTTGGCCCACTATGGCCTCACGCCCGCCGACGTGGTGAACGAGCTGGCGCGCCGCGAAGGCCTGAGTGGTTTGGAAGAAAAAGCCTTGCGCAAAGCGCAAGCCCGCGAAGCCGCTGGTGAATGAGGAACGTATGACAGACGACAACTGCATTTTTTGCAAAATCATCGCGGGCAAGATTCCTTCGCGCAAGGTGTACGAAGACGACGAAGTGTTCGCGTTTCACGACATCAACCCGTGGGCGCCTGTGCATTTTTTGATCATCCCGAAATTGCACATCCCATCGGTCGCGCATGCCGCGCCTGAGCACGAAGGCTTGCTGGGGCGCATGATGTTGTTGGCGCCTAAATTGGCGTATCAAGAAGGCGCAAGACCTTACCCAGAAGGGGGCTTTCGCATCGTGACCAATACTGGTGCTGAGGGTGGGCAAGAAGTCCATCACATGCACTGGCATGTCATGGGTGGTCCGCGCCCTTGGCTGCGCGGCTGATTAGAATTGACTGAATAAATTTAGGAGTTCCACATGGGTTCGTTTTCTATTTGGCATTGGCTGATCGTGTTGCTGATCGTCATCATGGTGTTCGGTACCAAGAAGCTCAAGAATTTGGGCTCTGACTTGGGCGGCGCTGTGAAGGGCTTCAAAGACGGCATGAAAGACGGTGCTACAACCACCGAAGACAAGCCAGCCGCACCCGCTGCTGCCGTGTCTGCCGACAAAAACACGATTGACGTTGAAGTCAAGAACAAGTCTTAATCGTTGTTGATCGCTCGCTTTGTTTGATCTCGACTTTTCCAAAATTGCGGTCGTCAGCGCGGTGGCCTTGGTTGTCATCGGGCCTGAGCGCTTGCCGAGCGTTGCACGCACTTTGGGCACGATGATTGGCAAAGCCAAGCGTTATGTGTCGGATGTCAAAGCTGAAGTCAACCGCACGATGGAGCTCGAAGAGCTCAAAAAGATGAAAGAGACGATGGAGTCTGCTGCCCGCGATGTGGAGCACTCCGTTCAAACCACCGCCAACGATTTTGAAAAAGATTGGGCCGAGACCACGGCGGGTTTGTCGTCTGACCATTACGAAGCCTTGGCGCCGTTGCCCCCCACGTATGAACACCCAGGCAAAAAGTGGCGTCTCAAGCGTGGCGCTGTGCCGCATTGGTACAAGGCGCGACAAGGTGTGCGTACCAAGGCTCTGTCGGGTGCCGCGCGCGTGGCGCGTTTTCGCCCCCTGAAGCGTTCTGAACATGTCTGATCACACCCCCCAAGACGAATTGGCTGGCACCGAGCAGCCGTTTGTGCAGCATTTGATTGAGCTGCGTGACCGTTTGGTCAAAGCGGCCATTGCTGTGTTGGTGTCTGGTGCCGCATTGGCCATTTACCCAGGCCCCGCTGAGTTGTACGACTTGCTCGCTGCGCCGTTGGTGGCGCAGTTGCCAGAGGGCGGCCACTTGATTGCCACCTCGGTGATCTCGCCATTTTTGGTGCCACTGAAAATTTTGCTGATGACGGCGTTCTTGCTGGCGCTGCCCGTGGTGCTTTACCAAGTGTGGGCGTTTGTGGCGCCTGGCTTGTATTCGCACGAAAAGAAATTGGTGCTGCCTTTGGTGGTGTCGAGCACGGTGTTGTTCATGATTGGCGTGGCGTTTTGCTACTTCTTTGTGTTCGGCCAAGTGTTCAAGTTCATCCAAAGTTTTGCGCCCAAGAGCATCATGGCTGCGCCTGACATTGAAGCGTATTTGGGTTTTGTCATCAGCATGTTCATCGCCTTTGGCTTGGCGTTTGAAGTGCCCATCGTGGTGATTGTGTTGGCCCGCATGGGTGTGGTCACGGTGGAAAAGCTCAAAGACTTCCGCTCGTACTTCATCGTCTTGGCGTTCATCATTGCGGCCATCGTGACGCCGCCCGATGTGGTGTCGCAGCTGGCGCTGGCCATTCCCATGTGCATCTTGTATGAGATTGGCATTTGGGCTGCGCAACTTTTCATCCAACACACCCAAGCGCCGGACGCTGAATAAGCCCAGCGCAAACACGCCATGAAACGTCAATGGTTGTTGTTCTCCCAAGTCGTCACCGTGTTGGTGGCGATGTGGTTTGTGGTGGCGACCTTAAAGCCCGAGTGGCTCAACCAACGTACCACCAACGCCAATGGCGTGACGCTTTTAGAAGCAGCACACAACCCCGTTGGCGTGCCCATGTCCGGCAGTTTGAGCCCTGCGGCCAAAGTGGCCTCGCCTGCGGTGGTGAGCATTGCCACCACCCAAGCGCGCTCGCCTAAACAAGAGCTGCAAAACGATCCGTGGTTTCGCTTCTTCTACGGCGACCGTGAAGACGATGCACCACAGCAAGGCTTGGGCAGCGGCGTCATCGTTAGCCCTGAGGGCTACATCCTCACCAACAACCATGTGATTGAAGGTGCGGCTGAAATTCAAGTCACGCTCAGCGACAGCCGCCGCGCTACGGCGCAAGTGATTGGCGCAGACCCCGACACCGACTTGGCGATTTTGCGCATCAACCTTGATCGCTTGCCGGTCATCGCATTGGGCAACTCAGACACAGCGCAAGTGGGTGACCGTGTGTTGGCCATTGGCAACCCGTTTGGGGTGGGCCAAACCGTGACGAGCGGCATTGTGTCGGCGCTGGGTCGCAACCAGTTGGGTATCAACACGTTTGAGAACTTCATTCAAACCGATGCGGCCATCAACCCCGGCAATTCGGGTGGTGCACTGGTGGATGTGAATGGCAATTTGATTGGTATCAACACCGCGATTTATTCGCAGTCCGGCGGCAATATGGGCATTGGCTTCGCCATCCCTGTGTCGACCGCGCGCCAAGTGCTGGAAGGCATCGTGCGCGACGGCCAAGTGGTGCGCGGCTGGATTGGCATTGAGCCTTTGGAGCTCACGCCTGAGTTGGCCGAGACGTTTGGCTTGAAGCAAACCGAAGGTGTCATCGTCACCGGCGTGTTACAAAACGGGCCAGCGGCCAATGCGGGTTTGCGCCCCGGCGATTTGCTGCTCAAAGTCGCAGGCCAGCCTGTGAAAAACGTGGGTGAGTTGCTCACGCAAATTGCAGCGCTCACGCCCGGCAAGCCTGCCAAGCTCGATGTGGTGCGACGCAACCAAACCCTCACGCTAGACGTGACGCCTGCGCAGCGCCCCAAACCCAAGATTCAAAAGTAAGGCCGCCACGATGAGCCCAACCGTCACACGCCAAGCTTTGCTGAATGCCTGCAACGACTTGCTGCAGCCCGCGCGTTTCAAAGACTACGGACCCAACGGCTTGCAAGTGGAAGGTGCAGACACCATTCGCCACATCGTGTCTGGCGTGACCGCCAGCCGCGCTTTGATTGAAGCCGCGATTGACGCGAAGGCCGATGCGATTTTTGTGCATCACGGTTTGTTTTGGCGCGGTCAAGACGGCACGGTGACGGGCTGGATGAAGCAGCGTTTGCAATTGCTCTTGGCGCACAACATCAATTTGTTGGCCTACCACTTGCCGTTGGATGCGCACCCTGAATTGGGCAATAACGCGCAACTGGGTCAACGCTTGGGCTTGCAAGTGCAAGGCGCATTTGGTGAGCAAGATTTGGGTTTGTGGGGCACGCGTGCCGATGATCAAGCGTTTGCTGATGGGCATGCATTAGCGGCAGTGGTGTCGCAAGCTTTGCAGCGCGAGCCCGTTGTGGTGCAAACACCCGTGCGAGAAATTCGCAAAGTGGCGTGGTGCACCGGCGGCGCGCAAAGCTATTTCGAAGCGGCTATTGCTGCGGGTGTGGATGCCTTCATCACTGGCGAAATTTCGGAGCCGCAAGCGCACTTGGCGCGTGAAACTGGCGTGGCGTTTTTGGCCTGCGGCCACCACGCCACCGAGCGCTATGGTGCACCGGCGGTTGCTGGCCATGTGGCGGCGCAGCTGGGCATTAGCCACCAGTTCATTGAGATTGATAACCCCGCATGACCTTCAAGCCGATGGCCATCACGCTGGGCGATGCGGCGGGCATTGGCCCTGAAATCATCGTCAAAGCATTTCGTGATGCGCCTGAGCAAATGCAAGGCTGCGTGGTGGTCGGCGATTTAGCGGTGATGCAGCGTGCCGCATTGCTGGTGGCTCAGTGTGAGTATCAAGAGCCACACATGCAGATTCAGCTGGTGCGTGATTTACATGAAGCGACGCAAGTCAAAGCGCAACACACCATTCCCGTTTTGCAAGTGACACAGCCTTTGACCGCTGACCAACTTCCTGTCTGGGGCCAAATCAGCGCCACCGCTGGCAAGCTAGCGGCGGATTGCGTGGTGTGGGCGGCCAATGCAGCCTTGCGCGGCGAGGTGTCGGCGGTGGTCACGGCACCTCTGCACAAAGAAGCGTTGCATGCGGCGGGTGTGCCGTTTCCCGGTCATACCGAAATGCTCCAAGCCTGCGCGGCGGCACACGCGGGCGTGGCCGTAGACGACATGCCCGTGCGCATGATGTTGGCCAACCCCGAACTCAAAACCGTGCTGGTCAGCATTCACGTGTCACTGCGTCAAGCGATTGAGGCGGTGACGGTCGACAACATTTTGCAAACCCTACGCATCACCCATGCGGCCGAATTGGCCGCTACAGGGCGCGCGCCTCACATGGCGGTGGCGGGCTTGAACCCGCATGCGGGTGAGGGCGGGTTGATGGGGCGCGAAGAGCTAGACATCATCATTCCCGCGTTGCAGCAAGCGCGCGCTGAAGGGATGCAGGTAAGTGGACCGTTTGCGCCCGACACCGTGTTCATGCGCGCACGCGCCAAGAACGGCAAAGCCGGTGAGTTTGATGTGGTGATTGCGATGTACCACGACCAAGGCTTGATTCCCGTGAAGTACCTTGGCGTCGAGCAAGGGGTGAATGTGACGCTGGGCCTGCCCTTGGTGCGCACCAGCCCCGATCACGGGACTGCTTTTGATGTGGCTGGCACAGCCAAAGCCGATGCGTCTAGCTTGTTGGCGGCCGTGGTGATGGCACACCGCATGTGCGAACACGCATGATGAATTAAAGAATTCAAAAGTATCCAAATTAAAGGTGGCTTACCCCGAGCTTGCAGTGGAAGCACTTCGAATTAAATAGCAACCAGTAGCGGTCAGCTACAATAAATGGTTAGCCCAACCAGTGATGATTGTTTGAGGAATCCCATGAGTGACACCCCAGTAGACACCAGTAAACGCACGTGGCTGATTGCCTCGACATGCGCCGGTGCAGTCGGTGGTGCAGCAGTTGCTGTGCCGTTCGTTAGTACATTCCAGCCCTCCGAGCGTGCCAAGGCCGCTGGTGCAGCGGTTGAAGTCGATATCTCTGCCTTGAAACCCGGCGAGAAAATGACAGTGGAATGGCGCGGTAAGCCTGTGTGGGTTGTCAAGCGCACACCTGAGCAAGTCGAGTCTTTGAACAAGACGGAGTCGCAATTGGCTGACCCAGCGTCTGATCGCAAGGCTTATCCAATTCCCGCCTACGCGAAGAACCAACACCGTTCGATCAAGCCCGAAATTTTCGTGGCTGTTGGCATTTGTACCCACTTGGGTTGCTCACCGTCCGACAAGTTCCAAACCGGCGCACAACCTTCGTTGCCCGCTGATTGGCAAGGTGGCTTCTTGTGCCCATGCCACGGTTCGACGTTCGACATTGCAGGCCGCGTGTTCAAAAACAAGCCTGCACCCGACAACCTCGAAATCCCGCCACACATGTACCTGTCTGACACCAAGTTGCTCATTGGTGAAGACAAGAAAGCCTGATAGGACGCACCATGGCTGAATTTAAAGAAATCTCCCCGAACGCCAGCGCTGGCGAAAAACTGCTCAATTGGGTGGACAACCGTTTTCCTTTGACCAAGATGGTCAAAGAGCACGTGTCTGAATACTACGCACCCAAGAACTTCAACTTCTGGTACTTCTTTGGCTCATTGGCCATGTTGGTGCTGGTGATCCAAATCGTGACCGGTATCTTCTTGGTCATGCACTACAAGCCTGATGCAACTTTGGCCTTCGCCTCGGTTGAATACATCATGCGCGACGTGCCATGGGGCTGGTTGATCCGCTACATGCATTCCACCGGCGCTTCTGCGTTCTTCATCGTGGTGTATTTGCACATGTACCGTGGTTTGATCTACGGTTCATACCGCCAGCCACGTGAATTGGTGTGGGTGTTCGGCTGTGCCATCTTCTTGGCATTGATGGCTGAAGCCTTCATGGGTTACTTGTTGCCTTGGGGCCAAATGTCCTACTGGGGCGCACAAGTGATCGTGAACTTGTTTGCGGCTGTGCCTTTCGTGGGCCCCGACTTGGCTTTGCTGATTCGTGGTGACTACGTGGTGAGCGATGCCACTTTGAACCGCTTCTTCAGCTTCCACGTGATCGCTGTGCCGCTCGTCCTGTTGGGCTTGGTAGTAGCGCACATCATTGCGTTGCACGAAGTGGGTTCGAACAACCCCGACGGCGTCGAAATCAAAGGCCCTAATGCACCGAAAGATGCCAACGGCCATCCTTTGGACGGCGTGCCTTTCCACCCTTACTACACCGTGCACGACATCTTGGGCGTGAGCGGTTTCTTGTTGGTGTTCAGCGCTGTGATTTTCTTCGCGCCTGAATTCGGTGGTTACTTCCTCGAATACAACAACTTCATCCCTGCGGATCCATTGAAGACACCGTTGCACATTGCGCCAGTGTGGTACTTCACGCCCTTCTATTCGATGTTGCGTGCGATCACCAGCGAAATGATGTACGTCCTGATCGCTTGCGTGTTGGCGGGTGCCTACTTTGGTGCTGTGAAAACCAACTTGCCAAAAGTGATCAAAGCTGGCGTGGTGGGTGCGGCTGTGTTCGTGTCCTTGCTCATGCTCTCGATCGACGCCAAATTCTGGGGTGTGGTCGTGATGGGCGGTGCTGTGGTGATCTTGTTCTTCTTGCCCTGGTTGGACCACTGCGCTGTGAAGTCAATCCGCTACCGTCCTGATTGGCACAAGTACATGTACGGCGTGTTCGTGGTGAACTTC
>Ga0213921_1000373_pt1 | contig 15243 bp, 29 predicted proteins | sample McNCre2017MG_FD_165041 | JGI IMG/M metagenome (GOLD analysis project Ga0213921, IMG submission 165041) | Freshwater microbial communities from McNutts Creek, Athens, Georgia, United States - 20-17 MG | ecosystem: Environmental > Aquatic > Freshwater > Creek | place: USA: Georgia | collected...
GGATAGCAAGGCTTTCGCTAAAATCTACATGGCAAGCCGGTTGTCCTACTTCGAAGCCTGGCAAGCTTACAAAAAAGCCCTCCCGGTTTAAGGGGAGGCTAAGATGCAAGCTCTAATCACTGCAATCTTGTCACTGATTTGCTTCACTACAGTTGGCGCTCTTGCCGCCATGCTGTTTCTCTAACAGGTCGAAACCAGCTCCGGCTGGTCATGGCGTCAAGCGCCATCTGATGAGACCAAACGAGGGACGACTAACATGCTCACTGTAAACGTAGAATATACCGACACTTTTGGTGGCGAGGCTAACTATTGCTGGGTGAAGCGCGCCACGTTTCAGATCGTAGAACACGCGTCACGCCACGCCATCATGCGACAGGCTAAACGCCTGATCGGTCTGACAGGGTTGCGCGGCAAAGCCCATGACCACGGCGATATGATCGAATTCCGGCCTTCGCGCTCCTGTACCGTCATGTTCGTCACGTTTGGGGAGGTCTGATCATGGTCCAAATTATCTTCACCGTTACCCACGCCACGCCAATCGAAAAGCGCAAGCCCACGGTTTATGAAGCCCTGCGCGACAAGCTTGGACGTGAACCATCAAACGACGAGCTGCGCATCGAATGCCAGCGCATCATCAATTCTGCAAAGTGAGGGACGAACAATGGATAACCGTTACAATGGATGGACTAATTACGCTACTTGGCGCGTCAATCTCGAAATCTTCGATGCTTTGGGCGACGACCTTAAATACATGGGTTGGCATAAGCTGGACAAATACGATCTTGCGGACGCCATCAAGGAATACGCAAACGAGCTAATCGAACAAGACACGAAAGAGGGGCTGGCGCTGGACTATGCGCGGGCGTTCCTATCGGACGTGAACTGGCACGAAATCGCCAAACACCTCAAGGAAAACTACGTCGATGAAGACGAGACAGAAGACGAGGACGCATAATGCGCGTCCTTCCCATTCTTCCCATCACCCAGGCGGCGCGCTTTCCGGCGCGTCGTCCCGCTCACCTAATCGCAAAGGAAACGAACAATGGAAACCAAAAAGCCCAGAGGCTTCGCTTGTATGACGCCGGACCGACGGTCAGAGATTGCTCGCATGGGTGGGCAAGCCGTCCCACCGTCCAAGCGCACCTATTCGATCGACAAGTCTAAGGCGAGCGAGTCCGGCAAGATCGGAGGTTCGCTCTCCCGCAAGCGCGCCGTGACAGATCGGGAGGGATAGATGAACGATAAATTCACCAATTATGAAATCCAGCCCTGCGTGATCGACTATGAAGAGGACGGGATAGAGTATGTCATCCCCGCCCCTACAGATGGACCCATCACGTTTTGGGGGCTCTACGGTCGCCTTCCCGGCGGGCTTGCCGAATGGATCGCCGACTATGACACGGAAAAGGAAGCCAACGCCGCAATGGCAAAACACCGGGGGAAGATATGAAACTAGATATTCACCCGGGGATAAACCATCCCGAACACGTCATTCGCACCCACGCGGGTATGGCGCACTTCGCCACAACCGGACCAGACGGCACATGGTGTAGCGAATGCGCCCTCTTCATCCGCAGGCGTTGCGTGAAATACGAACAACTGGCCGGAAGACAGGGAAAAGTATTCCCCGCCGAAACCCCATCCTGCAAATACTTCGAGCCCAAAGGAAAAACCCATGAGCCTCGCTGAACGCCGCAACGCCGTCAAAGCCCAGCTTGATCGCGCCGTGCTAGGCCATCGCAAGCGCGCTCAACTCACGCGGGAATACACGATCCTGACCGCCGCGCTTCTGGCCGAAAAGCTGGAAACCGAAAAGGGATGGCCGAGATTGGAACCCTGCGCCCAAGTCAACCCAGCCCTGTGGGAAGGATGGTGCCAGTCCCAAGGAAGGGACACCACGCCGTCAGAACATTGGACCGAATTTGACGTGGTGAACCACATTGTCAGAAACCGGGTCAGGAGCGCTTCAGAATCCCCTGCGCTACCCTAGTAGCTCCCCACGCGCCCAAGGCCGTCAGGCGGGCCTTAAAACCCGCCTGTTAGCCTATCTATCCCAGTATCGGCTATCGCGCCCGCCCGTGCGAAAGACTGGCGGGTCCATCTCATTGGGATCAGAACACGGCAAGGTCAGCTTTCCGCCGCCCGAAAGAATGCCCTTCCAAGCCTTCAGGGTCTTTCGCCGGTTCACGCGCCCAAGGTACTCTTGCCATCGATCCCAGACGAGCGCCTGGGCCTTCGCCTCCTCGCTTCCGTCCTTCACGGCGGGGTCGATCACGATGACGCCAATCGGGTTCAGCTCTAGCTGGCCGATCATCTTGTCGTAAAGCTGATCGTTGCGCGCATTCTTGATGCGCCTCGCGATTACGTCCTCTTTCATCATTCGATCCCCAATCCACGTTTCATTCTGGCAAGGTTCTCTTCACGGGAAATCAAAGGTTGATTGCCTTGATAACTGGAATTTTGATCCCGTGAGCGGAATGGAGCGACGCTTTTTTCCTCGCGCACACGCCTGACCCAGTTGCGCCACGCGGCGTCCCAATCGGCTTTGACTCCCTTTTGCCCAGGAGCCGATCTTGCCCAATCGCGGAATTTTTCCAATTCTACCCGCTCTTCCTTGAATTCCATTGGAACCCAATCAGGAGAGAGGCGCGTAGCGCGCCCCGCGCGCGTTTCTTTCTTCTCTTTCTCTACCTCTCTCTCTTTCTCTGTCTCTAGAGTAGCATCTTGATAGCGTCCTGCTAGCATACCGCTAGCGTCGATGAAGAAACCGTTATCTAACAGTGACTTAATCGCCGATCTTAATTCAGGAACTGAAACACGAAGCCGGAATGCTACCTCTTGCTCGCTGGCGTCGATCAGACCGTTTTCGTACTCGCTTGCAAGCAGCCACAAGCCCGGCGCTAGCGCTTTGCTAGCAACAGGCAAGCAGTGAAAGTTGTAGTCATCGAGGAGACTGCGATGCAGTTTGATCCACGGCGGCGTTCGCCCCGTGTAGTGTTGGAATTTCTTCCAGTTTTTCGGTGCAATTTTAATGTTCATCGGTTTAACCTTTTATTGACAAGGCTTGCACGATGAACCTCTATCCCTTATAAAGGGATCAAGTTTCAACGGGCGGGAGCCAAACGCACGTTGTTTCCGAAAGCCCGCTGGAACCTCCCCCGGCGGGCTTTCATCGTTTATTTTACCCTTCCTGACGGATACGGCAAGCCGTTAATGGCGGAATAGCGCTTCAGAGCGTGAAGCACGGTCGTATGATCCACGCCCGCCCGCCGTCCAATGTCAGCGATGCTCAGATGAGGGCATTCGTGCGCCGCCCGCCACAAGAACGCCCGCCGCAGCTCCACAATCCAGCGATGGCGGCGCCTGCCCAAGATCGTCCTCATAGGCACGCCAGCCTCCTTCGAGAATTCCTTCAGAACGTCTGAGAAGGACTTACGCGGGACGAGCTGCTCCTTGTTCGCGACTGACTGTATCCAGCCGCCTTTGGCGAAGATCATCGTGTGCGCCACCGGCCTCAAATCTCGCACGAAACTGAATTCGCGCTGGGGGCCCGGCTCAGCAACTGGTATTGGCTCAGGCTCCGGTTCAGGCCGTGGAGGGATCGCCATAATTCGCTTTGGCGGCTCCCCCCTTAATCTTTTTCTTACCTGTGCATAATGTGTGGATAACTCGCGCTCGTAGTCACTCAACATGTTGATCTTCCTCAGATTTTTCTTCTGGATGCGGCAGGTTGACGCATGTGTCTAAACCCTTCGCAAGTAGATACTTTACCGCTTCCGTCTCCGTCTTGAAACGCTCTTTGAAGCGAAAATCTTCGATGGCTTGAACCATTTCGTCGGTGAGTATGTATGTGCGTCTTTTCATGGTGGTCCCCTTGGTTGAAACAATAATTTGTTAAACCACAATGCAAACCTATTGACAAGGTATTATTTTGGTATCTATTAGGGCCTGTCGCATCCGACAACAGGGGACAATCATGGATGGTTTCAGCAAAGAGGAACGGGCGCAAGCCTGGTGGGCGACCGACTCACGCAGAGCGGTTTCTGGGCAGCTTTACGACGTATTGCGTGAGAAGCGGGGCGAGATAGAGCGCGCCGATCTGTCAGGTATAGAGGCCGTTCGCATGGGCCTTATCATGCAGCCCGCCATCGCTGACATATTTACCGACATTACGAAGATCAGCACCTCGCCGCTTGATGAGCCGGGGACGCATCGCACCCAGCCTTGGCTCCGCGCACACTTTGACTTCGTGACGGAAGACGGCGGGCTGTTGGAGGTCAAGAACTTCAATGCGGCGGTCGCCAACAAGTATGGCGAAATGGACGAGCCGGTCCGCATTCCCGAAGCCGATTACATCCAGTGTCTGCATGAAGCGACCGTTCGCGACGTTCCGCACGTTTATTTCGCGGTTCTCTTTGGCGGCCAGCAGTTCCGCTATTGGAAGTTGAATTTCACGCCCGCCGAGAAGGAAGCGTTTATCCAGCGCGCTGCGCAGTGGTGGGGCTATGTTCATTCTGGGATGCTTCCAGAGCCCACAAACACAGAAGAGGCCGCCATACGCTATCCCAGATCGATGGATGGCCATGTCACCGCGAATGCGCAGATGGAGCGTCTCGCGGACGAGCTGAAACTGTTCAAGATGCAAGCGAAGCAGCTCGAAGAGGCCATCGAAGCGCGTCAGTTCGCCATACAATCATTCATGGGCGAGAGCGCTACGTTGATGAACATGGCTGGCGAGACGCTGGTTACATGGAAATCGGCGAAGGGATCGAAGCGCTTTGATGCGAAGGCGTTCAAAGAAGACTTTCCCGGCCTTTATGAAAAGTACGAAAAAGAAACAGCCGGTTCGCGCCGGTTTCTCGTGAAGTGAGGTTAAAATGACCAACGCAATAGTCCCGTGGACAGATCAAGAAAGGATGGCGAATGCCATTGCCAAATCTAACCTCTTTGGCCTTAAGAGTGCTGATCAGGTTTTGGCCCTCATGGCCGTTGCGCAAGCGGAAGGACGCCACCCAGGGTCCGTTGCGCGTGACTACCATATTATCCAAGGCCGACCAGCCCTTCGTGCGGACGCAATGCTCGCCCGCTTCCAACAAGCCGGAGGAACGGTCCACTGGTTGAAATATGCGGATGACGAGGTGAAAGCCGAGTTCTCCCATCCCCAAGGCGGTTCTCTCACGTTGTCTTGGACATTAAAGCAGGCCCGCGAAATCGGTCTTGCTGGAAAAGACAACTGGAAGAACTACCCGCGTGCCATGTTGCGTGCCCGTGTGATCTCCGAGGGAATTCGTACTGTGTACCCTGGAGTTCTCACGGGAGAGTACACCCCTGAAGAAGTGATGGACTTCACGCCCGCCCAGACCATGCCGAAGATCGACGTTATTGAGCATGAAGAGCCGAAAGACGGTCTCGCGCTTTATGTTCCTGACGCAGATGGCAGCATTAAGGTCTACAAGATGTGCGCTGGCGAAGATGATTGGAAAGACACGTTTCTTGATCTCTTCTCGAAGGTCGGAAATGCGAAAAAGCTTTCTGAAGAAGAAAAGCAGGAAAAACTAGCGCGCCTGAAGGAAGTGAACGACGAGCTGTATCAAAAGCTCTTTATGAGTGATGAAGCCGAGGTGAAAGATGTCGAACTATAAGCAGAAAGACGGAACTGGCGTTCTGTTTTGCAATGATGACAAAAAACACGAGAAAGCGCCTGATTATAAGGGCAAAATCATCGCTGATCGTGATTATTCAAAAGGCTCAGAGATCAAGATTTCTGGCTGGAGAAAGAAAACTCCTCGGAACCACCTCATCTCGCTTTCCGTCGATAATTACAAAGCGCAGGATCAGGATCGCCAGTGGCCTAAGCCGGTGAATGAAGACGAGGAAGTGCCGTTTTGAGCACTATCGTTTTCGTCATTCCAGGAATTGCACGGGGGAAGCAACGCCCCCGCGCAACACGCACTGGACGTGTTTACACGCCTAAACAGACGGTCAACCAAGAGGCGTATATCAAGATGCTGGCGGCGACCGCCATGCGTGGCCTTGCGCCACTTGTAGGCCCATTAGAAGCCACTTTCAGCATAAGCGTGGCAATACCCAAATCTTTTACCCGACAACAACGAAAACAAATCGAAGAAGGGTCTCTCTATCCTACTTCAAAGCCTGACATCGACAACGTGGTGAAGCTGTTGTGCGATGCGATGAATGGCGTGGTGTATGGCGACGACAAGCAAATTGTCGATTTGTTCGTGAGCAAGGCGTATGCGGAAGCAGGATCAACAACCGTGATGGTATCAATGAAGGGGACGAATAATGGACACGATAGAACAGTTGATGATCGAGCTGGGCTCAGAGAAGGCGAAGGCTAAAAGCTGGGGCGTTCATTACGATGAGCTGCATGGCAAGTACCAGAGGCTATGCGATGCGCTCTACAAGATCGTTGGGCTTGATGAATACGAGCGTGAAACTTGCGTGTGGATCGCCAAGGATGCGCTGAAAGATGTTGGGGAGTGGCCTCGATGAATGAAGATGAAGAGCGTCACGCCGACGAGGTGAACATAGCCTTTCAGATGGGCGCGAAGTGGGAACGCAAGCAATCGAAGGCCCGCATCGAGAAGCTGGAGGCGGCGTTGCAAAGGGCGAACGCAAACGTCGAAGAATACGAACGGAAGTTCTATCTTGGCACAGACCGCATCGAGAAGCTGGAGGCGGCATTACGGGAAGTGATTGAATGTTGGGACTGGTGGCAAGTAGATACATACGATAGGTGCGCGTCTGTTCCATCTGATGCAATTCGAGAAGCCCGCAAAGCACTGGAGGGGAAAGATGAGTGAGTACGAAGTCGCGGCTTTTTGGGCCGTGATCTCTTATTTGGTTATAACACTAACTTGGGGACTAACGAGATGAACCACACAGAAGTGCTTGCCAATGCCGTCGCTGTCCTCAGAGAACGCGATGTTAAGTATGGTCCGGTGCAGGAGATGTTTGACCGCACCGCAAAGCTAGCGTCAATCATTCTGGACCGCGAGATCACGCCCTACGAGATCAGCATCATTCTCAGGTGCATGAAAGACGCCAGAAAGAAGCATGATCGCTTTAACATTGACCACTATGCAGACGCCATCAACTACGAAGCGTTCGCGTATCAGTTTGCCACCGCCGACATAGACCAAGCAGCGGACGACGCCATGACATCTGCATTGGCAAAGAAGTTCGCACCCGAAATGCCCAACACCGGAGATTATAATGTCTGATCCAATCAAGGTATTTATCGCCACCCCCATGTACGGCGGCATGTGCACAGGTTTTTACGCGCAGAGCCTTTTGCTGATGCAACAAGTGTTTGGGCAGAACAATGTGCACTCGGCCATCTCGTTTGTGTTTAACGAAAGCCTGATCCAGCGCGCTCGCAACAGCTTGGCCCACGCCTTCCTGAAGACCGACTGCACTCATCTTCTCTTCATTGACGCTGATCTGAAGTTTGATGGCGCAGGAGTTTACAAGATGATCGAGGCCGACAAGGACGTGATCTGCGGCATTTACCCCAAGAAGGAAATCAATTGGCCTATGGTCCGCACCGCCATAGACAACGGCGTACCGGACGACCAGTTGAAGCACCACACGGGTTCATGGGTGATCAACCTTGTGGACTATGTTGGCAACGTCACCGTGCGCACCGACGAGCCTTTCGAAATATGGGCAGGCGGCACAGGCATGATGTTGATCAAGCGAGAAGTCTTTGAAAAGCTGAAGGAAGTCACGCCCACCTACTGCAACGACATGGTGGACCTGTCAGGCTCCCTGAAGGACAGAGAGCGCATCTACAATTTCTTCTCTCTCAGCATCGAGCCTGGCACTGAGCGGCTTCTTTCAGAGGACTATCATTTCTGCCGGGAATGGAGAGGGATTGGCGGCAAGGTATGGGCCGCTCCTTGGCTGACGCCGGGGCACATTGGCACATACATTTTCGAAGGTCAGTTGCCGCAGGAAGAAGCCAAGGAAGATCAGCCGCAATAGCCTTCGCGGCGAGCGTTGTTGATCTTCACCTCAATGATGGTCTGGGTGGTGTCCTTGGACGACCAAGAGATGTCCTTCCAGACCTGACAGACGGACCTGTTAGTCTCGCTTGTGCCCGTCAGAGTCACGCACCCGGTCAGGGTTGATGTTAACAGCATCGCCAGCAGTAACCGCATTGCCGATCCTCTTCAGCTCATCCTCATGCGCCTTCGCCTCAATCTCAGCGACCGCTTGTTCCTTGATCAGGTGAATGCCATAACTAGTTAGTGCAATGGCTAACATTGCGAGGGCGACGTAGCGCCCCAGAGGCGTGAGGAAGAAGCTAAACACCGTCGCGGTCCATGTTCTTCTTGCGCCAGTACCAGATGGCTGCGGCCAGACCAACGATGGCGGACATGATAAGGAAATTGGTGTTGCCGAGTAGGCCAACAAGCTGATCCGCCGTGTCAGCCGCGTCTTTTGCTTGCGCAGTGATCTCTTTGACTGCGCCCACGCTTGCGAAGCTTGCCGTGACCAGCGCCGCATTACCTTGCTTGCTCTCTGCCATTGTTCTTTGCGGAGCAGGGTCAGGAGTAGCGCGTGTTTCTTCAGCGTCCACATGATGCTCATCAGTCTTGTTCCACCATGCGATTTCAACCTGTCTGCGGCGAACGAGACCGGGCAAAACGCGCCCGCCGCCCTTGGTCCACTTCATCAGCTCTACGGGAACAGCATCAAAGTCGCCCGCGTTTACCTTGCGAAGCAGGGTCGAAGACTTCAACGCGCCGATCCCGGCGTTGTAAGCGAAGTCTACGAGCGTATCGAATTGGTTCTGCGTAAGTCGGACCTTCACGAGTTCGTCCACGGCGGCCTCAAACTTGTGGAGGTCGGAAGACAGGATGTCGTCAGCCTGTTGTTTCGTGATCTTCATGCCATCGAAGACGATGGGAGGCCCGGCCTGAGAAGTGTGCCCATAGCCTATCGTGCACACATTTGCGGGGCAGCGGTAGGCTTCCAGCTTGAGGCCCTCGAACTGCTTGACGAGGACTTCAATGGCGGGTGGGCTCATCTGCATCCCCAGCGCCTCCTGGCGGCCTTCCCGCGCTCGCCCTTCCACTTCCTAGAACGGGCGCAAAAGCTCTTGTGTCGGGGGTTCTTGGGGTCTTTGGTGGGAGCCTTCAGCTTCGAGCCAGTCGCCTTGTTGTACTTGCGGCGGCCCTTCTCAGTGAGACCGCCACCAGCCTTCACCGACTGTTTTTCACCGCGACCTACAGAGAGAGATGGACCAGCCATTAGCGCCTCGCTGTCTTCTTGGACTTCCTGAAAGCGCTTGCCGTGGGAGCGCCTTTGCTACCGGGCTTGCGCATACGCTCACCGCTACCAGCCTTGATACGGCGGCGCTTGGCGTGAATGTTTGCGTACAAACCCCGCTTTGCCATCACAGACCCTCGCCCGGCGTGACGTAGCACTCAGCGTTGTTGTTCTCGCTAATCAGGGACACATACACCGTGTTGTTCTGATTAACCTGAGGTCCAGTAATGATGATCCTCGACGTGGGAGGGATCAGCATCGCGTAGGACCCGTTCGCAGTCGGCAACACCGCCGCCACATTGCTCGCGGATACCCTGACGTAGCAGGGTTTGCTCGCATCCGTGTGGGTCGCTAGCAGATACTGCTGACACGGGCTATCCGACGTAATGGCGATGGTCACAGCCGTGTTAGCGACCGGAGCCTCGATCTTGTACGTCTTGCCCATAGGGTAGAAGGGGATATTGACGGCCATCAGACGCCACCCTTCTCCGGCTTGCTAACCGGCGAGTTCTTGTAGTCGTCAGGACGACCAGAGAAGTTCCAGACAGCCTGGAAACCGCCCGCAGGCATTCTGCCGGGGGTGAAAGTTCCGCCGCCACGGCCCATCGTATTCTTGACGGTCTGAGGCTTGATAGCCTTGCCGGGGTAGGCAGGCTCATTCAGGTTTTTGTTGCTCAGGTCTTTCACGGGCAGGCTCCTTCTTAGGTCCACGCGCTTCTTTGGTTAGGCTTGGGATGAAGACCAGCACCGCAAACCCTCCGGCGATGTACAGGCGCTCCATCGTTGGAGCATACATGGCCCAGGCAGCGAGACCGAAAGTCATCCACAAACCCATGAGGGTCAGTAGCCGAGCTGTGACGACGGCCAAGGCCGTGCGCACGAGCGCAATAACAGAAGCATCCACGATTTGTCCCCAACGGTTGTTGTAGAGACATTAGACATCATCCTCTGTCAGAAAGCCAGAGCCATAGGCGTCGTCTGACATTTTTTGTTTAATCTTTTCTAAGTTCATTGCGCGGTCTATAACTTTGAGTTTGATCTCAAGCTCAACGCCGCCGTCCGCCATGACGGCCTTCAGAAGGTCGCTGACGGCCTTTTCGAGATCAGGGTTAATGCCGCTGGACTTTTTGCTCATAGCTTCCTCAAAAACTTGAGGCTCAAAATTCCTTTGAACTTGTCAAAGAATTCTTGAACTTTCTGCGCTCTGGCCTCAGACCTAGCCGCTTCAGCCACCGACGTTCCAAGAGCGTCAAGTTCTTGCGGGTTGAACAGGCCCGTATTCTCAAGCTCGACGCGCAACTTTTCCCATTTTGGGGAAATTTCTGAGGCTGTTTTTACCCTGAAAAGTTCTTTGGCTTCGTTCAGGGTTTTGACAACTTTTTCCTTGTTCGTCGCGGCTTGTCCGATTTCTTTGTTGATGTTTTCAAGGAACTGCGAGTAACTATCGACGGTGCTTTTGATTTCCGTCGCAATCTCTTTTTGCATTCCTTCAAGCGCAAGCCTCTGCCCCTCACGTTCAGCAAGCGAGGTCTGATACTGTTTTAGTTTCTCTGAAAGCCCAGGGACTTCTTTGTAAAAGTCGTTGCTTTCCATCCACTTAGCAACGCCCTTTGAGTCCAAGCCTTTGATCTCATTTGAAGCGTACATTTCGCCAAGTCGATTAACCTCGGCATCGCCAAGAAGTTCTTTGGCAAACTTGGTGTCATCCTTGCTGCGAAACACCAGGCGCGGGAGTTCCTTGCGCGGCGTAGTGAACTTGCCGGGCTCATCTCGGAATGGGATTTTTTCTTGCGAACGAAGAGCTTCGCCAAGTTCTGTTTCGAACTTGTTGGCTTCCTTTGACGCCTCTTTATAAATGGATGCGGGCCAATTTTGCTCGCCAACCCATTCTTTCAAAGCCGCCTCAATGCGCTTGGCAGGGTCTTGATAGCGCTCGCCTACCTGAACTTTAAAACCGGACGGCCCGCCTCTTTGCTCTTGTAAAGCGCGAAGCTCTTGAGCCTTTTTCTTCACAACTTCAAAGTTTACAGGGCGCGCAGCTTCCGCCGTGCCTTCAGCGGCTGCTTGCAATTCCTTTCGGGCTTGCATCATCTTTGCAGCTTGCGACATGGACCTGTTGGGGTTCTGCGCAGCGCGCTCGGCAACTTTTTCCTCGCTAACAGCTACAGCTTTGCGGGGGTAAAGCTCTTTGATGATGTCAGACGCTATTTTTCGTTCCGCGTCTGTGTATTTTATAAGAGCGTCTTCTCCACCTTTGGCGACAGAAGACAATTCATCGAAAAGCGCTTGGCCTTGAGGGGTTGCTTCAAACGGCTGCACCGTCTCTCTTGCCTTGGCCGCTTCGGAGAAGGTTTCATACGCCTTCCCACCAGCTTCCTTTTTCTTTTGCGCGGCTTCCCATCTGGACGCGGCAAGACGCTCCATGTCGTCAGCCACGTTGACCGGGTCGATCAATTGAGTTTGCTTGCGGGACGCAGCGCGTATGGCTTCATCTTCAAGAGGAATTCTAGAGGGTTCTTGCGCGCGCTTTCTTAGCGCAACCTCAGAGCGACGAGCCTCTTCAAAACCTGCTTCAGCACGTTGAGTAGCATCCTGAACCAAGCGTGCATATTCGTCTTCGGCAGCCTTTGTGCCGATCCCAAATTTTTCATCAGCAATCTTTTTGAAAGCATCAAGGTCTTTTGCCGGAAGCTTTGGAGGCGTGACTGTTGTTTTTCCAATCTTTAGAGGAACAAGCAATTCACCCGCGTATCGAGCTGCCTCTTCGTATTCGCTCTTTGGCTTTCCAAAAAAATATGTTCCAGCCCTCTCAGGGGTAGGCAAGAAAGTTTCTGAAGACCAATCAGCGCCGAGTTTTCTTGCTCCGGCACGAACTAAAGACTCCCCTAAAGCGGGAATGCCAAGCAATGTTACCCCAGAAGAAAACGCTCCAATTGGCAACCCTTTAAAAGTTTGAAGATATTGTTCAGATAGCTTTCTGGGAACCTTAGCTTCCTGCTCGATTGGACCCTGACCAATAGCCGCGCCCACACGAGTTCTGTACCCAGAAGTCGGCTTGACTTCAGGAACAGGAACTTGTTTCAAACCGCCAAATTCTTGAGAAGGAGATTGCTTTGCCCAATCAGGAACGCCAGCAGACGTTGGCTTTGCCCAATCTGGAACATCAGACTTTTGTTGTTTAGCCCAATCTGGAATTTCGTTTTCCATCACGGCTCTCTTCCAAAGCGTTGGATAAACAAATCGCGAACTTGCGGGTTAGCTCTTGCGTAATCAATATCGCTTTGCGTTGGTTGGGGTTTTTGTTGTGTTGTTGTTTGCCCGCCTTCCATTTGCAATCCGGTTGCAATGCCAGGTTGGCTAAGCAATTTTTTTGATGAGTCAGAAAGCGTTTCCTTGTTGTCTTTAAGGACAGCCAAGACTTCGCTCACAGTGAACGGGATGGCATCTTGAACTTCTTTAAGACGCGCTTGAGCATTTTTCTTTTGTTCAGGATTAGCGCCCGCCATAGTGGCGTGGACCTTGATGCCAGTCTCAATTTCTTGCCTGACTTTAGCAAGGTAGAGAGCCATATTGACGGCGCTGTCACCAGCCTTAGGACGCAGCGCATCGAAACCTTTGACCTGAGATTGTGTGCTGCCGCTTGCCAAACCTTGCGCTTCTAGGCGAGAGAGAGCCAACCCGACTTGCTGCGACAACTGATCAAACGCGCGTTGTTCGTCAGGCGTGATTGTTCGTAACGCCAGAGCCCTTACACTTCCTAAAGCAGTCGTTGGGTCGGAGTTGATAATCCCCGCGAAAACTGGCGATTGCGAAATCGAGGGAGAATTAGCAATGTTGATCAAATCTTGAGATGCGCCTTCTATGTTTCCATAAACACGACCGGCGTACATCTGAGCGTTCTGTCCCGCAGAAGTCGCTTTAGGAACCTGAGCGACTGTCGCCCCGCCTTCCATTGCAGCGCGAATTTCAGCAGGGCTATAAAGGCCCGTCTGGCCGTTAATAGTGGCCCATTGAGTTTTAGCATTGGCTGTCTGCTGTTGAAGGTTCTGCACCATCTTGATGGCGTCGCCAATGGTGCCGCTCCGAATTTTAGCAGCAATAACATCCTGACCTTGAGAGGCCGCATAAGCAGCCGCTTCAGCCGTCGCTTTATTGAGGTCAAGCGAAGCCATCTTCTCATAGCGAGAAAGCGCATCTTTAGTTTGCTGAAGCGTGCGCTCCCAATCTTTTACGGACTGCTCGTACTTCTTCGTTTCAAAGTCAATGCGGGCTTGGTTGCCTTCTTGATAGCCTTTCAGAACGCCCGTCATGGCGTTCATAGCGTTGACACCGGACGCCGCGCCCTTGGAGCCAATGATCAAGCTGCCAACGGTCATCAGCGCGGCAAGGCCCGTCAGGCCCTCCTGCGTGTCCTTCGTCACGTTGAACTTGGGAGGCGCAGCCATCAAGGCAGGCTTCGCTTGCTCGTACTGACTTTTAATCCCTTCGGCGTAAGTTCCGTAAGCTTCAGCCTTTTTTTTAAGTTCCGTCTGCTTTTGTTCTTGCTCAAGACGCATAGCTTTTTCGTCGGCCTTAGCTTTCCTGTCCATCAGGTTGCCAATGCCGGAAAACTGATCTCCGAGCGTTTCACGCAGCAATGAACTGGCGCTGTCACGGTCTTCAGCCGGAGGCGTGAACGATGGCATAGTGCCTTGCGCAAACGTGGGGAGATTTGTATCTGCCATGTTCCACCTTTAACCGCGAGCGTACATTGCGCCGAGAGCCGCCAGCATTCCTGACGCCGCTTGTCCGGCCTGTTGCGAGAGCTGCATCTGCGTGTTGATGCCCGTCGTTGTACCGGCGAGCTGATCCCTGATGGCCTGGCTGATCAGGGGTGTGCCCGTGCCAAGCAACTGGAGAGCCATCGTCTGCTGGTTGGCGAGAAGGCGCTGACGGAGGTCTTCCACCGAACGACCGGCTTGAGCCGCCGCCACACCGCCAGAAGAAGCAGTCTGCTGTGCTGCCGCCGCCTGTGCTGCTGCAAGCTGTTGTTGCTGCGCGGGGGAAAGAGCGCCTGTGAGGGCCTGCCCAAGCTGCGCGCCGCCCTGTTGCATGTAAGGCTGCGCCAGTTCACGGGTCTGAGCCGCTGCCTGATTGTAGGCGTTCTGAAGCTGTTGAGCCGCCTGTTTTCCCTGTTGCTGAGAACGCAAGTAATTCAGGCCCAAGCCACCGAGGCCCAGAGCCGCAATTAGCTCTTTGGTGCCAAGGGTGCCAAACGGGGTTTCAACACCCCCTTTCGACGGGGTTTTGGTAGTGAGGTCAATTGGTTCGCCTTCAAGTTCAGAACTAATTTCTGCTTGTTGTTGCGGCGTAAGTTGATATTCTGTTGCAGGCGCAGCGGCATTTATTGCTTGAATGGATGGGGTTGATACTGGAGCAGTTGAAGCCGCGTATGACAGAGGAGCCTGATAGTCTCCGTACCCGCGAGCAGCGGCTTGAGTCGCGGCAAGAAGGGCATCTGTACCGTAATCGCCGCCACCGTAAGACGCCGCCATGCCTTGAGAAACCCCAGGCAAAATGTTGGAAAGAGCTGCCGTAGGAGTATACTCCCCTAGTCCCGCCCCATAAGTTTGCGGATTGTATTGCGCAAATTCAACATCACTCGGTCTCGCCGATGGAGTGGGAACGTCCGCCGTCGCTGACTCTACGCCGGGACCATACCCACCAAAAAAATCAAAGGTAGGTGCGTCAAAGTAAAACCCGTCCTCGAACTCAGGGAGCCCAGTGTCAGGATTGATTGTGCCGGACCCGCCCTCGGCTTTCAGCTTGGCGGCTTCACGCGGCGTGATGTGAGCCAGGATCGTGTCCCGACCACGGCCCTTCTTGCGCAGCTCCTCAGCGGCCTTGCGCAGGGGCAGGCGGGATATGTCGGTCTTCAGGACTTTCGCGAGGGTCTTTGCCATTACG
>Ga0213921_1000385_pt1 | contig 15056 bp, 19 predicted proteins | sample McNCre2017MG_FD_165041 | JGI IMG/M metagenome (GOLD analysis project Ga0213921, IMG submission 165041) | Freshwater microbial communities from McNutts Creek, Athens, Georgia, United States - 20-17 MG | ecosystem: Environmental > Aquatic > Freshwater > Creek | place: USA: Georgia | collected...
GGCGCGGTGATGCGCCCCAAGATTTGGCTGGGCTGGGTGTCGTTCACGCGGTTGAGCGTGGCCGACTGCGCGCTGGGCTGCTGAAAGTTGACCGTGGCATCTTTGCCCACGTTGAAGCTGTTCCAGTCAACCACTGCGCGTTGGCTGGTTTGGTTGATGTTGAGCGTGTTGCCCGATTGGCTGATGGTGGCTTGGCCCGCATTGACCTGCCCACCTGTGGGGAGCTGGGTGCTCGATATAGCCGTGGTTTGGGCCAGCACCGGCACAGAAAACAGACCAGCCACACCTAAAAGACTTGCCAGCACGCATATATTGACACACGGCGATGCCCCCAGACGTGCGAGAACGTCTGATTTCAAGGGGCGTGTTTGTGCAAAGCGCGGCATAGCCATTCCGATTCGGAATGGCTGTGGGTTTCTTAAGGGGGGACCGTGCAATGAATTCACCCGCTAGAAAGGCAAGGTGACTTGCAGCCAATAACGGTTGCGGTCGCGCGTGCCGTCTTGGTCGTTGCCAGTTTGTGTGGGGTTGGGGTTGGTGCCTTGACGGCGCGCCCAAGTGGCTTTGAAGTTCACGCCATCGTCGTTGGTGTAAGCCACGCTGGCACCAAAACCTTTGTAGGTATTGCGGTTGTGCATAGGCCCGCCCGGATAGGTCGGGTCATGCTGCAGCCAGACTTGTCCCCAGTCGTAAAAAGCGGCCACGTTCACACCAGACTCTAGGCTTTGGCGGAGTTCCAGCTGGATCAGCTGTGCGTCTGAGCCCGAGCCTTCGCCAGTTGGGTAGGCGCGTACGCCGTTCATGCCTCCCAGCTGCATCTTTTCAGATGAGTCGAGGTTTTTGTCAGATAACTGGCCCGTGTACGACACGAAAGCCGAGGTTTGTGTGGTCAAAGCTTGTTGCCAGGAGCCGCTGACACGTAATTTGTCAAAGGCACCGGCGGTTTGTGTCGTGGTGGCATCGGTGGCTTGGCTCAACGAGCCGTCTAGATTGAGGTTGCCGTGCGACAGCTGCAATGAATAGGTGCCTGTTCCACCACCCGGGTTGAGGTCGCGGTAGAAGCCAGACACTTGAGCGGCCAAGACTTGGGCTTGATAGTCAGACATCAACAAGCCCTGAGCCGAGGTGTTTTGAAACTTTTTGGTATCTGCCGTGAGCGACACTGTGGCGCTGCGGTCGTCGGCGCGCAGCAGCGGATACAGCCACTCCATGCCTTGGGTGACGGCTCGGCCTACCGCGCCAACCATGCCCTGTTCGCCCACCACGACTTCGTAGCTCATGGCCGAAGCGTTCAAGCCCACGCGCCAACCGTCCGTCCCCACAGGCAGGCTGTAGGCCAAACGAGCGTAGTTGCTACCTTGTGTGTGAACGGCGACAACGTTCAGCAGGTCCGCCAAGTCATTGGGGTTGAACCAGTTAAGTACGACCATTAAGCGCGTGGCGCCTGTGGAGCGCGAACCGCCGTTGTCATAAGTCAGCTCTTCTTGGCGAGTGCGACCTTGATACAGCTTAAGTAGCAATTCTGTTTCGCCGGGCTGCTGGCCTTGGCGCAAAGAGCCTTGGGCACTCATGCCGGGAATGTCGTTGGCCAACGCCAAAGCACGGTCTAGCGACTTGGTGTTCAAAGGCTCGCCCGTAGGTTGCTGGGCCTGGATGATGGCGGCCACATGCTGCTGGGTATTGGGTAAATCGGCGAGTTCTTGCTCAATTTCGACTTTGGAGAACACCGATTCGATGACCTCGACCATCAACACACCTTCGGTCAAGTCTTGTGGGGGCAAGATGACACGGGCCAAGTAGTTGTTCTGTCGGTAATACGACTCCACGGTCATGCCGATGTCGAGCATTTGCTCGTAGCTCATGGGCACGTTGATGAAACGAGTAACCAGCTCTTTGAGCTCCATGTCGCCCAAAATCGTCACGCCTTGGAAATTGATTTTCTTCAAGGTGATAAGGGCTTGGGCGTCTTCGGCGGCTTCTTTGTCGGCCAGCATTTTGTCCATGACCGCGCCCACGGTGCCAGGCTCATAGGCCTTGCGGGTCATGGGTTTGGCCACTGGGATGCCGGTGACGGACTCGACCCAATCGGTGACGGGTAGGCTGGTTTTCTCCTCAATCGCGCGCAGCACCTTCCCCGCGTCTTTGGGCATCACGGGGTCGTAGATCTCCAACGACCCAGCCAAAAGACATAGGAAGGCAATCGCTGCAATGATTCGCGACCAGGTAAATTTCACAAAATTAACAAGAAAACAGCCATAGAGGTTGTTTTATTGCAAGATTTGTGCCTTGCCGTTTTTGACGGTTTTCCTGGTGGTTTTGCCGCTTTTATCTCTCGCCTTATAAGAAAGCGATCAAGGGAGGGTGCTAGGAGGAATGGTTTCGATGACTTGCAAGGTCATTTCTTCGCCCGACAAGTCTTGCCTTGGTATGTAGGCGCGAACCACCCAGCCGATTTGACGGTAGGCCTCAGACACGGCATCGGTCAACTGCTGCAAGTCGTGGGGCGTCAAGGGGCGATTTGAAAATGGCGCGGTGACCGCGCGCAACTGGTCGGTGCTGAGCAGTTTGTTTCCTACAAATTTGAAGTGCTTAACCGTAATGACCGTAGAGTCAGCAAAGGCCATTGAAGGGGGCAACGCCTCGCGCCGCTGGGCATTAAGTTGCATTTGGTTTTGTCTGAGCATTTGCTCGGTTTGGCGCATCAAACTGCCAGCATCGGGGATGTTTTGCGCCCACGCGCTGCTGCAGAGCAAAGCCAACATGGCAACGGTTGATGATTTGTGGCTCATAAATTTCCTTGATACGCTAAATATTTTGAGCATAGCAATTAGTCGGCCAAGGCCTTCTTTTTAAACGCCTCAGGCAGATTGCAGTCGGCCAGTTCGGCTTCCAGCTGGGCATCGCCCATCAGATAGTCGCCACGTTTGGCAAAGTTATCTTTCATGCGCTTGCTGTAAAGCTCAGACACATTGCCTACGGATCGATTGACCGTTTTCATGGTGTCTTTGCTCTTCATACCGCGTTTTTTGTCCATCTCACGCTCATTAGCCTCAGACAACACCATGTAGTGCTGTGCCAGGTTTTCAAAATCTTGAGCGCCCTTTTTCTGGCCTTTGCGCATCAAAAGTGCGGAAACGTTCAGTTGCAGCGCTGCACAACGGTTGAACAAATAAGACAAACGCGTGGGATCACCGTAAGACTTGTACTGCGCACGAACTTCGTCAAAAGGTGCTAAGTCTGCGCTTGACGCGGGTGCTGCGAGCCCTAAGCAGCCCAAAGACAAGGTTAATAACGCAAAAGATTTGATCATCCTAGGCATGTCAATTTATTGGCTGGTATGAAAGCTGCATTGTCTCTTTCAATTATGTCGTTTTAGGAGATTCCAATGTCAAATAACCACGCATCTGGCGCTAGCCGCACAGCGGTCACCCTCAATGAGCTGATCCAAACCGCAGAAACACTGCAGGTTTCTGGCAAATACCAAGAGGCTATTGATCTGTATAGCCAGTGGTTGAAGCACGGTCATGATGAACGCAAGCATGTCGCATGGTTTAACTACGGCTGGTTGCTTCAAAAAACCAACAAAGTTGACGAAGCTTGCAACGCCTACAACCAGTTAACCAACAACTACGCCAACTATCTGTCTGGCAATACCACTGCTTTTGCCTGAACCATCTCGGCCAAGGCCTCTTTGCTGCTCGTGAGCGAGCAGCAAAGAGACAATGCGTTTGATACGCACGAAAAAAAACACCCCATACTTTTGTATGAGGTGTTTTTAGTTTTATTTTGGTGGGACCAGCGGGGGTCGAACCCACGACAAACGGATTAAAAGAGTGAAATTAAAGAAAAAACCGTTATAAATCAACGATGTATTTTTGGTGTGCAGTAAAGTGTGTAGTTGCACTCTAAAATTCTTTGGTTAAATTTTGACGCTTAAGACAAACTTAACATGAGATTTATACCTTCTTAAGCGAACAATTTAAGCACTTTAAAAGCGCTTAGCAACGTCTGTACTCTCAGACGATTTTGAGCGTGTTCTAGCTCGTTTTTGAGTGCTTGACGTGGATAATTTAAGAGCGATTCAGATTGCTAATGAACTTTTCTCGCTCAGCTTCAATTTTCTTAAGCTCTAAGTCAGCCTCAATCTCTTCGTTGAGTTGTAACTTTTGATGAGCTAGTTCATAACGCTTAAACAAAGCAATTTCTTCTTCATTTGTGAAAAGTTCTACTTGACCTCTATCGGTAAAAACTATCTCATCCCACCTTCCACCAACGACCCTCAACTTATCAAACTCATTAGGTTGAATACTATTTTTTGCGAATGAGTCATAAGTGCGTGACCTAGAAAAAGTTAATTTAACCAACTTATGTGAATCTAAATTGAAATAACGAACTTCTTTAGATTCACTTAAGAGTTGAATTCCATTAGACTCACTAAATTGAAACTTTTTAAAAGTTCCAAACAATGTAGCAATGGCAACGTTATCAGAGCAATTTAAAAAATCATACTTCTCAACAGCAAACCCAAATACATGCTCAATGGAAGTATCACTAACAACCTTAGCAAATAAAAGCGGAACATTAAAGTTGACAGCACGTTCTTGAGTTAACTTAACTTTAAGCAAGAACTCTTGATGCTCTTTGAAAGATTCTTGACTCATAAAATCAATCTATTAATTTATTAATGTAGTCATCTCTACGCAACTGAAAGTCCTTGACTTTAGCTTGATGCTCATCAATTTTATTCTTTTCCATAAGTTCAAATGCCGATTCAAATTTCTTAAAAATTGAAATCGCATTAACATCTAAACCAAGTAAATTTGAAGTGTCATCAGTTACACCTATCACTTCCCAATGTCTTTTATGCGGAAGGATTTCAATCTTATGATTTGGATGACGAACAACTCTATTCATAATCCCGTCTTTAATTGGATCGTAATCTAATGGAGTACGTCTCTGTATTTTACAAACCCTCAATGAATCAAGATTAAAAAAATGAATGGCATCCTTTGAATCAAGTAATTTGATCCCATTTATAGTAGTAAATTCATAGCTCTTTGCTACACCTTTCAATGTAACCACAGCTACAGAATCTGAACAACAATCAAAGTCAAAGTCTTTAACCAAAAAACCATGAACAGTTTCTTTGTCAGAGACTCTTTCAACATAAGCTAAACACATTGGGACTTCAATAGTTTTTGCTCTTAATTTTGTTTTTTCCAGTCTATCAAGATAGTCGTTAAAGTTTTTTGAATTACGATAATCATCTTCCTTAACTTCATTCTGTCTAGACTTTAAATTATCTTTAAAAGATTCATTTAGTGCGTTGACAATGAAGACCACAAAAAAGGCGATTAATCCATAACCTAATAGTGATTCCATAATTCAATCTTTCATGGACAATTATTAAACTGAAACCACATCACAGAACCATTTATCTTCATTATATCCATTCCAAGTTGCGAATTTAATCAACTGTCCTTTAGATAGTTTCTTTAAATTAATCAGTGTTAGAGGGTGGGAATTTTCCCAATTAGCATAATTCATTGTTCTGTGAGTTCCATCAGAAAGCCAAAGAATTAAACCTTCCTTATCTTCTTTAAACCGATCAAAAGTAGCATCCGTCCAAAGTAACGGACCTTTGATGTGTGTCATATAAAGCCTTTATCGCATCCAATGATTGACACGCCTACTATGCCTATAGTAGAGTTCATTGTCAACATCATAAACCTTGTAGGAGCTATCAATGACACGTGTAGACGAAATCAATGCCCAAATCGCCAAACTTGAAGCTGAGCGTGCTACAGCCATGAACGCTGAACGTGCGAACGTGCTTGCCAAGATGAAAGCTGACATCAAGCTCTACGGCTTCAAGACAAGCGACTTCAAAGGCGTTTTGCTGACACGTGCTAAGCGTGGTCCCAACAAGGTCAAAAGAGTTACTGCGAAGAAAGCTGTTAAGTAACGACACACAAAGGCGCTAATGAGCGCCTTTATTTTTATCTACGTATAAAGTTAGGCAACGAACATGGCGACAAGAAACTACGCTAAAGAATTTTCTGAAGAATTTAAGCATCTAGACGCACGTTTCAAAGGCGTTGAAACATTCGTAAAACAAGTAGGTGCTGGAAAAGTTCGCAGCCTAATTGTCAATGGTCATCCTGGCATTGGTAAGACACATTCAGTTACAAAATTTCTTGAAACACACGCTAAAGGAAACTACACAGTTCTTCAAGGTCGTGTTACTTTGTTAAGTCTCTATGCGACACTTTTCGCATTCAAAAACAAAGGCAAAGTTGTTGTACTTGATGACGTTGACTCTGTTTTTTCTGATGTTCAAGGTTTGAATATTTTGAAAGCTGTAATGGATACGACAGCTAAAAGACAGGTTCATTGGTTAAGCGCTGGAGGAAGACTTAATACAATGGGATTGCCTGATAGCTTCATTTTTAATGGTGGAGTTATTCTTATTTCAAACGTTGGATTCGGTGGTGGTAGTGGAAAATTAGTTTCGCACTTAACCGCACTTAAAGATAGAAGTTATTGTGTTCCTGTCGCTGATAGTGGTCAAGATAGCTTGTTTAAGCAAATCTGTTATATGGTATTAAAACGCAACCTGATGACAGATTTGAAAGTTCCTAAAAAAGACCAAATGATGTTGCTTCAGTTCATTGATGAGAACAAAGACCAATTGAACACCGTTAGCTTACGAACTGTCGTAAATCTAGTTAACATTTACAACATTGACAAAGCCAATTGGAGAGAAATGGCGACAGTCGGTCTTCTGAAAGTTTGATATGAAGCCAATGGTTAAACTCAATGACGGAACTTCTGTTCCGTTAGAAGTGTTCAATTCGTGGACACCCAAAAAACAAGAGTTTAAGACTCGCCCACTTAATGAAATAAGAGCCATTGTTGATAAAATAAGAAAAAAAACAAGTCGCCCGATCAATACACCAATTGGTACATTTGAATCAATAAATGAAGCAATAATTCAAACAGGTCTTCCTTACTCTCGCTTAAGAAGATACCTTTTAAGTACAGAACATCCAGAATATAGTTATGTTAAAGAATATAGTGGGAATGAAAAACGAGAACCTAAAATCCCAACTGAAGAAGACTTGGATGCAACTAGAATAAGAGAGGAATGGCACATAGACGAGCCGTTAATACGCCAAAGGGACAATTCTCAACTGTACGAGAAGCAATTAAAGCACTTGGAATTACAAAGGATGCTCTTAGAGATTTATGTCTCAATACAGCATATCCTCTATATAGCTATGTCAACCCAACAAAAAAAGATTTAGCTCAACAGTATCATAGAGTTTACAAAGGTGGACCCAAAAAAACTGTCACACCTATTGGTACGTATGCCACTAAAGGACTTGCCGCAAAAGCACTTGGACTTACTTATGATGAGATTGGTCATCTCATCAAAACTCAACCAAAAAAATATTACTTCTCTGAAGAGAATGTCAATATTGGCATAAGAAAATCACATGATCCTGCGCTTTATCATCCTACAAAAGGCTATAGGCTACCAAAGATATACATGACACCGACAGGTCCCTATCCTTCAAAACTACAAGCATGTAAAGATTATGGGTTACTAACCAAAGAGTTTGAATATCTTATGAAAAAGCACCCTAAAGATTTTTACAAAATGAAAAAATAAATCAAAGCATCTCTACAGCTATGCGTAACTTGTCGTGGTTAACGTCAATATATTTTTGTGTTACAGCAATTGACGAGTGACCTGCCAACTCTTGAAGAATGCGAACATGAACACCCTTGTTCGCTAAGTTAGTGATGAATCCACGCCTTCCACTATGACTAGATGCACCCTCAATCTTTGCTTCTTTGTACCAATAATGAAACATCTGACAAGCTGTTGAAGCACTGAACCCACGATGACAGTCTTTCTGATTTGCAAACAGCGCACGTGACGTATCTGTGAGCGTCACAGCAAGCAACTCGTTAAGTTTGAAACGTGTCTTGAGATACAGCTTAATTTCATCACGCATCTTGTCAGACAGATAGACAGTACGCCCCTTTGAACCCTTCGTCTGCACTGCTGACAAATAGACTTCAGACTTGATAGAACCATCTGACGCAAGCACGTCACAGATACGAAGACTAGCGACCTCGCCCACGCGCATACCACTACCATGCGTGAGCAAGAACATACAGCGATTACGAGTAGCGTGACGCTTAGTGTCAATCAGCTTGACGACTTTTTTAATTTCTTTCTCAGTGAGAACTTTTGCTTGTGACATTTGAGACTTTCCTTACAAATCAAAGAATTAACATGTATTTAGTTTCTTACCTTTAGAAAAAAATTCCTATCCTTTTTGCCAAAATATTTTTCCTGTTTGTTTTCAGTCACTTAGCTCATAACTAAAGAGAAACGCTCTTCTCTTTGGTTTTTCAGCGAATCGTGGATTTGAGCGCACGACTCCCCTACTGTCACTCTGCTATGTCTAGCTCAAGAAAATCGCTTAAATGTGGATTTGATGCGTTCAATGATCAAGCTATGGTTTGACTTAATCAGCTTTTTAAGAAACTTCATTAACGTATAATGATCATGGTTTATTTATTAACTTAGGATATACGAATGACAACTCTTGCTGAACTTATCAAACAAAAAGAAGAACTTGAAGCACAAATCGCTTCAGTGCGCCAATCTGAACTCGCTGACGCTATTGGCAAAGTTAAGGCACTTGTTGCTGAATATGGTTTGACACAAGAAGACATCTTTGCTGGTGTTAAGCGTACTCGTAATGCAGATGCTTCAGGTCGTAGCAAAGTTGCAGCAAAGTTTCGTGATCCTGAAACTGGCGCGACATGGACAGGTCGTGGCAAAGCACCTAAGTGGATTGATGGCAAAGAACGCGCTCAATTCGCAATCTGAGTTTTCCCAACTCAAGCACGAAGCCAATACAGAAATGTGTTGGCTTTTTTCATGTGTTTCAGCTTAAGAAATTATTTAGGACATAAGAAAGTATCACCTTTTGAGTGCGACTTCTTTAATCCAAGCTACAGCGCTCACTTAGTGCGCTTCCGTATATGGTCCGTATACGAGTGAAATGGCGTCAGCATGGCGTCTTGTAATTCGTCCTAGATATGGTTGCTGAAATAGACAGCATCACGATTTCTTCATTCCTAACCAAACACCAAGAATCCAAGCTAAAGCGCTTCAACTGAGTTCAAGTAACCTAGGTTAAGTTACGAGTGCATTTGTGCGAGGCTCGTGGATTTGATACGTTCTAGATGTGTTTGCTGAAATAGACAGCATCACGATTACGCCATTCCTAACCAAACACCAAGAAGCAGCGACAAGTCAGAAGGGATTAAGTAATTAGTAAACATAAAATGGACAGCGTAACCTTTGTCCATATTTTTTTTGAAAACACACTTGAAATTGAGTAGAGTTGGCGTAATTTAATAGTCAGACAATGGAGGTCTCATGAAAAAAGTCTATTTGCGTTTCATTGCACTTGCAAATGCCATTAGTAATGAATCTAAAGAATTGTGTGCCATTGACGAAGCAGCCAAACATCTATTGGAGGTGATTGCATCGCGTCACGCTCAAGGTAAGTCTATGACTGTGACTGATGCTATGGCGCTGACTAATCTTGCAAGTCCTGCAACTATCCATCGCAAACTTGATGATTTGCGTGAAGTTGGGTTGATTCAACAAGTCTTTGAAGGCAAGAATCGTAGAACGAAGTATCTTGAGCCAACCAACGCTGCTAACGAGTACTTTGCAAATCTTGGCAAGGCGATGACTCAATCGCTCTAACCGAAGATTTAAGCCTTCGCTTTTGATGCACTCTGTAAACAAATATTTTTGATATTTAACTCTATTTTTAACAAGTAACTTTTTCATGTAACTCCTTGCATACAAACGCAAAAGTTTCCTCGTTAGCATGTGTTCGTAATGGAACATAGCGACGACGAAATTTACGAGCGACCACATATGAACGCACTGCTTACGCTTGGCAGTGCTGTCGCGTATTTTTTCGCCTTCAAGTTGAACTTCGTGCTGTTTGATTCGCTTGAGTTCTCGCATGGTGTCAATTGGATTTTTCTCCCAAGTGGACTAAGAATGTTGTTAGTCTTAGTTTTGCTGAGTTCAGGTTCAGTTGGTATCGCTTTAGCTACGTTGCTGCTGAACTACATGAATGGCTCAGCAGACCAACACGTGTTCAACATAGTTACAGCATTGATATCTGGTTTTGCCCCCTTAATCGCTCGTCAGATTTGCGTTGACTATTTGAAGGTTGGTGAAAGTCTTAACAACTTAACTTCAAAATCACTCTTGCAAATTTCAGTAGTTTTTGCATTGATTAGTTCTGTGCTGCATCAAGTTTGGTTCTTTTGGAATGGTGAAACGACTGATTTCATTGCAAGCTCACTGGTAATGGGACTTGGCGATTGGCTTGGCACAGTACTTGTGCTTGCGACTGCTTCTGTGTTCATCAGAATGTATCGTGCATTGATTTCCTAATCAGAAATCTCAGTTATTCTTGTTTTGACATTGCTTATATAAACCTAAATAATTCCGTCTACCTCATACAACGGATTGGCTAATTAGGACTAGGAATCATCTTATTATGGGTTCAAAGTTGAGTATATGAACTCAACACAAAACCTTAAATCTGAACTTAGTCAATTCATTGGAACTGAAAAGTTCTATCGCATTACACAGCGTCATGTGCTGACTGATGGAACGAAGTACCTAGCTGAAAAAGCTAAGTGCTTTTGGCTTATGGACGCTATCGCTTCGCATCTGCCTAAGTATTTCAGCGATTACTTTTGCGTAGCGCGTTTGGTAGTAAATGGTTCTGGTGCTGAGCTTGTGATTGATGATGGAAATGACAATGTGTACGCACGTCAAAAGATTGAGTACACAGACTTCCCATTGAACGAAATCAAGCTCTATTGCTCGTTTGATGGTGAGCATTGGGTCATCATGCTCACAAGCGAATACTGATTTTTAGATGATTCCTTAACGAATCATCATTCATCACATGTACGGTTTTTAACATTTTCCGTAAATATCATTAAATGGTGATTAATTAAACGATTTATTAGCGTCACGCATCTGTTCTTGTGCCTTCGCCATTGTTTGCCGAGCTTGAAGCTGTTTCTTTTGTTGAGTAAATTGCTTGGCTTTATCAGAAAGTGCTTTGACTTGAAGTTGCTGAGATGTGAGCGTTTTTGTGCCCTCCTCTACCTCAGTCACTTGCTCGTTCAACTCACTGACATTGAACACATTTCTGTCACCATACTTGTGCTGAAAGATTTGTCGTGCGTAGCTGAGCGATTCTGTGCGCTCTGTTGCTGTGACAGTCGCGCCGTTCTTCAGCTTCACACGTGCGATGTAGGTTTTGATGGGGCTTGTGATTTCATAGAGTTTCATACATCTATTTATGATGAAAAAGTATCTGTGACTACATTAGTCAAAAAAATACTTGACTTGAATTCAAATCATAATGAAAATTATGCTACGAAGTAAACAAGGATAGAAATGGAAAAATTTGGAAATTGGCAACTTACACCTGAATGGATTGAATCAGAAAATGCAAGAATTCCATTAGATAGCATTTCTTATGTAGGCTCTCTTGATTTGATGAAACGAATAAGAGTTTTTTTACTGTTAGGTGCTATATTTTTCGGCTTTGTAACTTTAGCTTTTCTATTTTCAGCATACATACAAGGTGCATTGATTTCTGGTGGTCTATGCGCTTTACTCTTATATCTGTACAACCAAAATTCAACCACTTTTGTAGTTATTTCACATTCTGGATTTATGATTCAGCAAACTACTGGAAGAATTGTTAAAGGCGATGCTGAGTATCAAAGATTTATGGATTTGTTATTTAATTATAGAAATAACTTCATTGGTTTTAATCAAAAAACTATTTCTGTAGCACAACCTCAACCTTCTACTCTACAAACTACTCAAGTAAAGCCTAGCACTAGCATAAATCCAACCATTCAACCAAGTAATGTGAAACGTGAGCAACCAGTAAACCCTAATGCCACATGTCCAGTTTGCAACTCATTAGTGAAACAGACAGATTACGACTGTTGGAGTTGTCATACTGTTTTTGCTGGAAACTCAAATCATAAGCCAATACCTAAAGTTAATTAATTAAAAGCGCACCTAGTGCGCTTTTTTATTGTGAAAATCACTTCTTAAAACGTGCTTTGACGTTGTTACTCGCTTGAGTCAATTGCTCGTCTAAATGACCTTCCAAAGTTGCTTGTTCAAGTTTCTCAAGTGTTACAAGCAAGCTCTTAGTGTCTGTAACTTCAATCGCATTCTTACCTTTTGCGAACTCAATTGAACGATTTCCATATCGTACTGTCAGAGCTACTTTGTTGTCTGAAGTTGTGAACCACCAAGTTTTTACTCGCTTGGGAGCGTCAACGACTTGAACAAATCCGTTCTCATCACGCACTCGCTTCTTTCGTGTTGCTTGATAAGTCGTGTTGTTCATGTACGCCGTAGCTAACATGATTTGCTCTTGAAGCATTTTGCTGAGCTTTTCACGGCGAAACAAAACGGGGTCAATTGAGGTTTGACGTTTAGCTGAAATCAGCTTAAGAGACGAAAGAACTGAAGACATAAATCACTCCATTTGTTGTTAATGTGTGATGTAGTTTCGTACCTAAATCCGTAATTTCCTAGTCCTACACCTTTTCATCTATTTGATTAAAGATTAGTTTTATTTGGATATGGATAGAAATTTATGGAATTATATATTTTTCAAATAACAACAGATAATTATTTAATAGTGAGCTTTCAGCTCACTTAGTGCTTTCGCAAGCTCAATCGCTTTGCTCTTTCGTTTTGCTCAGCACTAGTTTTATTGATTGGTCTTTTGGTCTTTTGGTCTTTTGGTCTTTTGGTATTTGGTCTTCTTTGTATTTCTTTATCACTCTTGTACTTGAGCTTACACTCATCCTTAAGCAAATCTAGATGAGTGGTGCTGTTGCACTTGTCCATCGCCATGTGACTACTCAGTTGGAGCCTGTGAGCATGTTCTTAAACATTGTCATTTCACAGACGCATTTTCTGCTAGTTAGAAGTTTGTTCTAGGCTCTGTCTCTTACCTAACCAACGACGATTTCTAAAGCATCTCTCAGATGTATTGATGCTATGACAAACTTTTTGGTATCTACTAGTCTTTTTACCTTGTTACCAAGACCTTACTTTTACGATGTGGAAAATGTTTTGCTGATTCAGCACTCATTTAAGCGTCCTTGCGAGGATAGTTCCACAAAGCGTGTGCTGAACTTCACACTTTCTACAGCTTCACCACAATTGAGAGCTTGATTTACGGCATTCTTTGAAGCGATGCTTGCTTTTCATTCAGTTATGTATCTATTTATACATAACCAAAGGAATCAATAAAAAAACTTGTAGTTTTGTTCAATCATCGTCCCCCTATTATCAACACGCTGAGACTCTGATGATGAACCTCGTCAGAGATGAGCTACAGAAGCTAGGAAAGACTGTTTTAGCGAACGTTCACGATTCCGTAGTAGTCAGAGAGCGTCTGACAGCTTCAGAGCTTCTGAAGACAGAAAAACTCGTCAGACGCATCACGAAAGTTCAGTACTTTGCGCTTGGCGAGACTGAGTACAAACGCGTTACTTAGATTGCTTTTTAGCGACAACTTTCTTTTTCGGAGTTAACGACTTATCTTCATCCCATTTAAATCGTTTATCAATAGCACCTTGCGCTTCAATCAGTTGCCTACTTTGAGTACCACGTAACTTATGAACAGCTTTGACAGCATCTAAGTGGCTGTAATGTTGCTCAATCATTCCAACGCTTGTGCCCATTTGCACTGCAAGTGTGTGAATCTCAACGTTATCAATCTGTAGCGCAATGGTTGCGTATGTATGACGCAAGCTATACAGAACTCGGTTCTTATTTGTAACGGGATCAACGAGCAAGTTATGCTCTTTCAAGTACGTTTCAAACAAACGACTAAAGCTAGTTGGCTGCTTAAGTTTTGCTTCTCTATCGCTATCTTTCTGACGTTCAGTAACTAACTCTCTGTAGGCGATGATTTTGTCTCTAGGGTGATCTCTGATTACATCAAATAAATCTTTTCCGTAGTTACGCATAGCTAACGCTCTAAACGCACCAACTGTTGGACTTCTACCAACGCTATCACGCTCACCTGTTTTGCTTCTTTTGAGCTTAAGAATTGCTGTAATGTTTGGATTTACCCAAACTGCATCATCTTTACTCGGTGGTTCATTGGGATCAATGTATTTAGGGTCTAGATTAGCTTCTGATATATCAGGGTATAACTTAATCTCAATCTGCCCCCACAAGAGTTCATCAATCTCAATGCCAGGTCTCATGCCTGTATCAAGCAAGATGATTGTGTAATCTCTTAACAATCTCCTGATTTCAATACTGTCAGTTCGTGCTTTATTAATCCAATCATTAAAATTTGCTCTTAACGCTCTAACTTCAGACATATCAAAAACAGGTCTTCTGTTCTTTACTTTCTTAACATTTGATAATTTAGGACGATTAATTTCATACATGTAACCACGATAAATGCCCTCATCAAACACTCTATTGAGCGCAGCATTGTGATTAAGAATCGTGCTGTGCTTGGGCGCTGACTTCATTTTTTTGATGCGCCAAGCATCAAATTCTTCAAGTAGTTGATGTGTAATCGTGTCAACTTTGTAACTGCCAAAAAACTTAATCAGATAGTTTTCAATAATGGAGATGTACTCTTTGTACATTGACTTTCCATCTCCATCAGCGATTGACTTCTGCATTCTGATGATTGCGTGTCGCGCAATATCTTTGAAAGTGCGAGTAATTGGGGCAGCGTTGAGCTTCTTGCGAACGTTCGCTTCAATGAGCAAGTTATGAGCGACACGTTTGGCATCGTCTAAATTGCGCTCGTTCGTGCTCTCACGCTGCCATTTCCCATCAACTTGATAGCGACACTGCCAAACAGTGCTACGAGGTCGTGCGAAGACGACTAGCGTGTTTGGGACAAGAATGT
>Ga0213921_1000397_pt1 | contig 14775 bp, 23 predicted proteins | sample McNCre2017MG_FD_165041 | JGI IMG/M metagenome (GOLD analysis project Ga0213921, IMG submission 165041) | Freshwater microbial communities from McNutts Creek, Athens, Georgia, United States - 20-17 MG | ecosystem: Environmental > Aquatic > Freshwater > Creek | place: USA: Georgia | collected...
GAGATTTTCTTTCACCACCAAACGACTCTAAAAAGTACGATTAGGCTTAGTTAGGACTGAGATGACTACCGACCAACCCAAGAAGCCTCAAATCGGCTCACAATGGCTTAGAAAGGCATCTGAAAGGGCAGATGATGCACGCTTTGGCGCTGAGATTCCACGTATCCACAGCCCGTTAAATGACCTGCCTAGTCGAGGGCAAGACCTTATAGACTTCTCCTCATCGATAGGCTTAGAGCTTCTACCCTGGCAAAAATGGCTAGCTATCCACGCTCATAAGTACAATCCTGAGACAAATCGCTGGGCTCATCCTCTTATTTCCGTGGTCGTAGCCCGGCAAAACGGAAAGACTACGATTATGAAGTCCCGTATCTTGATGGGACTTTTTGAGTGGAAGAATCCGCTACAGATTGGTACAGCTCACCGCCTGACTACCTCTCTTGAGACTTTTAGAGACCTCGTAAACATCATCGAGGAGAATGAGGGGCTAGCTCAGCAAGTTAAGCGCATCCGCTGGGCTCATGGCTCAGAGGAAATCGAGACCATCCACGGTACGCGGTACATGGTCAAAGCTGGCGCGGCGGCGGCTCGTGGTATCTCACGCCCAGAGTCCGTACATATCGACGAGACCCGTGAGCTCAAGGATGAGAGCACCTGGGCTTCACTGCGATATACCATGATGGCGGCGGATGACCCCCAGCTATGGACGTATTCGAATGCAGGAGACCAACACTCAGTAATTCTTAATTCTCTCCGTGAGAGAGGCCTCTCAGCTGCCGCCGGCGGTAGTGATGATATTGGTTATTTCGAATGGTCGAGTGGCTATCATCCAATAGACGATACCCCGGAATTTTGGGGCGGTATTGCTCAAGCTAACCCGTCTCTTAATTACACAATTAACGAAGACAATATCAAAGCGGTACTCAATGACCCGGCAGACGTGGTACGTACCGAGGTACTTTGCCAGTGGGTAGCTACAATCTCTGGCGCTATTCCTCCTGAGTCATTTGCAGCGTGCGGTGATGAATCCCTAGACCTAGACCCTGAGTACACTACATGGCTAGGCATCGACTGCAGCCCAGACCGTAAGAATGCAGCTCTCGTAGCAGCCCAGCAAATCCCAGACAGCGACGGTAAATTTTTCGTGAAGCTTCTCCACACCTGGCACAATGACGTAAGCCTCGATGATAAATCTATCGCTAATGAAATCGGCGATTATGTCCGCCAATACCCTACAGAGCTCGTGGCTTACTCAAAGAAAACCGCATCAGCTATTGCAGCTCGCTTAGCTCCTGCCGGAATCCACACCGAGGCAATCGATGGGGCTCTTTATGGTCAAAGCTGCGATGAATTTCTGGGAGCTGTAACCTCAGGCCGTTTACGCCATAAGAATCAGGCAGAGCTGACTAAGCAAGTCGTAGCAGCTGCGCGATTACCTCAAGGTGACGGCGGATGGGTTATCGGACGGCGTGCATCAGGGTCGGTCGTTACGGCTACCGTCGCTGCAGCTCTCGTAACTCACTTTGCGACACGCCCAGAGACAGACCTAGACATTATGTTTGGTTGATGCTAGCGGTGGCGTAAAATGGGGGCATGAAAATACGCGATATGGTCTTTGGCGGCGTACCTGCGCCAGTAGATAATTCACGCATTCAGGCTGCAGATTTAGCGCCATATAACGCAGAGACTTTAGGCGCTTGGTATGCCGGTACAGCTTTCGTAACTCGTGCTGAGGCGATGACTGTACCGACTATCTCGCGTTGCCGTGGAATCTTTACGACTATCGCATCTTTGCCTATGCATGTACGTAACATGGGTACAGGCGAGAAGGTGCAAGCTCCACGCGTTATCAACCAACCAGACCCACGCATCGCAGGCGCTGTATTCTGGGCGTGGATTATCGATGATTTGTTTTTCTTTCCGTATGCGTATGCTCGTGTATTAGAGCGTTATGCAGACACCGGAAAAATCCGCGCTATGGAACGTATTGCATTCGAACGCGTTACCGTATTGCTTAATAAATTTGGTACTGAGGTAGTCGCATACCGTATTGATGGATTCCCTGTAGACCCTGCAGACCTCGTAGTCTTTACTGGTCTCGATGAGGGACTTCTACAGCGTGCAGGTAATACTGTACTTGCAGCTATTGCACTAGAGCGTGCAGCTCGTGACTTTGCAGAAAATCCAAACCCACAATCTATCCTTACTCCTAACGGAATTTCTTTAGATAAAAATAAGGTCGCTGGTCTTATGGATAAATTCCGCCAGCGTCGTAAGCAATCAGCTTCTATTGCATTTATTAACGCAGATTTGAAGCTAGAGAAATTTGGTTTTGACCCTAAGAGTATTCAGCTCAATGAGGCACGCAATTACGTAGCTTTGGAGCTTTGCCGCTTAGGAAATCTACCGGCTTACTTTGCAGATGCTCAGCAATCTACATTTACTTATTCAAATGCACTTGATAAGCGCCGCGACCTCGTGGACTTTGCTTTCCGTAGCATCATGTCAGCGATTGAGCAGAGAATGAGCTTTCCGGATTTCGTATCTCTAGGACAAGAGGTAAAATTTGATTTAGACGATTTCCTCCGTGGGAATCCTATGGAGCGTGCTCAGGTTTATCAGGCACTTAACAGTATTCGCGACGAATCAGGCCGCCCGGCTATGACCATCGATGAAATTAGAGAAGAAGAGGATATGCTCCTATGATTGAAGAAGGAAACTATCCACCTACTCCACGCCAGGCGCTGCAAATTGCAGAAACTAAAGCGATTGTAGAAACTTTTGGAATGTTCGACCAATCAACCGGCGCAGATGGTGCACATTATGCGCCTGCTGAATCTAACCCTTTTGCAAGTGAAGGCCTTGTCTGCTCAAATTGTTATTTTTACGAAGGCGGCCGCGCCTGTGAAGTAGTAGCAGGAGATATTGACCCTAATGCAATTTGTAAGCTTTGGGTTATTCCACAAGAGCTCGTAGTGACTGCTAGTGCACGTGTAGAAAGGGATGGAATGAAAAAGATAAATATGCCTATGCAGATTAAATCTGCAGATGCTCAGACCCGGTTAATTTCTGGCACTATCGTTACATTTAACGAAGTAGGAAATACATCAGTAGGAGCTACAGTATTTGAGCCTAATTCAATTACTGCATCAAATGTAAAGTTACTTCTTGAGCATGACCGTACACGTCCTATCGGGCGTAGTATTTCTATGACTGCAACTGATACAGGAATCGACGCAGTTTTCCGTATTGCCGATACGACTGCAGGGTCTGATGCCCTAGTCGAGGCCGCAAGCGGATTACGCGACGGCTTTAGTGTGGGCGTATCAGCTGATGAGTGGACAATGAACAATGAAGGACAATTTATCGTAAAGGCTGCAACTCTTGAAGAGGTATCACTCGTTACTGAGCCGGCAATCCGGTCAGCTCGCGTTAGTGAAGTAGCAGCAAGTGAAAACGCAGAAAATTCTGATGTCACAGAGGCAGCAGATGCAACACCTACACCAACAGAAGGAGACGAAGTGGAAAACACCGTCACAGACGCGGCAGCCGTAGAGACGGTAGAAGCCGCAAAGTCAGTTACTGCATCATCAGGCGCAGGGGCAACATACTCAGTCGGTCGTACACGTACACCGATTACATCAGCTGCTACATATCTTGAGCACAAGGTACGCGCTGGCAAAGGCGATATGGACTCAATGGGTTATATCCGCCAGGCAGACGGCGAAATCGCTCAGGTTAAGGCTGCTGCAGCTGATACAGCTGGAAATACTGGTCTCGTGCATGATTCATGGCTAAATGAAATCATCACTACATCACTTGGTACTACAGCTGCAATCGACGCGGTAGGCATTTCTCCTCTTATGGAGACAGGCCTCACCTTTAAGATTCCTGCAGTAACTCAGTACCCAACAGCTGGCACTACAGCTGAGGGAGCTGCAGCGAGCGATACAGCGATGGAGACAGGCGATATTGATGTCGCTATCGTTAAGAAGGCCGGAAAACAAGTAATTACTTTTGAGCTTTTTGACCGCTCTACACCGAGCTTTTATCAAGAAGTTCTACGCCAAATCCGCGTAGCTCTTGGTAAGAACAAAGACCAGTACCTCCTATCACAGCTCATCGCAGGCGGTACTGCAGCTGCTACGACAGCTGGCACAATCGCAGGCCTACAGTCATATATCGCGACAGAAACATCTGCAGCTCTTACAGGCTCAGGTGACTTTGCAGACATGCTCATCACATCTCCGGATTGGTGGACAACAATTAAGGCTGCTAAGGACACTACCGGCCGCGGTCTTTATGATGCAATCAATCCTGTAAACGCTAATGGCGCTGTAACACCTCAGAGCCTCCGCGGTTCAGTTGAGGGTATGTCTCTCTATGTAGACCCATTCCTCAAGCCTGCAGCTGGTCTTATTGATGACTCAGCTCTCGTCCTCTCATCTCAGGCAGCTCGCTACTGGGAAAGCCCAATCCGTCAGATTCAGATTAACAATCTCACAGATGGCGCAGTCGAAGTTGAGTACTATCAGTACGTGGCCGCTCAGGTGGTCAAGTCTGAGGGCGTCCGTAAGTTCAACCTTACATAATTCGCCAACCCTAAGCATCGGGGGCATTCTCCCGAGTGTTCCCGAGTAGTAGAAAGAGAGACGCTAATGTCAAATATCATCACTGCGACACAGTTGCGTAGTGTGCTGGGCGTTAGCGTCTCTCTCTACGATGACGCTTATTTAACTGACATCATTATTACAGCTGAGCAGAATCTCCTGCCAAAGCTCGTAGCTAATACCTCAGGAATCAAGGCGTACTCTCTTAATGACAATCTTGCAAAGTTTTATACGATTCGACCTCATCATTTCGTAAAAGGTCAGTCGGTTATTATTTCCGGCGTACCGTCACCGCTGGCCGGCACAAAAACAGTAGTAAATAAATCTACTATGTGGTTTACCGTCGATGTAACATCGGCAGATATAACATTTCGTGACCTTATCCCTATGGGTAAAGCGACTCTTTCAGGCTACTCAGCTACCGATATTTATACAGGTAATGAATCAGTCGAGGCCGCTCTTTATGCAATTTCTACTGATATTTTCCAAAGTCGTAAGGCTGCAGGTGGCACTATCGAAAGTCTCGATGGCACTATCGCGCCGTACCGCATGGGAGCTTCTATGCTCCGCCGTGTAATCGGCCTCGTCGGTGACTTTTGGGACGAAGAAAATATGGTCGATTAAATGACCATCCAATCAAATGTAAGACAACCGCTTAAAGAAGCTTTGGAGTCTATCGAGACCGTTGCCAGCGTCTACACGTCATATCCTGAGGCCGCCATCTTGCCATTTGTGGCAATCATTCCTGCCGCACCCTACATCACACCTAATCTAATAGGTAGGAGTGCGGTTAGGGCTAAAATTAACTTTGCTTTGACCCTAGCGGTCGAGCCTTATGATAATGAGTCAGGCCTCGACAATATCGAGCAGCTCATCGTAAAAGTTCTGGCGGCGCTGCCGACAGGGTACACCGTGGGGGATGTCTCTAATCCAATCCCTGCAGTGTTGCAGAGTGGTACAGATTGTATCGCCTGCGAAATGTTCATCTCGACACAATTTACAGAAGAAATAGGAGATTAAAAGTGGCTACGACAATCATTACAGGTCGCGACATCGCTTTAACGATTGCGACCACATCTTACGACGCTCAGGCATCCTCAGCAACTCTTTCAAATGACCATACAATCGAGACATATCAAACCTTAGATGGTCGCGCATATAAGGCTATTGATGACCAGTGGACATTTGATGTAGAAATGCTTGCAGACTGGGGAGCATCAGGCTCACTTTGTGAGGCTCTATGGACTGCAGCTGAATCTGCTCCTAATACGACTCTTGCAGTATCACTCACAGCTGTAACCGGCGCAGTATTCGCATTTAACGTATTGCCAGTATTCCCATCAGTGGGCGGCGCTGCACCAGATGCGCAGACTGTATCGCTATCATTTACTGTAGTGGGCGTACCTACTGAAACATTCAGCTAAAAACTAAAGAATCGGGAGACAAAGAATGAAAGCAAAAATCAATATCCAATACTTCTCAGGAGTGGTCGCGGAATACACCGCCTCCACGCCTGAGTTCGTACGGTGGGAACGAAAGACCGGCTTAAAGGTAACAAAGCTAGAAGAGAATATCGGACTCGATGACCTTCTATTTTTAGCCTATAACGCTATGAGACGTGAGAATCCATCTCAGCCGGTAAAGCCGTACGAGGCATGGTGTGACACCGTGGACGTTATCAGCTCTGATAAGGCTGATAGCCCAAAAGCTACGCCGCCGGAAGCCTAAACTATTTAATAGTATCTCTCGCGATTGCGACAAAGATACCTATTAGAGAATGGCAGGCGGCAGAGCCCGAGGATATTGCAACAGCTCTAGAGATTTTGGAGGCTATGCATGGCAAGTAAGTCAGGCGCTTACGCGATTGCGATAGACCCTGCATCTATGCGCGACCTCATACAAACTCTTAATAAGCTGGATAAAGAGACTCAAGATGACATACGAAGCCAAGCTTTACCGCTTTCGCAGCGCTTAGCTGGTCAGCTTCTTATGTTCGCACAATCTGCACCATCTCCACAGACTAAGTTAGTAGCGCAGACCATTACAGCAAAGCGTGACCGCTTAGTCCGTGTAGATGTAGGCGGCTCTAAAAAGGTCGGTCACAAATATGGCGGCGAGACTTCTAAGAGCGGTAAATCTAAAGTACGCCAGGCAGCCGCTCCTGCCGGCGCTTTGCTTTGGGGTACAGAATACGGCTCAAGTAAAGGTACAGACTCTATCGGCCGTGTTTATACCAATCGCTTTAAAGCTCCTCGTAATCCTCGCGGTTACTGGATTGCTCCTGCAGTCGATTACTACGCTCCTGTAGTAGCTAAGGAATACATCGACATAATCCAAAACACTATTAAAAAGGTAGGTCTCGACTAATGGCTGGAATTCCAAAAGTAAAGATTACCTTTGATGCTGACTTTGATGAGCTTAAAAAAGGAATCTCAGGGGCTCAAACTGAGGTAGAAGGCTTTGGCTCAAAGCTCGGTAAATTTGGCAAGATGGCCGGCGCAGCTTTCGCAGCTGCAGGCGTAGCCGCTGCCGCGTATGCAGGTAAGCTCTTGGTCGATGGTGTTAAATCTGCAATCGAAGATGAAAAGGCTCAGGTCGCTTTAGCTACATCTCTTGAGAATGTTACGGGAGCTACACAGTCACAGATTAAGGCCGTAGAAGACCAAATCTTAAAGACTTCTCTCTTAACTGGAAAAACTGACGATGAGCTCCGCCCGAGCTTAGACCGACTAATTAGAAGTACAAAAAACGTAGAAGAAGCCCAAAAGCTACAGTCTTTGGCTTTGGACATCTCAGCCGGCTCAGGTAAATCATTACAGGCAGTATCTGAGGCTTTGGCTAAGGCACACGATGGCAATTTTGCAGCTCTTAAAAAGCTCGGTGTACCTATTGATGAAAACATTATTAAGACTAAGAATTTTGACGCAGCTCAGGCAGCACTCGCCGCTACCTTTGAGGGGCAGTCATCTAAGCAAGCTGATACTTTCGCAGGCAAGATGGCACGCCTACAGGTGGCATTTGATGAGGGCAAAGAGACCGTAGGCAGCTTTGTACTTGATGCACTTACACCGCTCGTAAGCGGTCTCGTAAATAATGTCATTCCTAAAATCGCTGAGCTTTCACAGAGCATAGGCGAAAATCTAAAACCTACCTTTGAAGGATTGACTACATTTATTCAAGATTACCTCATCCCATTTTTTACGGAATGGTGGAGCTACCTTACTGATGTAATCATCCCGGGAATTGTGGCAACCGTAACGCCAGTAATCGAGGGATTACGTGAGGCATTTTCAACCGTAGCTGATGCAATCATCCGCAATCAAGAGAAGTTAGAGCCATTCTTTAATCTCATTAAAAGCGTAGCAAGCTTTATAGTGAAGTATCTAGCGCCTGCGCTAGGTGAAGTATTAGGCGCAGCATTTAAGGTAGTAGGCGTATTCCTCGGTAAGGCTATCGATGGCTTTGCATCCTTAGTAGGATTTATTTCTAGCGTAGTAAGCGGAATCCGTAACATCATCGACCTCGTACGAGCTAACCCAATCGTAAAGGGTATCGGTGGGCTTATTGATAATGTCTTTGGCGGCGGTAGGGCTGCAGGTGGCCCGGTCTCATCCGGCACTACTTATCTCGTAGGCGAGAAAGGCCCAGAGCTCTTTACCCCTAAGACCAGCGGAGCGATTGTGCCTAATGGCGCTTTGGGCAGCGGCGGTACAGTTATTAACCTAACTGTAAATGGAGCTATCGACGCTGAGGGTACAGCTCGTACAATCATCGACGTACTCAATCGCTCAAGCTCACGCGGCACGCTAGGCGCTGGAAAGTTGAGCTTTGCATGAGCGTATTTACTCCTGAGTGGAAAGTAACCATAGGCGGTATTGAATATACCGAGGTAACTCTTTCAGGCGTGACCATGACATCAGGCCGTACTGATATTTACTCTCAAGCTGTAGCCGGGTATTGCTCTTTAGGCATTATCAATCTAGATGAGGCAGCTTTTAGCTTTGCTATCAATCAAGGCATGACACTACAGCTCAAGGATTCCACCGGCACATATATCCCTATTTTTGGCGGCTCACTTACAGACATCCAAATCGAGGTAGTAGCTGCCGGTAATTCTGGAATCTCTACGGCTGCCCGATTAACAGCTCTAGGAGCTTTAGCGCGGCTTCCTAAGGCTCTTACTACAGGCGTACTTACAAAAGATTTAGACGGCGTACAAATTGCATCTATTCTCACAGACCTTTTAGTCAATAACTGGGCGGAAGTCCCAGCGGCTCTTACCTGGGGTACTTATGAGCCCGCTGTAAGTTGGTTAGATGCAGAAAATACAGGATTAGGTGAGATTGACACTGGCATTTATGAGCTTGAAAATAGAAGCTCTGAAATTACAGATGTGTACAGCCTCGTATCGGCTTTAGCTAATTCAGGCATGGGCTATCTCTATGAAGATGCTCAAGGGCGTATTTCTTATGGTGGAGCAGACCACCGCCAAAATTACCTAGCAGCTAACGGCTATACGACTATTAGCGCAAATCAAGCTTTATCAGCTGGAATCCGTACGATTATGCAATCAGGCGATGTCCGTAATGACATAGCTCTAAAATGGAAATCAGGTACAGAGTTAGCATCTGATGCTGAATCTATCCTTAACTATGGCAAGCTTTCACAATCGATTACTACGACCCTAGAGCACGCCGTAGACGCTGAATCTCAAGCTCAGCGATACTTAGACCTGCGCAAATTCCCACGCGCAAAGTTTGAGTCGATTACCTTTCCAATTACATCCCCTGAAATTGACGATGAAACCAGAGACCTTTTGCTCAATATCTTTATGGGTATGCCAATCAGAATTACAGACCTGCCGCTGAATATCGCAGGCGGTCAATTTGAAGGATACGTCGAGGGCTGGACATGGAATGTAAGCCTCAACTCGATGAGCTTAACGGTGAACGTATCACCTATTGAATTCTCTACGGTGGCTATTTATTGGGCTCAGGTGAGCCCTACCGAGTCGTGGAGTACTTTATCTAATACACTTACCTGGGAGAAAGCAATAGGAGCGGTGGCATAATGGCAACTACTACAAATTATGGGTGGGAAACACCCGACGATACAGACCTCGTAAAAGATGGCGCAGCAGCTATGCGCAACTTAGGGCAGTCTATCGATACGACCTTTGCTGAGCTCAAGGGCGGCACATCTGGACAGATGCTTACTAAGGCATCAAATACAGATAACGATTACGCTTGGGTAACTCCTGAAATTGGAGATATTACAGCCGTAGTTGCAGATGCACCGCTTACAGGTGGAGGGACTACAGGCTCAGTAAATATCGGTATTCAAGACGGCACTACTACTCAAAAGGGAGCGGTACAGCTTGAGGATTCGACAGCTAGTACATCTACAGTAAAGGCTGCAACTCCTAATAGCGTAAAAACAGCTTACGACCTTGCTAATGCAGCACTTCCTAAATCAGTAGCTACTACAGCTGGTGACATTCTTTATCGTAATGGTTCAGCTATTACACGTTTACCTATTGGTACAGCTGGTCAAGTTTTAAAAGTTAATTCCGGAGCTACTGCGCCTGAATGGTCAGCAGCTACTGGTGGCGGTGGAATGACTGTAATTGCTAGCGGTTCATTAAGCGGCTCTGCATTATCTTTAACTTCAATTCCTGGAACATATAAGAATCTTCAACTTGTCCTTAGAAATTTTAATAATAGCGGCGCTGGTGGCGGTATGTCTTGGACTGTTAATTCCATTACAAGCTACACCACGTTACAAATGACATCGTCTGGTACTTCAGGATATGGTATGCAATCATACTCAACGGTTAATGGAAGTAATGTTCCGACTATGTTTGATGCTTTCCTATCTGGAAATAATGGATTGACGTTAGATATTTTTGATTACGCTGACACCACATCTAATAAAGTTGCTCAAAATTTAGCTAAATACACTGCAAATGTTTCAGGAAGCCCAGGACAAATTACGACTGTTTCTTCTGGAATCAATTCCACGGCAGCAATCACATCGCTAACCGTTACTCTTTCTGCAGGTTCATTTTCAAGCGGTACTTACATACTTTATGGAGTAAACTAATGGATACTAAAATAATTCATAACTGCGAAACTAATGAGATTCAAGAAATTGAATTCACAGAGCAGGAAATCGCAGACCGTGAGGCTGCAGCTGAGGCATGGTTAGAGGCTAAGCGTATTGAAGACGCAGAGGCAGAGGCTAAGGCCGCGGCTAAAGCTAGCGCAGATGCAAAGCTCACAGCTTTTTATGAGTCTATTGGACTTACACCGGATGAAATCGCTGCAAAGCTATAACGGCTGGCCTGCGTCTCAAGATAGAGCCGCTATAGGCATCAAGAGCTACACAATCCCAGGTACATCACGTAAGATTGCCTGCGCAGAGGCAGTAGCTCCGCTGCTCGTGGGATTTTGCGCGGAATTCCATAAGCTGATTGAAGCCATCGACGGGGAAGAGGTGGACGATTGGGGCTACTGCTTCCGCATGGTACGAGGCACTACCGACAAGCTATCAAATCATTCGAGCGGTACAGCTGTAGACCTTAATGCGTCTAAGCATCCTCTCGGTAAAATCGGCACATTCCCAGCTGAGAAAGTCCCTATGATTAGAGCTTTGGCAAAAAAGTACGGGCTCGTATGGGGTGGCGATTACAGAAATCGCGTAGATGAGATGCACTTTGAAGTAAAATTTAACCCTGCAAAATCTGCAGCGCTTATTGAAAGGCTAGGCCTTAAATGAATATGAAGAATCCTTACCTCATGAGCTTAGGTGCATTCTTAGCTGTATGGGGTACTACTTCTAACTTTGCTTTAGATTATCGCGCTATTCTCGGCTCTGTAGTGGCTGGGGTGTTCGGATACGCGAGCCCTAAGAAGTGAAAGAAGCGGCTATCGCCGGGGTAATACCGGCAATTATCTCTGCCCTAGCCGTTTTCTATTCTCAGAAAGCTGAGAAGAATTCTAGGCCTGTCTCTAATGGCTTTGCATCGCACGTGCTGAAAAGCCTAGACCGGATAGAGACAGCTCTAGAAGACCATATCGAGACTGGTCATGTAGTGACAAAAGACACACCAAAATAGGGTATTAAATAGGGGTTGATTTAGACCCTATATCTGCTACCGTACTCCTATCATCAAATGATGACGAATCGGGAGGCAGTAAATGAAAGCTACAAAAAAGAGCTATCGCCTACAGGTACAGCTAATTAAACAGCTTACTTATAGCATGGATACGCTAGGGGAAAACCTCGACAATCCGGAGAATCTAGACCGCGTATTACTAGCGGCGGATATGCTCAAGAATTGCGCAGATAATTACAAAGCTGCAATCACAAACTATGCAGAATCTCTAAGCGAGGTCAAATAATGACTACAGCTCTAGAAATCCAAATCATTATTTACATGATTATTTTGGCTCTACTCGCTTTTATGTGGGGCTACTCAAAGGGTCACAAAGACGGCAAGGTTATCGGCAGAATTCAAGGCCGTAATCAAGCTCGCTCACAGGCCTTTAGCCGTGATTAAGAAAGCTGCATCAGGGGTATTTTGCGACACCTGCAAAGACCGCTACGGATGGGCTCGCAGTGCAGATGGCAAGGTCATCCCACATCCAAAAGCCCAGCGGCAGGCTTACATAACAACAATCAGCGAGACTCACTACGGTAAAGAGCCGGTAGTCAGGTCGCTTTGCTATCAGTGCTTAGATGAAACTTCTAAGTGGCACGATGGCACAATCTGGACGCTAGCTGAGCAGACTCAGTACGCTAAAGATAATCGAAAAGGACAACAGCTAACAATCGGGAGTATGAACAATGGCATTTAATTTAGATAATTACGAGGATGTGGCCAGTCGAGTAAAGCGCTTTCAAGAGGCTTACCCAATGGGTCGAATCTATGTAAAGGTACTTGACTTTGACAAAGAAAAAGGCTCTATCTTGGTAGAGGCAAGCGTCTACCGTACAGATACTGAGGAGATGCCGGCGGCTATCGATATTGCGATGGAGTGGGCTAAGAAATCGAGCATATCTGAAAAATGGTGGGTAGAAAATGCAGCTACCTCCGCAATCGGCAGAGCGATTTCTAGCGTGTTACCTACAGAGACTAAAGCTACTCGCGAAAGCATGGCGATAGTTAATGAAGTAGCAAAGGCAAAAGCTGACCCGTGGGCTGTCTACGGTGAACAAACCAAAGTAGGTACAGCTGTAGAGCAGCTTCAAGACCAGTTAGGCGCAGAAATACTAAATGAGTCCCCTATTTGTGCTCATGGACATATGATTCATAAAAAGGGCGAGAAAGACGGTAAGGAATATCAAGGCTATGTATGCCCTGAAAAAGACCGTAAAGCTCAGTGTAAAAGCCAATGGTTAAAACTAGATTCATCCGGTAAGTGGGTGCTCTAATGGGATACGTAGAGATTATCAAGAATGGAAAGCTCACACGCATAGAAGGCGGAGAGCGTGTACTTGATGCAGTCGATACCTTCATTTGTGACAACTGCGAGCAGATTAAACCTGTATTCGGCTCTGAGATTACATCAGCTGACGGATTAGATTTATTGCAATTCTGCGAAACGTGTAAGCGGATGACTACATCTGAAAAGCTACAAAGAATCAATCAGATACGAGGTCGAGAATGAGAATTCCGGTAAAGCTTTCAGTAAATGACATGATTACAGCTCATCAGGTCGCTTTAGTAAGAGCTACATCAAGAGAAATCAAGGTCGATAGAAGCTTTCAAAAGCTCTCATGGCACGAAAACATAGCGCGAGATGCTGAGGCTGCAGGGGCTGAGATTGCTTTTGCTAAATGGCTCGGTATTGATGATTTCGAGCTTACGGTCGATACATTCAAGAGCTCAGCTGATGTAGGCAGTCACTACGAGGTGAAATGGACTCACTGGGAAGATGGAAGCCTCATCCTTACAGAGCGTGACCGTCAGCAAGATATAGCCATCCTAGTAACTGGACGAGCTCCAAATCTGTATATCGCCGGATGGATTCCGATTTCAATGGCACGCCCTGAGCGTCGCAGGCGTAGCGATAACTCATGGTGGGTAGGCCAGCAAGACTTACACCCTATGGAGAATTTGAGGAGGTCATCGCATGCAGACAATACGCAGATTTAGATGCAGAGTAGAAAAGAAAGTCACAGACCATTTACTGAGTGATGAAGGCGGCAGTTTGCCTAGCCATCTTTACTTATCAGTGTGCCGCTCATGTGGCGTAATGGGAATGGAGCGATACGAGATAAATGATGAGGAGTTTAGCTAATGCCTACATATACGTTTAAGTGCGATTTCTGTAATGCACGTGTAGAGACTACAAAGCCCGTGTCTGAGTATGACTTGATTAACTTTAATTGCTGTCATGTACCTATGACCCGTGATTACTCAGCTGATAATGCCGGATTCATTCCGACCGATGGCATGTACGCAAAGGATTCGAGGAAATCATGAATAAGGCTCTGACCAGCACTTTTACTTCATTACTTGACATGTATTTGACAGAGGCATTACGCTCTAAACGCTGCAAGCGAGCGGCGAAGCCTGTGAGCTCGCTGCTAGCGATTATAGCTATTGGGGGAGTTATTACCTTAGCCCAGGTAGCGCCGGCATCAGCCGCGAGTGATATAGATAATCTAAAGCTTTACGCACATTCAAGGATTATCGATTACAAGCAATTTACTTGCTTTAATAAGCTAATTACAAAAGAGAGCTCTTGGCGTGTAGATGCTAAGAATGGCTCTCATTACGGCTTAGGCCAGATGCGTAATAAGCGATATAAGGTACTTGATGGATATACACAAATTGATTGGTCATTACGCTATATCAAGGGTCGCTATGGCTCATCCTGTAATGCTTATCGCTTCTTTGTAAAGCATGGCTACCACTGATGGGTAGGTCAGCGTATGGGGCTAACTCTGCTCTATGGAAGAAGATAAGAGTAAGAGTATTAAGACGTGATGGTTATATCTGCTATTACTGCGGAGGAGATGCAGACACAGTAGACCACCTAGTCCCAAGAGCTAAAGGCGGTACAGATGACATGGAGAATCTAGTAGCTGCATGTAGAAGCTGTAACTATTCGAAGCAAGATAAAAGCGAAGCCGTTTTTTTAGCTGGGCGTTCCAC
>Ga0213921_1000401_pt1 | contig 14620 bp, 18 predicted proteins | sample McNCre2017MG_FD_165041 | JGI IMG/M metagenome (GOLD analysis project Ga0213921, IMG submission 165041) | Freshwater microbial communities from McNutts Creek, Athens, Georgia, United States - 20-17 MG | ecosystem: Environmental > Aquatic > Freshwater > Creek | place: USA: Georgia | collected...
CTGGGGCGGTTGTGAAATTGTCTGTTACTGTAACTGTATTACCAATTTGAATTTTACTCCAACTTGAAAAAGTTTGACTATTCGGAATCAAATTCCACGGGCAAACCTCAACCAATCCCGCGCTATTCACCCGCGTTCCATTTGAACTGCGCGTAAATGATAAATCCCCGCTTCCATCGGTTGGAACTGCTGAATATACGGTGTCCTCTTTGTATCCGCTTGGTATCATTACCAAACTCGCTTTATTTAATAAATCGCTCATTTTATTATAGGTTATTTAGTTTGCGCAGTAAACAGCTTACACCCTCGAAATAACCGCCGTCCGCAGTTATTCTAGTTTTATACGACTTTACAATAGGCCAGCCTTGGCCTTTGTAACTTCCCCCTCGTGTGCCAATTCCTAGCGGAGTAGTTGATAGCATAATTTTAGTAACCTATTACAGACCCCGAGCTAATTACAAAGCCAGTAATTTTAGCGCCTTTACCTGCTGGCAAATATTCGCCCTGCTGGAAAGTAACGCCAGACATACCGCGAGCGCTCAATACATTTGTGGCTGTTTGGTAGTCCACTTGAACCGTAAAAGAAGTAAATACTGTATCCTCGCGAACTACTAAAGCGTCATAAGAAACGCCTGTAACTGTCGCTGCTGTGTGTAGCTTAAACCCCTGAGAGCCTGCTACTATATCAATGCTAGCCTGTGCCATAGGTCAAAAATAGCATTAAATTGCTGTAACATTTACAACTATTACGCTATTCTAAACCATTCCAACCCATCGCAAATTAAAGTAGCAGTTGAGTAGTTTGTGCTTAAATCTATATGGTCGGCTCCGCTAATATTTGCGCCTGCGCCGTCTATGCGTAGATTATGCGAGCTAGGTTTTTTTACAAAGTAGTAACGCTTACCTTTTGAAACTCCAACCGCTGGCAAATTAAGCGTAACTGAGCCCGCCGTACAGTCCGCTAAATGCCCCTCAAAAGTCACATCGAGCGCAGAAGTTCCAGCCGTGTAAGTTTTAAAAGTTCCGTGCTCTTGTAGGTGCCACTCCATTACTGCGTTACTAGCGTCGTATTGAAGCATAACCTCATAGCTGGTATTCTCTGAAGGTATAGCCGTAGGGCTTCCGCTAACTTCGTTAGAAAGGGTAAATTTAACAGAATCTGAAACGCGCTGTATTTGGTCGTTAATATTAGAAACTTGCATATCCAAATAGTTAACGCGGTCTTTTAATCCAGTACCTACTTTGTAGCCTTCACCGCTTCCACTAATTCCGCTATAAGTTGGTATAATTGCAACCCATTCGCCCGCCCATTGCTCAGAGCGTGCAGAATATTGGCAGCCTTGTAAAATCCAAGTATAATTATCAAAATAAAGCGACTTAATAGCCGTCAAACTTCCGCTATCTACCCAAGTGCCCTGTATTACTGGCATAAAGTCCTTGTACAATCCTGCCACGCTTTGGCCTAGCATTTCTGTAAGCGTTCCGTGCGTTACAGAATCCCAACCTCCGAACCAATTAGAGGGAGACAATACTAAAGCCGAGCCGTCATTTACTCGAATCGCCCCAGTAGAGTATTTAGTGTCACTAGAATAGTATTTGGGGTTTAGTATTACAGGAACTGAGTTCACAGAGTTAGCCGCGTCTGGCGTGAATATTTCGGCAATATCAAAAGTAAAGTCTGGGTTATTATAAGGGCTAGCGTCTGCAAAAGCCACATTAATAGCGCCCCAGAAGTTTTTAGCATCGCTTCTAGGATACCCAGAAGTAATAGGCTTGCCAGAAGTTGTAAACCATCTACAAACGCCTGAGACAGTCACGCTAACATTTAAGTTAGTAAATCCTGCTGGAGCCGTAGTTAAATTTTTATCAAAGTTAAAAGTAGTCCAAGTGCTAGACTGGTTGCTAGTGTCTATTTTTTCTACATAAGCAGGGACGGTGCCCGTATGACTTACCCAATAAAAATTAGTATTATCTAAAATTTTAATATTCCCGCTGCTATCGGTAAGCCATATTTTTACAAATACATTGCTGTACTCTTCTGGCATCGTTCCGCCTCCAGTAAGAGAAAAATAAGTTTTAGAAAATTTCAAGCTGAATCTAACGCGTATAGGCGCATCGTCTGGAGTCGTTCCTGTTGGAATGTCTGTAAAAACATTTGTTAAGGCAGAAACCGAACTATTTGCAAAACTCCTATAAATTCCAGCGCCCAAATGTCTTAGAGTATCTACCTCGACATACTTAGCGGCTACTTGGTGAGTAAGTGTAGGTTTAGCAAGCCACTGCGGACGCGTAGAAGTTGCGCCTAATGTTTGCCTGTGTGCATAGGTTGCAGTCGTTCCTTGAAATTGGAGCGTATACGAATAAACGCGGTAAGTAATAGTGGTATCTATGTAATCGGCAAAACTTACAAGCCAGTATTTGCCCTGAGAATGAATAAAGCGCGCCTGCTTCACTTCGCAAAGTTGCTCTAAAGCAGCTGAGCAGTCTAGCATATCGTTTGCAGCGTAAATAAACTGGCTCGCATCCGTAGCGCGAACGTCTTTAAATTGGTCGTAATCGCTTACAAAAGTGTTAATGTCTACCTCTTCCAAGTCGAAGCCTTTGCGTGCAGCAGAGGAGTTGTATACCGTTGAGGCTTCTCTAAAATAATCCGCGTTAGTGCCATTTACAACCCAGTAATCCTTTAGGGCCAAATTATCCAAAGCGCGCCTAAATATTTGCGCTATTGTTATTTTTCCATCTGTAAAGTCGCTAGGGTTTACTTTATATCCGCTAAGTAATTCTAAGCCATCGACTGCCACTAATTCAATAACAGGCTTTGCTTCTATTGCTTCTCTTAAGCGCGTTAACTGGTCTGCAAGTACGCGGCCCACATAATCTAGCACGCCGTTTTTATAAATCAAAATAGCCCAGTATTGCTCAGTAGTTGTAGCAATTGACTCGAAATTATTTAATACGGTATTATTTGGAATAACCCAGTAAGTAGCAACTCTAGAAGGTCTAATATAATTGCTATATAACGGGTCTCCTTCTCCCTTGCGAGTTATGACATAGCCCTGACCTGCAAGAGTTAACTCAATGGAGCCAGTGAGCGCTTGTAACTTCGTGCTTAAACATCCAGCGCCCTCTTGAAACCCGCCAGCCGCAGTTACGCGAGTAGCATACAATCCAGTGACTATTTCGGGAGTAGTTCCATTTGCACCGTCCCAAATTTCTACCCTGTGAGTAATGTTATCTATACTTTTGAAACTCCCGTAATAAATCCGTGCCATTTTATCCTCTCTTAGTATCTTTATTATATCGCTCTAAAACTATTGCTAAATCCCTGCCCTGAATCTGAGTGCTCGCAATATAGCCCTCTTTGCCTCCGCCTATCATTGACTGCAATTTATCCAACGGAGCTATAACCTCTGGGTTACTCGCAGCGTTTGGATATTCTCCCATAAGTCCAAGCGTAGGCCCGCTTACTATACCTCCGTCAGCGAATGCCTGAATATCTGGCCCTTTCTTTAATTCATTTCTTACAATCGCTGCGCCTGTAATCATTGCTAAACCTGCAACGGCTGCGGCTGCTGGATTTGCAACTATTAATTTTTCAAAGGCTTCAGTCGCTATGGCAGTAGTTACAATTGCCTTCCCCAAAGTATCCATAAATGCAGCAATAGCGCCCAGCATATTTTTACCAAAGTTTTTGCCAGCGGCTTGGTCTCCTGTTGCTATATCTGCAATAAATTGGCCGATATTTTCGGCTGTCTGCATTTGCAAGTTAGCAAAGGCCGCGTTAATTTGGTCTAAGGCTATTTGTGTCTTTGCTGCCCATTCGGCAGTTTTGATATTACTTGCATTTAATGCGCTGGCGTTTTTCTGGAAGCTCTCGCTGTTGCGGTCTGCCATTTCCTTAAACGCGTCGCTTATTTCAACAGTTGTACCAATAACAGCAGGGGCCTCTTCAACGACATCCGTAAATAGAGGTGGAGTTTTTACCCTTTCAACTGCTGCGGGGATTTCGTCCATTTTTTGTAGGACTTCGTCCATCGACTGCGTTACTATTGGGTCAACTGGAGCCAGTAAACTTTTGCCTGTATTTTTAGGGTTAGAAATTGCTTCCTCTAACTTTCTAAACGCTTCCGCTTCTTTCTCCGCTTCATTAGTACCCGCTTTTAATACGTTATTATGGAGTTTTTGTGCTTCCGTATCGTTCTCTACTCCTTTACTCAAGTTTGCAACCTGAGAAGAGGCGCTAGATAAAGCATTTTTATAAAGGTTAATTTGAGCGTCTGCCTGTTCGAGTGCTTTATTACCTTCTTTAACGCGCTGAACTTTTAAGCCCATAAAAGCCACCTCGTCTACAATTGTGGCAATTACGCCCTCTTGCGCTTGTTTTACGGCTTCTATTTTGCTTAGTTCCAGTTCAGCAATTTTGGCAGCGGCTTTGTCAACTATTGCCTTCTGTATTGACAATTCAATAGAGCGCTCTACTCGTGAGTTAAGCGTTTTTAATCCGCGCGCTGTACTAATATTTACATCATCAACAGCAATGCCCGCCTTTTTTAATTCAACTAAAGCGCCTTGTCTTTTATTCTCGCTTTGTGTGGTATCGTTTACTATTGCAGCATAGGCTCGTAATTCTATCGCGCTAGCAGTTGCGCCTTCTGTTGCTTTGCTAAGTTCGTTATTAACTTCGCGCTGCATTCTTACTGCTGCTTCCGCCTCAGTTTCATACATTGCAATCGCAACGCCCACGGCAGTAATTGCGGCCGCAGTAATCAAAAATGGGTTAGCAGTGATCCATTGTTTTACATCTTTTGCAGCATTTCCTAATCCTCCGTACTCTTTAGACAAATCGCGCACCTGCATAACAGCAGCAGAGAAGTTAAGCGCCGCGTTAGTTGCCATTAAAGCATTTCGCAGGGCTTTGTTATCGTCTGCTACAATTGCCATAATAGACGAAACCGAACTAAACGAAGTAGCCAAGCCGTTTAGGCTTGCTCTAGTCGCTCCGTTAACAGTTTTTTGCTCTCTGCTGGCTTTATTGGCTTCGGTTGTTGCTCTGGCCGCCTCTTTGGTCGCCATTGCCTCCTTTGCTAATTCAGCTTGTAGTATTTTTTTCTCTGCAATTAAATCCGCAATCCCTAACTTTTGGCCTGCGATAGACGCTTTTACAGCCTCTATTTCCTTACGTAAAGCACGCTGCCCTTTAATGTCAGTTGCTGACATCTGAGCGCTTTTATCGCGCAAACTTTGCAGGTCTTTTTGATACCCTAGAGTAATGGCTTTTTGCTCATCAATCGCCTGAGTTACCTCTTTAATGGCATCCTTTACGGACATATTGCCCAGAGCGTTTGCCATCGCCTCGCCCGCTTGCCTTGCGGCTTCCTGCATTCTCTTACCGCCCTGCTCAACTGTTTTTGCAGCTTCTTTTATATTCTTATTCAGCCCCGAGGTATCTGCGCTTAGGGCTATGTTTATACTACTATGCGTTGCCATTATCTAGTAAAGTTTATAATAAAGTCCATTGCAACGGTGCTAACTCCAGCAAAGCCCGCGTTATCGTCTGGAAGGTGCACCTCCCCATCATATTCAATGACTTGAACTTTAACACCGTTAAAAGTAGCAGGCGTACTTATTTGCATAGCCTCACGCACAGCTTCACTTAGTGCAATCGCGCCAGCGTAAGTGTCTGCAACGCTCATAACTTGCAATCGTGCAAAATCTGTATGCGAGTATCCGCTCTTTGAAGCGTGCCCCGTGTTATTTACTAACTGGTAAGCAATGGCTGGCAGTGGGCTTTTTTCTGGAATCCTTAGCGGGTTTATTCGTGTAGAAACCAAAGCCGTAACGGCTGAGTTATTGCTTAAAATATTGTATATCGCTTTTACTGCTTTCACGCCTGAGGGTCTGGGGTTAACTTGTTAAAGATATGTCTATATTTAGAAACTAATTCAACAATATTCTCTCTCTCTTCCTCTTCCCACGAAAAAGTTACTAAATTTTTGGGAGCTATTGGTTTTTTAAGGTGCGGTGCCATAATTGTAGCGGCCATCCATCGGCTTACTTCCCATTGGGTACGATAGGCCAAAGTCTGGGCCTTTCTCATTCCGTGAAGCCTTAAACGAAAATAAAGCGGGCTAGCGTCGTTAAACTCTTGCTCGCTCATTAGCATCTCGCCGTAGCCTATTTGCTTAAGGCGGTCAAAGGTCAACGGCTGAGCCTTTCCGCCTGTTACTTTCCCGTTACTGGGGCTACGTCATCGGCTGGTTTAAAAAACTGCTGCACCGCTTCACTAAAAGCCAAAATAGCGGGCTCTAATTCTATAAAGTGCTCGACAGCATCGGCCAAGTCGTCTGAGGTAATAAAAGGGCATTTTTCGCCTGCTTTTCTGTATCCGCTTTGAATACCTGCTAAAGCACAAACGCGCCCAAATTTCATAGACTTCGCAACGCTTTGCGAATCCATTACTAAGCCCAACTGGCTAAAGTCTTCTATTTTCAACTCCGCTAATACTTGCTCAATAGCCAGCATAGAGAAGTAGAGGGGGTGAGTTACACCCCCTATTTTTACTTCCGTCATAGATTATGAAACAGTGCCAACAGTCAAAGCGCCAGTACCTTGCAAAGAAGCAGAGAAAGTACTAACAGCATTATCAGGAGCTGCAAGAGTCAAGTTAGAGAAAAACGCAGAACCGCTTAATTTTTGGTCTCCTGTTACGTTTGAAGTCATTACAACAGTTACAGAAGTTCCAGCCAATAGGTCGGTCATTACATCTTTCCAAGACTGCCCGCCAGAGCCTACACTTCCGTCCTCTTCAAACATCCCATCGATTTTCATAGTCCAACCGCCCTCGCCAACTAAAAACTCTTTCCATCCCGCAGAGTCTTTGTTAGTAATATCGAGCATATCTTTTGTAATGTCGAAATCGTTAGAGGTCGCGTTAGCGATTTTTGTTAAGGTTCCGCTTACATCTTTGTAAATTGCAATAAGCGTACCGTTTACTGGGTTAGTAGTTGCCATATTTTTAGTTTTTTATTTTTTTATTTGGTTGTATTCATTCCAGCCTTGCGGGCATTTTGTTCTATAATTTTAACAATGTCTCGCTCTGTTTTGGCGATAAAAGTAGAAGAGTAAGCGTCAAAAGCGCGAAGCATATAATTACTAGCAGGCATTTTACCCTTGCTAGCTCCTGCTTTAGTTTTTCGCTCTTTGGTACCGTGCTCATAAATATAAGCGTGGTATCCTCTATACCCTCCGTAAACTCGCGCTCCTATCAATCTAACAGCGCTAAATTTATACTTAGCATTTTTATTAATAAACCCAACAGAGCGGCTTAGGTTTCCCGTGTCGTCCTGTATGTTTTGTTTTGCTAAAGTTATAAACTGCTCAGAGTTGCGCTCAATAACCCCGCCCACAATTTGGGGGCTTAGACCGAGGCTTTTAATGCCTTTTACCGCATTTGCTAACTCTGTGCTAAATTTAGTCATTGTAAAAAGTTATTTGCGTATGCAATTTACTATACATTCGGCGCTCAACTTGGCTCACGGCTATAATGTTGTATTTGTTACCTCTCCAGACTATTCTATCGGTAACGCTAAAACTAGAGTTATAACGACAAGTAAAAGAAACAATTTGCTTATTTTCAACTCTATCCGCATTGACTTGCTCGCTTCCAGTTTCCTGCTCTTGAACTCTTGCCCATACACTAGCATACTCGCTCCAGCTTGGCAATTTCTCGCCCGTGTTGGTGTCGATTGTTTCTGTGTAGTTTTGGACGCTAATTAATTCGTCCATTAGGCCCGCGTTCATATTGTTATAGCAATTTTATAAGGGTCTAATAAATAAGTATAACCAAAGTTTAGAGGGCTATTAGACACGCCCACAGTTATAGCCATACGGTTATCGTAATACTGCCCCACTAACAATAAAGCGGCGTGTTTAATTGACATTGGAAAGATAGTATCTGGGTCTACCGAAGTAGTGCCTACTGGATTAAATCCCTCAATAACCTCAACTTGGTATTTTATTAAATCGTCCGTTACTGAAACAGGCGCAGAGTTTATAAACACGTTGCGCGAATAGGTGGCCAGTAAATTAGTGCTAGCAGTATCTATCCAATCACTTGCGCTAAAAGCAGTAAGCGTTTGGCTCGCATTAGTATAATAAACCTCCTCTACACTTAAAACGCGGCTATTTACGCGCAGATAATTGCCCGAAGGTATCGTAAGCCCATTTACGGGATTAACGAGCGCTGGCTGGCCTGTAAATCCGTCGTATCCATAGCGCGCAGTGGCTTTGCGTACAGAATAACCCAAATAACTGCTACAAGACTCGATAGCCATAGCAATTAAGCCAGTAATATACGAATCGTCGCTAGAACTGGTAACGCGTAAATGCTGCTTTGCCTCGGCTAAAGTTATATAGTCGGTTGCTGCGTTTGCGTAGGATATGTAACGGCGTGCCCTAAACATTACTCTGCATCTAAAGCGGTCTCTGGATTAACTGGCTTTTTTTTGCTAGTCTTAACGGCTGGCTTCTCAATTTCGACCTCAACGGCAAGCTGGGCCTCAATTAAAAGGCTAGCCTGTTTATTTTCAATTTCTACAACGTCTCCCGCATTATATGCAAGGTTAAAGCGTCCTGTTGGATTATCAATAAATTTTACTAACATTTGGCCCGAGGGGGATGCATTCAAGACCCCCCGCAGCACTTGGAACTTTAGAGCCCCCAAGCGGGCAGGTTATTAGGCTACGATATCTTTGATAGCAGCGAACGCAGTAGGCTGCAACAAATTTACGTCCAAATAAGAGTTAAGGATTACGTTAGTCAAACCACCTTTAGCACCGCTATAAGGGTCAACTGTCAACTCCATACCACCCCAAGAAGCGATAGCCATCTTTGTAAAGTCTCCGTAAATCAAAGCAGACAAAGTGCTAGAGTTACCTTTAGACAAGTTGCTAGGTACGTTAGTAGACCAAGCGAAAGGATAGCCGTTCAATTCGTTAGTGGCAGAAGGCAAAATAAAGTTACCCTCAACACCTGAAGACTGACGCGCAGTCAACTGCAAAGCAGCTTTAACTTTAGGGTTAGTAATGTAAGCGTTACCTTGAGCGTTAGCAACGTCTACCAACTTGTCCAAGTTTACTACGTCAGCCCAAACAGCAGCAGCGCCGTTAGCGTTAGTAGAGTTAGAGGCAGCATTTCCAGCGTAAGCAATATTAATGCTAGAGTTACCCAAAATACCTACTGGCTCATTAGAACCACCCCCTTTAATAGCAGCTTTCTCCAATTCCAAAGCCATAGCGTTTAACAAAAACTCACGCACATAAGTATCGATTGAGTTAGAAGATTGAAGCATCAACTGGTTAGAAACTGCGATAAAAGCAGCCAAACGCTTAGGAGAGAAAGTAACTTTACCAAAAGCAGGGCTCTTTTCAGTAGCAGTACCGTTTTCAGTATTCCATCCAGCAGCAGGCAAAGTGCTTGCGGTTGGCATATCCAAATTGCCTACTAATCCGCTCAATTTTTGAACGCCCAAGCCATTTAACACCATTTTAGGCATCAAAACGTCGATAATTCCACCTACTGAAGTTTGGATGTTTACACCACCTTCAGAGCCAGAAGTTCCACCTGTTGCAGTCATAGAACGAGTGAACACTTCAGAAGGGATAAGCAAAGAGTGAGCAGCAACGCTTACACCGCTACGCTGAAATTCAGCAGCAGCAACAGCAGACATTTCACCTTCTACGCCTTCTTTACGTCCGCTAGTCGCCATTTGCATAGCCTTACGGAAGCTGTAAGCGTCAGCCATTTTACCTTTTTCAACTTCTTCGCTTTTGCTAGCAGAACTTCCAGCAGCCTGAGCAGCTAAGTTTTGCAAACGCTCCAAAGTTTCAACTTCGTCTTTAATAGCGCTCAAACGAGCTTCGATTTCAGTCAAGCGGGTTTTTTCAGTGTCCGCCATAGAACGGCTTTCTTTTTCCAAAGTGCCTTGCAAGGTAGACAATTCGCCTAGCAAACGTCCACGCTCTTCTTTTAATGCTTTAATTTTATTCATTTTTTTTGGTTTTTTTAATAGTTTTTGTATCTAGCAAGCGCTAAAGCAATTACATCGGCAGAGGCTTTACTCTCTTCTGCTGCAATTAACTCACGCTCATATTTTGCGGCCTCTAGATCTCTAGCGCTTACACTAGTATCAGAATAAGCGGGATAGGTAACAGGGCTCACGTCGTAAAGGTTTTTAATTTGTGTAATTTCACGCTTACCCATTGGGCCGTATTTTACAGACTCAACCCAACGGCTGCCACCTTCTGCAATCGTAAAAGCAAAACTAGACTGGCTAACATCGCCGCGCATAATTGAACGCACCCAGCTTACGTGTGTAGGGTTTTGGTAGTCTGGAGTAAACGTATAACCTAAAGCGCCATCTGCCTTAACAAATATCTTAGCAGTTCCAGCCTTTGTGCGTCCCAGTACGATATTAGGGTCGTGGTTCCCCAATACTCGCACGTCATCTTCTAGCGCCCCATCAAAAGCGCCGTCCAAAATTACCTCTTCAGCAAATCCCAAATCAGTTACGCTATTAATAATAGCAGCAACGCCAGTAATTTCAGTAGGCATATTATCGCCTTCCGCTCTGGCTTCAATGGTGCCAATAAAGGCGCGTCTTTCTGGTGTCATTAGTTTACAGTTTGGTTATTAGTTCCAGTAGGATTGTTGTTTTTGTCGGCAGTGCTCATAAGTTGCTCAATTTTAGCATTCATATAGGCATCAATTTTAGAAGCAGGGATAAGGTTAGACTCGATAAGGTACTCATCGCCTCCAGTAAAGGGGTTAGCGTCCTCTAAATCGCGCGCCTCGTTTCTATTCAACCACCCGCCACGGATACCCTTATTATAGTAGTCTGCTCTGTCATTTGCAGAAGCGCGAAGCAATGAGTTAAAGTTAAATTTAAAATAGTGGCTTGCTTTGTCTGCTTCGGTAAGCAATTTACGCGCTAACTCCTGCTCTATGTTAATTGCATAGCTCATCAAAGTTCGAGCGTAAAAATCTTGATACTCTTGCTCAACAGAGGACTTAATCCCATCTTTAGCTCCAATCATTGAAGCAGGAACGCCAAAAATACGGGCAATTTCCTCAGCGTCAAATTTGCGCGTTTCAAGATATTTGGCCTCATCTGGGCTCAAACTCAAACGCTCCATTTTAATACCATTAGGCAACACAGTAGAGCGGCTAGCGCCGTCTATAACGTCATCTAAAGACTGTTTTAGGGGTGCCGCTTGTTCTGGCTTTATTTGTTGTTCAGAAGTTAGAAGAAACTTAAGCACCCCGTTTTTATATACTCCAGCATTCCCAGAGATAGCGGCTAAATCAATCCCTAAAGTTTCAGCGTGTAAGGTAAGTGGAGAGACTCCGATTAACGGATTATCCAAACAAAGCCCTTTAAAATGCAGCATATCCGTAGCGGGTATTACGCTCGGGTATCCTTTGGCTGAAATTTTGTAAAATAATTGTCCATCGGCCAAAACTGGTGTAACATAATCTGGGCTTATTGGATGCAGGCTAGTACCCAAGTAATTAGCGTCTCGATTAATAAAGGCATAAGCGTTACCGCGCAGAGCCAAAGCCCCAACCATAAAAACGGTAAAATCGTACTTAGTTTGATACGGGTTCGGCTCATTTATTAGTACAGTTGCGTAATTAGAAAAAACTTGCTCTTTCCCATTTGCCCCCTCTCTATATAATTTCAAACTCAACCCCGCAATACCGTCCGCAATTACTCGAATACAAGCGTGAACGCTCGCAATAGACATAGCAGTGCGCGGATTTACCGCTTGGCCGCTCTTTGTCTGGTATCCAAATACATTATTTAACGAGTTTACGAGCCAGTCAGAAGGGGCCACAAGGCCGCTCCTCTTCTGGACGCTCTCTAGTCCTAATAGTCTTTTTATGCTAAACTGCATAAGGCGAAATTAAAGCAAGTTTTAAGAAACATTTACAACTAAAAGCGGCTTATCGCAATTATGGGCGGTTTTTTTCTAGCCAACGCGATAAAGTAGAGCGAAAAACGTCGTAACTCTTAAAGCGGTTTCTATCAAAAATTACAAAGTGGCGCGCTTCAATTCTTTCATACGCTTCTTTATAACTCGCAGCAGTAGGCAGTTCCTTATAGTACTCTTGCATAAAGTTATCTATATAAGTAAGCCAAGCGTCGCTTTTCATTTTACAAAGTTATAAAGAAATAAACCAAAAATCGCTATCTTTTTCTTTAGCAGCGTCTTGCATAGCCGTTCCCAACGCCATAACGATACTCACGGGGCCGTCGACCTTATCCCCGCTTTTAGCCTTATCTATCTTAATATTTCCCGCTGGGTCGGTTCTCAGCATAATATTACCCATTTGCCACCGCGTTACTGGGTTCGCTTCGTGTTTTATCTTGCGCTCCTTTACTAAGCGCTCTAGTTCCATCGTTGGGGCTGACATAGAAACAAAACCCTGCCCAAATGGAAATAAACTCAAACCCTCATTTTGCAACTCAATTACCAACTGGCTGCTATTGTAACGGTCAAAAGCAATGTCTTTAATATCGTATTGAGTCGCTAGTCTACATATCGTCGCTTTAATGTAGTTATAGTCCGTTACGTTGCCTTCAGTTGCAATAATAGCCCCATCTGCAACCCATTGCCGAATTGACTGCCCTGCTGCGTCCTTTCTCCGCTTTATACTCTCTTCTGGCAAAAAATACCAAGTTTTTAACGCCCCGCTCTGAGGCCAGTATAAACTAAACGCGCAAAAGTCTCCAGTAGTTGCCAAATCTAGCCCGCCGTAGCAAATCCCGTCCAAATCGCCAAACTCCCCGCACTCCTTCCAATCACTGTCTGGAATCCAAGTAAGTGCCGTGTCTGTCCAAACATTGAGCAGCTTTGTTTTAAACTCTACCTCTTTGCTGACAAATTCCTTAGCTTCAGTTAGCGCTTGCTCTAATTGTCTCGGATAAACAGATACGCCCCAGTTTGGGTTAGCCTTTATCCAGTTTTTAGAGTCCGTCCAATCGTCGCCCTCATCTAGCGTATAAATTACCGAAAATAAAGACTCGTCTATAATTGAGCCATCCAACACGCTAGCGCAATATTGACGGTGCTTATAACACGGAGCCTCTTTGTTAAAGCCTGCCGTAGTAATCGTAAATAATAACGGCTGCCTTCGTGCCCCCATCGAGTTACGAATTACGTTATAAAGCTCGTCGTTTGGGTGCGCGTGGTATTCGTCTATAACTGCAAAGTGCGTATTAAGTCCGTCCTGTTTGTTTGGGTTCCATTCCAACGGCCTGTAAATGCTTTGCCCGTACAATATGCGTCTGTTGTTGGTAGAGTTGTTAACAGTCACCGCTTCCGCTAGCCAGCTGATATTTTGACACATTCTAACCGACTCGCCGAATACCATCATCGCCTGCTCGAGTTTTGTCGCCGCAGAATATACCTGCGCGGCTGGCTCATCGTCAACTAATAGCCCATACAGCATTATGGCACTGCTAAAGGTAGATTTACCATTTTTGCGAGGTACTTCTACATAAGCACGCGTAAAGCGACGAACTCCGTCGCGCTTAAATCCAAACAGACACCACACTATAAAAGATTGCCAGCCCTCCAATTTAAAGTTACGGCCTGCATATTCTCCCGTAGTGTGCTCTAATTCTTCAATAAAGCGAATGGCGTGCTCTGCGGCCTCTTCGTCAAATTCCCACGCTCCGCTTTCTCTGTCACGCATATAACGCTCGCACGCATTGCGCACTTGCTTACAAGCCTCGATTTTACCCGAGAGTACAGATAAAGCGTAAGTGTGGCCCAAAATGTTTAAGAGTTTACTTCAAAATAAGCAGCAGCGCGTTTCGCTATTTCCTCATTTCTGTAAAATTTCGGCACTTCGGCCCATAGTCCATCAGCATCGCAATGTTTAAACTCTCCGCCCTGAGCGCGTTGTACTATCCAACAATCGCCAGAGCCAGTTACTTTAAACTCAACAGCCTTAGCGTTGGTTAAGCTTGCAGTTTCAACAGGCTCGCTGCTAACTGCTTTGTTAGTATTGTTTTTCATATTTTAAATTTTATCCAGTTTTCTTTTTAAGTAGTTCTAATTTAGATACAGGCGCACTTTTGCCCGTTTCAATTTTTCCACGAGCGCTTGGAGTTACTCCAAATAACTGCCCCATCTGAGTGGCTTGCTTTAATGCTCTGCTTCTAACGTCATACCACGGATTAATAGCTTTGTCTCCAAAACGATTTATAATTACTTCGCCTTCTTTCTCGGTTATTCCGCAGGCTTTCTTATAAAGCCCCAACTCGTTACAATATCCGGCAACCAATCCAAGATCTACGCCAGTAAGCAAATTGTTATTTTTTAACTCTTTGCAGGTCACCTCCCAATATTCAAAGCCCAAAGCGTCCAAATGCGCTGGAGGTTGAGGCACGCCTTCGCTCAATTCTACAATCATCGGCGCGAGCAATTCCCTGCTGCGTTCAATGGTGCCTTTTAAAACTTTAATTTCGGTTGGTACGCGTGGCCTTCCTTTCATATTTACAAATATATGTTAAAATTTTAGACTTTTATTTTAGCGCGGGTGTAAGAAAGAG
>Ga0213921_1000412_pt1 | contig 14397 bp, 17 predicted proteins | sample McNCre2017MG_FD_165041 | JGI IMG/M metagenome (GOLD analysis project Ga0213921, IMG submission 165041) | Freshwater microbial communities from McNutts Creek, Athens, Georgia, United States - 20-17 MG | ecosystem: Environmental > Aquatic > Freshwater > Creek | place: USA: Georgia | collected...
TCCAGACACTGCCGGTGATTTCGGAAAAGACTTTTTTCATGACTTATCTCCTTATTACATTAAGATTGTTAACAATCCTGATGGGAAGGAAATTAGGATAAACCCGTTATTTACGATCACGATCTGAGACTGTCCAGCAGTTGGGTCTCCCATCTGCGTCGGTATAGACTCAAATATTGTAGAAATATCTTCGTGACGTAGAATAATCTACATAATGAATTGGCTTTGCTTCATCACCAGCCTGCCCACCGAGAACGCCACCCTGCGTCAACGTGCTTGGCGGGCTCTCAAGTCGTCCGGCGCCTCGGTGCTTCGCGATGGCGTCTATTTGCTCCCTGACTTGCTCGGCAATCGAACTCTTCTGGATGGCATCGCTCAGGATGTGCTGTCGGGCGGCGGAACCGCCATGGTGCTGGACACCTTGGAACCGTCTGAAGCTGATTTCAAAAGCTTGTTCAATCGTTCTGAGGAGTACGCGGCCTTGTTGGCTGAGTTGGCCAAGGCAGCAGGCGATCTAACGCCCATCTCGGTGCAAGACGTTCTCAAGCAAGCCAGAAAGCTGCGCAAGTCGTTCGATCAACTGAGCCAAATCGACTTTTTCCCGGGACAGGAGAGGGCTCAGGCCGAAGCCGCACTGGTCGATTTGGAGGGCGACTGTGCCCGCTTGATTTCCCCCGATGAGCCGCATGCTGCCGTCGGTGCCATCTCCTCTCGGAGCATTGCTGATTACCAAGGTCGGACCTGGGCTACTCGTACCAAACCCTGGGTGGACCGGTTGGCGACCGCCTGGCTGATCCGTCGTTTTATTGACCCCAAAGCCCGCATCCTCTGGCTCAAGAGTCCCAAAGACTGCCCCAAGGATGCCTTGGGTTTTGACTTTGACGGCGCAGCGTTTTCTCATGTCGGTGCCAAAGTCACTTTTGAAGTGGTGGCGGCCAGCTTCGGTTTGACGGAACCGGCACTCCAACGTTTAGGCCTGCTGGTTCACTACCTGGATGTAGGTGGCGTACAGCCCCCTGAAGCTGTTGGCGTGGAAGCTGCGCTTGAGGGCTTGAGCAGCACGATCACCGACGACGACCAATTGCTGGCCCTGGCCAGCGCCATTTTTGATGGTCTGCTGACCTCATTCCAGAAACCCAAAGACAAGGGGGCAATGCCATGACTGAAACCAAAAATCTGACCTCCTATTCCCTCTGGCAACTGACGCTCTACTTCCTGAGGCTGGGCACCCTCGGATTCGGTGGCCCGGTGGCGCTGGTGGGCTTCATGCACCGAGATCTGGTGGAGGAGCGTGGCTGGATTTCCGAAGCCGATTACAAAGAAGGGCTGGCCTTGGCGCAGATTGCGCCTGGACCCCTGGCTGCACAACTGGCCATCTATCTGGGCTATGTGCATCACCGCATCCTGGGTGCAACGGTGGCGGGATTGGCCTTTGTGCTGCCGTCATTTGCCATGGTGGTGGCCTTGGGCATGGCTTATGTGTCTTATGGCGGGCTGCCCTGGATGCAAGCCGTGTTCTACGGCGTGGGCGCTGCGGTGCTGGGCATCATGGCCATTGGTGCACACAAACTCTCTACCAAGAGCATTGGCAAGGACAAGCTGCTGTGGGGCATCTTTGGCGTGCTGGCCGCAGTGACCATCATCACCCAGTCTGAAATCGCATGGCTGTTCATCGCGGCAGGGCTTCTGGTCTGGGTCATCCGCTGCAAGCCCACCTTCGGCAACAAAGCCATGGGGCTGGGTTTGGTGCCACCTGTTGATGCTGCCCAGCTTGCACCGGTGGTGTTCGATCCGGCATTGCTGACTCAGATCGGCCTGTTCTTTGCCAAGGCTGGAACATTCGTCTTTGGTTCGGGTCTGGCCATCGTGCCTTTCCTTTACGCGGGAACCGTGACTGAGCACCACTGGCTCACTGACCGCCAGTTTGTCGATGCCGTGGCCGTGGCCATGATCACTCCGGGACCCGTGGTGATTACGACAGCATTCATTGGCTATCTGGTTGCGGGACTGCCCGGAGCTGCCATGGCTGCTGTGGCAACCTTCCTGCCGTGCTACTTGATCACCATCGTTTCAGCGCCGCATTTCAAGAAGTGGGGCAAGAACCCGTCGGTTATCGCGTTTGTCGATGGCATCACCGCAGCGGCCATCGGGGCCATTGCGGGCTCGGTGGTGGTCATCGCGCAACGCTCCATCAGTGACATCCCGACCGCCTTGCTCGCAGTTGGTGCCACAGCGTTGTTGTGGAAGTTCAAGAAAATTCCCGAACCGGTGCTGGTCATTGGTGCAGCGCTGATCGGATTGGCTGTCTATCCGCTGGTGAGCCACTGATGAAAACCAGATTCAGCCTGTTGGCTCTCACAGGGGCTTTGTTGCTCCAAACCGGCTTTGCCCACGCTCAAGACCGCAAGATCGAGCAGGCCATCAAGCACCGCAAAGCAGCGTTCACCTTAATGGCCACCTATGTGAACCGGATGGTGCAGACCGTGGACGGCCACCGACCGTTCGATGCGAAGTTGATGACGCAAGATGCTCGGACAGTGGAATTGCTCAGCAAGTTGCCATGGGAAGGTTTTGTCGATGGCAGCGAACGAGGCGACACCCGAGCCAAGGACGACATCTGGTTTGAAGAAGACAAGTTCAAGCGGTATGCCAATGACTTGCAAACCAAAACGGCAGCAGTGACGGTTGCCGCCGAGTCAGGAGACCTCAAACGATTCCAGGCTGCTGTGGGAAAGATGCGAGATGCCTGCAACACATGCCATAAAGCGTTCCGCAAGGACTGATCGTGCATCGCAAGCACGTGACCGCTTTGCTGCTGGTTAGTTCAGTGAGCTTCATTCCACGAACGACGGCTTCACGTCATTTCCAATGACGGCAATGGGTCGGCTACAGCCGGTCAATTACTGCAGCGATGGTCTGCTACCAGCCTCAAGCTGTCATCTGAGAGCCATCATCGATAAACACGCCCTCCTCGGCTGTCCATGGTCCCTGCCTAGCCAATGCAGGGATCATGAAGGATGCATCTGTTGAGTGAGGACACAAATCCAATTGCGAAGGCATTCGATCCCCGCACAGTAAAAGGAGGCGCGGGCCAACGCCCAGGCATTCAGACGAGAGCTGAAGGCGAAGTTTAAGTGCGGGGACAACCTGGCGGGATTCAATACTCTGTAAGAGTTGAACTTTCAAGTTCTGTGTATAGCGCACTGATCACTGCCTTCATGTCTTTGGGTAAGTAGGTCCAAGCCTTGACTGCAATGCTGCCAGGAATGCCGTGCAGCGCTTCGGCGATGGAGCCCGCGATGGCGGCGATTGTGTCGCTATCGCCTCCCAGCGAAACGGCATTGCGAATGGCATCTTCAAAATTGGTCGAGTGCAGTGCGCAGCTGATAGCTTGAGGCACCGAGTCGATAGCCTTTTCTGTGCGTTTGTAACCGGGCCGGATGTCATCTGGCGCAAGGTGCAAGGGGTAGCCGTAGCGTTCGGTCAGTTGCTGGGCGATGTCATGGGCACTGATTTTGCGCCGTGCCCAGAAGATGGCCAGAGCCACCGCTTGTGCAGTGTGCATCGCGTCAGGATGATTGTGGGTGATAGCGGTCACGTTGTCAGACCAGCCCACCGCCTCGGCTTCGGTTCTGGCCAGCAGGCCGATAGGTGAGATGCGCATGGCAGCACCATTGCCCCAGCTACCGTAGGGCTGGGGATTGTCGTCCAAAAACCAAAGCGCGAACTGTTTACCCCACCCCCCGTTTTCTGCATAGCGGCGGCACCACTCAATCAAGGTGGTTTGCGGGTCGGCTCCCCGAGTCAACGCATCGGCCACCGCCACAGTACAAACCGTGTCATCGGTGAAACGGGCTTTGGGGTGAAAGAATGGGTCAAAGTCTTTGCCTTTGAAATGACTGAACTCGTAGGCAGAGCCGACGACATCTCCGATTATCGTGCCTATCATTTTCAGGCTCTTGAAATCATTTTTTTGAAATTGTTGCCTGGCTTATTTTTCCAATGAATATTTGGTGCCCATCCTCGGCATCAACAGTCAATGAATTTTCACCTTCACAATTAAAGTTCCAAACATCTTGCGTCTCTCTACCCTCAATATAAAATCCTTGACCTTTAATCGAAAACTCTTCACCACGCTGAATTTGATCAATTATTTTTTTAGATACTACCACTTCATGAATATCATAGCCGTAGTTGACACTGATGCAATATTTTCCTCTGGTTTTATCAAGGTGTTGATTTTCTTTTTTCCCTGGTACTCTGCTCTGAGGAAAAGTCACCTCGAATTCTGTTGAATCTGATGGTTCGATCTCCGTAACCATACGGCCAGAGGCACGAAGTCGACGATTGATTTCTTGTTGCGCATTTTCCAATTTCGACATCCGAACATTGAGTGCCTTCGATGAATTGGTTGATTTCTGTGACATTTAGGGCATCTCCGACGTAATGGGCTTCAATTTAGTCATCGCCAAAAGTAAAGCGTTACAGGCCTGACTTCTCGATGATCTTGTAAAGTTGTTTGCAACACAGTAATCCCAGTGCTCCCAAACGGCCATGAGCATGGAGTGAAGGTGACCTGCTACCGGCAAAGTGGGAGTCATACGAAGATGATCGAGGTGGTCGTAATTTGGAAATAATGAGTGCTAAATGGCTTTATCTCGAAACGTCTAGTTGAAGGACGTTCAGGTCGCGGTTGGTACATACCTGAACATGAAATATGCGCAGACAGGCCAGCCAATGAACCCACCTAAGCTAAGTGCAAGAGACCCGACAATGCGCTCAACAAGGAAGCCAAGCATCGATGCTACGAGGCCAATAAAAAAAATAGCAATGGCAGCCCACCAAGCAACTGACCACCCGTAATACGCGAGATAGGCGAAGCCAGTAAGCATTCCAGCTAAAGCGGAAACATTGAGAGCCAGAGAGAACGACTGGCTTGCTCCTTGAAAATTTTTTACATGTAACTGCTGGTAAAAAACGAAAATACCGAATATGCAGTAGAAGGCTATTGAGGTCCAGGAAAGTGTTTGCATCTGTGAATTAGTCCTTGCGAAAATTTAATAAGATTTAATTGGGATTTCCAGCTTCTTGCGCAACTACAGTTGTGAGTCGAGTTAGCTTCATAGCTGCAATTACGAACTTGATTTTTTGAATTGCATCAATCAAGTTTATTATATGAATATTTTTGTTCGCTTGTGATGCACCATATTCCATCCAATAGAAAATACTGCAATCACCAAAACAAAACCAGCTTGGGTAATCAGTTGTGGAATATTTATAGAACCGGGCACAGAACCTCTCAATGGAGGCGATAAAATAAAGCTGAAGCCAAGGTTTATTTCGCTTCCGTTATGAAGAATAAATCGAAAAGGTGGGAATAACAGCATTAGGACCATGGAGATCGCCACAAACCTAAAGATCTTTGTCAGTGTCGTTTGATACAGATCTATGGCTTCGATAAGCGGAGTAGTTCCGATTTCGTTTGTCGGCGATGGGAGACTCCGTTGACGACTGAAATATGGCATGTCAGACCTTGTTTTTCTTTGCGAGCAAACTATGTTGAAGCCTTCGGCAATGGCGACGGTGCCACACCAATAGACCGTTGCCAAGCTGGGAGATCCGCGTCGGTTAGCCACGTAACCCCATCGAGGGGACGTGCACCGGTCTTGTCCGGCAAGGAATTCAAGTAAGCCATCGTCACTAAATCCTCGTCCGTGAATGAGTCGAGATTGGAGTTCAACATAGGCATTCCTTTCGCCGATAGCGGTAGCTGCTTCGGTGACACGATATGAAATTTCATGTGCAAGTCTCTAATTATTTCTGATTTTATAAGTAGATCATACTTTTAACGTCATTCCATTGCTGTAGCACAAAACCTACGCTCCAAGTCAAGTTTGATCTTTTGCATCATGGAATGACTAGAACTAAAAATCCACAAAATCGGGTTGATATCGCCCTCTCCGAAGATCCAGGTCTCAGAGCGTTTCTAAGGGAGGTTGGCCAGGCATTAGTTCGTGAGCGTAGAAGTGCAGGCCTGTCGCAGCAGCAGGTGGCTGAACTTATCGGCATTGAGCCTGAGTCAGTGAGCCGGATGGAAAATGGCGTGATTGCGCCCACGCTTGCAAGACTCCGGCAGTTTTCCAAGGTCTATGGCTGCAGCTTAGAAGCAATAGTGGGACAGGCATCTGACCAGTTGCCAGATGTAGCGCGCAGGCTGGCTGAGGAGCTGGATGGACTGCCGGATGCTGACCGGACCTTCGTGGCTGAACAGGCTATTTCAGCGGCACGTCACATCAAAGCCAGTCGCCAACGCAAGTAATGCTTATTGATTTTGTCTTACCAAAATCAAACACGTTATTGAACTCAGCATTTAGAGTGCAGTGAACTCTGACTGACCCAGTGACCTACATGTCTTCAGGCGGGTCGATCCCCTGCCACCGCAACAATTCGCATATGCGATCTTTTGTAAGTCGGCCAGGTTTTACCCACCCCGAAGAAGTCTCAGGCTTTCCATGGATTTCGTAGATCAATCCCAGCAGCAATCTGCACCAGTCATTGATCAGCACCCTTTCGCGCGTGTAATTTCCATGAACTGTTGGCCGACCTGTACTTGATCCCCCATGATGACGACATCGACCGCCTGCCCCCAAACCAGGTTTTTGACACGGTTGACCAGTCGAGCGGGCAAGCGCTCCACATTTTGGAACACTGCCCAGTGCACTGCGAGCCGCAACCATCAATCGACTGGCATTCATAGCTCCTGCTCCATGGGGTAGTCATCGAAAGACCGGACTGCTCGGACCAATTGTGTAGAACATCCAATACCTGAGCACTCCATGCCATTGACGGTTAATGTCATAGCTGCAAGGCGCTCGGTCGATTTCGCTAAGATTTTCAGAGATGTGCTGATCAGGCTTTTCCAATTGCGCATCCGACTAAACCGACTTAACCGTCTTAACCGATTTAACCATCCAACGCTCTGCGCTTGTCGTTCCACTTGCACGCTCGAATCGCAAGCTATCGACAATCTGCCCTTGATGGCGAGCGATCCAACGACCCAAAGTTCGATGATTTATCTCTTTTGATTTTTCCGCTACTTCCAGCATAGCTTCATGAAGTTCATCTCCTGCCCCAGTGTCAGAAAATTCTTCATTGGCAGTACTGCGGTTTACAGCCTCACGAATCATGGTTGGAGCACTGCCGAAAGCTCCGTGCCAAGCGTGTAGCAATCGACCTAACGCTTCGCGGTCTGGGTCTGATTCGAGTTGATCAAAAACTGAACTCACAGGATCTGGCTGCCCCAACCAAAGCAATGCTTGTCGAACCCATTTACTCCATTGGCCGAAACTTGCAAACTCTTTAACTGGCTGTCCAGGGTCATCTGAATTTATGCGTGCAAGCACAATGGTCAATCCAAGCGATACGAAATGTTCGCGCTTCGACTGAACTTGCGCAAGAGGATCAAATTTAAACTCACGGGCAGCTGGCGTTTCCACTTTTGGATCCAGCAAAACCGTTATCGTGCGACGCGCCATATCCCGGACAGGACTAACGTTGTTGCCCGAACTCAAAAATAATGCACGCGTTCCAACCGTGGCTGTTTTGCTGACACCCAAAATCCGGCCGGTCAAATGCTCTTCAGTGATTGCTGAGCACAAGGACTTGTGGGGGACAAGGTCAGAATTCAAATTATCGAAAACAACCACAGCTGGTGATTCGAGCAACGTGGCCAGCAATAGTTTCCGGCATTCCTCCTCATCCCCAGGGAACGCGACTGGAGAGCTCACACTTGGGCTGGCAAGTTTTGCAATGATGGAGGACAAATAGGACTTGCCGCTTCCAATTTGAGGTGCCTTGATGTGAAACATTGGTGCCAAGGGGAGGCTGGCACGCGTAACAGCAGTCAGCATTGCCGCCAGTACAGCGGCCTCGTCTTGCGGCGTGGCGAAATTGAATTCGGACAGCAAGCCCTTAAGCTCGACAAGTGCTAATTCTGCATCTTGCTTGGTCGGATGCTCGGGGACTACAAATTTTCTGGCATCAAAGCAACCATACAAACCCGTCACTTCGTCGTACCCAGCGTCGCGTACTAAACTGCCATCAGGCCGAAAGTGCGGTTGACGAGCAAGCCCAACTAGATTTTTCAGATGTCCATATCGCTCAGAATCGTACAAAGAAGTGATCGGCCGCGCGGGGGGATCACATACTTCATAGGTGCCTTTTCTTGCTGGTCTGTAAAAGGTCAAAATTTCAGAAAGCACATTTACCAAAGCAGGCGCTGATACCGGTTTGACAATGGTTTGAAAACTCGTCGGATCAGTTGAAACAGAAACGATCAGCCCACCACGCTGAAAGTAGCGACCTGACAAGGCCAATTCTTTTTCTGCTGCACTGACGACGCGGTGTAGTTCCCCCGGGCGCAAGTAGATTTCAGACTTGTGTTTGGCTTGACCTATTGATACCCCAAGAAATGTCAGAAGCTCATTGATACGGTATAAATCCCCATGACTGTGCTGACACTTGTATCCACCGATGGGTGACATATCCGAAGGTTCAAAGTAACAACTGCCATGATCAATTTGATCAGTATGCTCAGCAACCCATGGGCATGTGACATCGTGCTTCCCGCCGCCCAAATCCTGCTTGTACAGTCCCTTGTCTTTCAAGCTGGTCAACACAAAATTTTCATCTTCCTTGGGAACATAAACCCCGAAACTTGAACGTACTGTGGCAACTCCAGCTCTGTTGGGGGCAAGTTTCGAAATATCCTTGATCGAGGTAGTTTCAGCAGCATTGTCAAGCTTCAACAACTCGTACAGTGCATCAATGGAATAGCGCAAATCTGGTTGCCACAGGACAAGCTTGCATTGCGGCGACGGATCGCCATAAGCCTTTTTCCCATTGATTGCGTGCGGTAAACGCATCCAGCGCACCGCCGCCCCTTTGCTTCCAAGGTCGCTGAGACCTGCGGCCAGCATCGCTTGCTTCAATGCCTCTGCGCTCTTAATGTCTATAGGTTCGTCAAAGATAAACCCTGCTTGAAAATTCCGTGGGCTGGTTTCAAGCAGCCAGGAAAATGAGGTTTTCTCAAGGCGATCAAATGGCACTTTGGATCCAAGATCGTCGAGCATGATGCAATAAACTGATCGAGCATTCTTTCTTTGAGCGCGGTAACCACCAGCGGCATCAGGCACAAAGTCAGATGGACAGGCATACCAATTGAGATTGCCATCAGCTGTGTCACAAGGCCATGAAAGGGGCTGCCAAGCTTGATTTTTCCCTGGGTCGCCTGCTAAAGAGCAAACAAGAGGTCGTACATCTCCGCTTGTATCAATTTCACCAAAGATTGCCTTCATGAACGCATCATTACTGATGTTCAGTGGTTCTAGCTGGGTCTCAATTGTTGGTAAGGTTTCGTCGGTTAGGTAGGTTCCATTCGACGCTTGAGCAGCAACGCTTTGCAGTTCGTTGAGCTGCCCTTCTCCAGAACTCTCTTGCATTCCATGCGAATTGATTGCCGATTGATTCAAGGCATCTTTGCTGGTTGGAGGCATGTTCATGCTTGCTCTCCAGACAAAGACTGATCAACATTGCTTTCATCCAATTGGATCGCAGGTTCATACGCATTTGTCTGCTTGTGCATGCCGGTCGCACATTCAAATGCGACAAGACAAAATTTTTCTTGCTGCGCAATCCAGAATTTATTTTTCGCTAATCGAATCGCATCTTGGCGGCACAACACTTCGCGATTGACACGTAAAAAATTGTGGAAATTCATGCGCCCAGGTTTGTAACCGAGCTCAGGATGTTGATCAATGAACTTGGCCCATGCGTTGGGCCCTGTGACCCACTTGACATTGTTTTGCATAAAAATCCTTGTAATTCAACGCGCGTTTTGCGACGGCATTTGGATTAGAGGCTTTTATGAAATTTCGACCTATAGAGTTAGGAGAAAATCTCTAACTTTTTCACATATGTATCTTAGGACCCAAGATCCGACTGACCAACTCTTTTCCTTCTTTGAATTTTTTCTTCAACGTACCCTCGCCCATGCCATTTCGGTGATCCGCCACGAATGCAAGGTCTTGACACAGCTCTTCGATAGTTGAAAAAAGAGGATGCTTTTGCCGCTGAAATCCATCTTGGATGTAGTGAAGCAATAGGCCAATTAGCAGCGTGTTGTTGTTCTCAAATCTTTGTTTATTCGACGGTCGGAGGGTTGGCTCGATTTCTTTAAAAATTGCTTTGAAGTCAGGCAATTCAGCTTCATACCAACCATAACGACACAGATCACTGGGATAGTCTTCGAACTCCCACCCTGGATATACCGAAGACCCATCGATGTCATTGATCTCTGCATGCACCCTTGCCAACGCATCCAATGCGCGATCAGCGTCATAGCTGAATGGCTTAATGGCACCACAACGACCAAATCGATCAAAGCCAAAGAGACCACGTTGTTCAATTGCTGTAGCTAGAACAGCAAGATCGGTGCCTTGTACCAAGAGGTCCTTTAGGCAGTAAAAGATGTCTTCATCCATAGGCTCTACTTCCATGCTGCCTCCTGTGCGCGTTTCAAAGATGCTGTCTCCAGATGCCCATATCGCCGGGCCAACAAAGCTGGATCATGGCCCAAAACCTGCGCCGCCACACCTAAGGTGACACCTGCGCGCAACAAGCTGGCTGCGGCAGCATGGCGAACATCGTGCATGTGCAGATCTGGCAGGCCAACCTCCTTGGTGATAACACCCCAAATCCGTCGAAAATTAATTGACTGACCTGGAACTCGGCCTTCAAACAGAAGTTTTTCGGGGGCGCGTTTGGGGTAGACGCGTTTGAGCAGTTGCGCAGTTTTTTCGCTGAAGAAAAGTACGCGTGGTGTGCCGTTTTTGGTGGTCGGAGCCAAGATTTCGTTCTTGTCCAGGTCAACATCAGACCAGGTACGTTCAAGGAGTTCTGATTTTCTGGCCCCTGTCTCGATCAAGAGCGCGACAAAACATGCGAACCGCATGTCTGAGAAGGCCAAGGATCTGGCGCGAAGCTGCTCCAGTTGCTCTCGCTCGACGTGAACCCGTCGAATTTTTTCCTCATAACGCCGCACACCCAGGGATGGACTGCGGAATCCTCGTGGACACAGGCGCTTGATTTTTGCCCATTTGTAGACTGACCCAATGGTTCCAATGTCGCGATTGACGGTGGATGGTGAGTAGCCATGATCGATCATGGCTTGGGCTGCAGCCTCGATTTGCTCGGACGAAAGCAGCCAAGCTGACACAGTGCCGTAGGCGTCAAGCCATTTTCTGAGTCTGAGATCGCTGCCATCGCAGACCGCGACGGCGTGAGCATTGGCCAACTCAGCGAATGTGAGTTGGGAACCTGATTCTTGCGGAGCAGCTTTGACTGCTTCGGCAAGATTGATGCCTTTGATGTTGGAATTTCGCACTTCGATTCTCCGCAAAGATCACTGCCGTGATCGATTGATGAAAACCGTCGCAAACGCGCGCTATTCCTAGATATGGTGGGCGATACATGGATCGAACATGTGACCCCTGCAGTGTGAATGCAGTGCTCTACCGCTGAGCTAATCGCCCCTCACTGCATTGCAGCGAAGACCGCAATTATGCCACAAAAATCAGCCAGTTCTCACTGGCTGATTTGTCGCCAGACCGTTTTTCCACCACTGGCTTTGTCCATCTGAGCCAAAACATCGTCATGAGCGGTCATTTCCTGCTCGTTGGCCGCCAGCACAGGCAGTACAAACTGGCTCAGATCACGGCTCACGACTGTGGTTTTTTCGCTGACCACATCGACCGACTCCATGATCAGGGCTTCCTGGCCCCGGGTCATGTTGATGTAGACGTCCGCCAGCAATTCGGCATCCAGCAAGGCCCCGTGCAAGGTGCGGCCGGAATTGTCCACTTCGAGGCGGTCGCACAACGCGTCCAGGCTGTTGCGCTTGCCCGGGAACATTTCCTTGGCCATGACCAAGGTGTCGATCACCCCTGAAACATGGCTTTTGAACGGTGGTTTGCCCACGCGTTCGAGCTCTTTGTTGAGGAACCCGATATCGAAGGCGGCGTTGTGGATGATGATCTCGGCGTCCTGCACATACGCCAGGATCTCATCCGCCAATTGGGCGAATTTGGGTTTGTCACGCAAGAACTCGTTGCTGATACCGTGCACCTTGAGTGCATCCTCGTGGCTGTCGCGCTCGGGATTGAAATAGAAGTGCAGGTTGTTGCCTGTCAGCTTGCGGGCATACAACTCCACGCAACCCAGCTCGATGATGCGGTCACCACCTTCGGCCGACAGGCCCGTGGTTTCCGTGTCCAGAACGATTTGACGCATGGCTTTTCGCTCCGTTTTTCAGTGGTTTTCTTTGGCGTGGTTGATGGTGTAGCGCGGGATCTCGATCACCAGATCCTCACGGGCCACGATGGCCTGGCAACTCAGGCGTGAATCGGGCTCCAGTCCCCAGGCGCGGTCCAGCAGGTCTTCTTCGGTTTCTTCCATCTCGTTGAGGCTGCGAAAGCCTTGGCGAACGATCACATGGCAGGTGGTGCAGGCGCAGCTCATGTCGCAGGCGTGCTCGATGTGGATGTGGTTTTCGAGCAGGGCTTCGCAGATGCTGGTGCCTGCGGCGGCCGTGATCTCGGCACCTTGCGGGCAGAGTTCGATGTGGGGAAGGATCTTGATGACGGGCATGGTGTATGGGGTTCAGTGGTGTGTCACAGCGTCTGGATGTTCTGTCCAGCCAGGGCTTTCTGGATGCTGTGGTTCATGCGTTCGGCCGCAAAGGCCTCCGTGCCTTTGGCCAGGGCTTGCGTGGCGTCTTCCAGCCGCTTGGCGTCCTGCTCGGTCTGGACCGACTGCTGCAAGGCCAGCATCAGCTGGTCAATGACAGCACGCTGATCGGCATCGAGCAAATGACCATCTGCGGCCAGAGCGCTGCGTGTCGCCAGCAGCATGCGGTCGGCATCCACCCGGGCTTCGACCAGTGCGCGCGCCTGCATGTCTTCCTGGGCAGTGGCAAAGCTGTCCTGCAGCATGGTGGCGATCTGCTCATCAGACAGTCCGTAGGACGGCTTGACGTCGATGCGCGCCTCCACGCCGCTGATCTGCTCCTTGGCGCTCACTTGCAGCAAACCATCGGCATCGACCGTGAAAGTCACGCGGATGCGCGCTGCACCTGCCGCCATGGGCGGGATGCCCCGCAGGGTAAAGCGTGCCAGGCTGCGGCAGTCCTGGACCAGATCGCGTTCACCCTGCACCACATGCAGTGCCAGCGCGGTTTGACCGTCCTGGTAGGTCGTGAAGTCCTGCGCCATGGCGGTGGGAATGGTCTGGTTGCGCGGCACGATGCGCTCGACCAGCCCCCCCATGGTCTCGATGCCCAGCGACAGTGGAATCACATCCAGCAGCAGCAGGTCGCCTGCAGAATCATTGCCCGCCAGCTGGTTGGCCTGGATGGCCGCGCCCAGCGCCACCACTTCGTCGGGGTTGAGGTTGTTCAAAGGCGCTTGCCCGAAGAAATCACCCACAGCGCGCTGCACTTGGGGCATGCGGGTCGAGCCACCCACCATGACCACGCCCTGGACTTCGTCCTTGGTCAAGCCGGCATCGCGCAGCGCTTTGCGCACCGCCGAGAGGCATCGGGTGGTGAGCGATTCGGTGACGCGTTCAAAGTCACTGCGCCCGACCTGCACGTTCAGGCTGCCCGAGGCCAATTCAACGCTCAGTCTGGTGCTGTCCGCGTCGGTCAGCGCTTCCTTGGCCGCACGTGCCGCAGCCTTCAGCCGGGTCTTGTCTTCGGCCGTCACAGCCTGCACGCCACTGACCTGAGCCAGCGCCCAATCGGCCAGCGCGCGGTCATAGTCGTCACCTCCCAGGGCCGAGTCGCCCCCGGTGGCCATGACTTCAAACACACCACGCGTCAGGCGCAAAACGGAAATATCGAAGGTGCCACCACCCAGGTCGAACACGGCATAAATGCCTTCGCTGGCATTGTCCAGGCCATACGCAATGGCCGCCGCCGTGGGCTCGTTGATCAGCCGCAGCACGTTCAGGCCTGCCAGCTGGGCCGCATCCTTGGTGGCCTGGCGTTGTGCGTCGTCAAAGTAGGCGGGAACGGTGATGACGGCCCCGTAGAGGTCGTCGTTGAAGCTGTCTTCGGCCTGGTAGCGCAAGGTGGCCAGGATCTCGGCACTGACCTCGACCGGCGATTTGGGGCCCTGCACCGTCTCGATGGACAGCATCCCGGCCTGCTGATCCACGAAGCGGTAAGGCAGTTTCTCGGGGTTCGCGATGTCCTTGAGACCACGCCCCATGAAGCGCTTGACCGAGGCAATCGTGTTGGCCGGGTCTTGCGCTGCGCTGGTCTGAGCATCCCAGCCGATC